>ODAI014761602.1_pt1 | contig 18985 bp, 20 predicted proteins | sample 1539321 | NCBI WGS metagenome assembly ODAI01 (sample SAMN02144231, study PRJEB22623) | gut metagenome | biome: sheep rumen | host: Ovis aries | place: New Zealand
AAATTTTAAATTTGAAATTGCTTAATTTGAAAAATTATCTTTACAATTCTTAACATTTACTATTCTACCTGACCTTATAGACAGATATGGTGCAGATAATACTTGATATTCTACATATTAAATAATAGTTCAATAAATGCAGCAAATAACATATTTTGTTACATCATACTTTTGTATTCATATCTTTACGTTAAATGTAATAACTGGTTTTTGTTAACTTACTTTCTTTTGTTTCTTTATTGTTTGAGGTAAGGAAATACATAATTATGCAACAAAAAAAGAGATTTGTTTCATATATGAAACAAATCTCTTTTTTATAAATTACTGTTCAATTTTTTTTAATGTTGGAAATGCTATAACATCACGAATTGTCGGAGAATTTGTCAATAGCATCACTAAACGATCAATACCCATACCCATACCGCCGGTTGGTGCTAATCCGTATTCAAGGGCATTAATATAGTCTTCATCTATCTCCATTGCTTCTTCATCACCATTAGCCTTAGCCAAAGCTTGAGCTTCAAAACGATGTCTTTGATCAATCGGATCTGTTAATTCTGAAAAAGCATTTGCAATTTCCCAACCGTTTACACGAGTTTCAAAGCGTTCTGTAAGTCTGTCATTATCTCTGTGAACTTTAGCAAGCGGAGATATTTCGCGAGGGTAATCAATAATGTGAACCGGTTGAATTAAAGAAGGCTCAACTTTTTCTTCAAATACAGCTTCTACAATTTGTCCCCAGTTCATTTGTTCATCTACTTCTACGTGGAGTTCTTTTGCTTTTTCATACGCTTCTTGAGCTGTAAAGAACTCTCCGAAATCAATACCTGTTTTTTCCTTTATACCGCCTATCATTGTCTTTCTGTCCCATGGCGGAGTTAAGTCAATTAAATTATCACCATACTGAACTTTTGTAGTACCTAAAACTTCTTGTGCAACATATGCAACCAGATTTTCCGTCAAAGTCATCATTTCATTGTAATCAACAAACGACTGATAAAGCTCAATCATTGTAAATTCGGGATTATGACGGGTATCAATACCTTCATTTCTGAAACATCTTGAAAGTTCAAATATCTTGTCATTAAGACCGCCTACCATAAGTCTTTTTAAGTGGAGTTCAGGAGCAATTCTCAACGTCAAATCCATATCTAAAGCATTATGATGAGTGATAAAAGGACGCGCATTTGCACCGGATGCCTGAGTATGAAGCATCGGAGTTTCAACTTCGATAAATCCTTGTTTAAATAAGTATTCACGAACTTTCTGTATTATTAAACTTCTTTTTCTTAATGTATCACGAGTAGATTCATTAACAATCAAGTCTAAATATCTTTGACGATACTTCGTTTCAGTATCTGACATGTTATGATAAGACTTTAATTGTTCCAATTTTTCTTCGCTTATTTGTTTATTAGGAAGCGGTAACAGTGATTTTGAAAGAATTTTAAAATCAGTTGCTTTTATAGAAAGCTCACCTCTCGGAGTTCTTCTAATAGTACCTGTAAAACCCAGAATATCTCCTATATCAACAAGTTTAAGAGTCTTGACCATTTCAGGATCCATGTTTTCTTTGTGAGAGAAAATTTGAATTTTTCCCGTCGTGTCCATAAGATCAATAAACATACCTGTATTTCTTATCGCCATGACTCTGCCGGCAACAGAATATTTATCATCGGTTTCTTCTCCTGAAGGTAAATCTTTATATTTTTCTTGAAGGTCTGATGCATTTGCATTTTTTTCAAATACATACGGATACGGATTAATACCTTTATCTGCAAGATCAGCCAGTTTTTGTATTCTGTTTTGTCTTATTTGTTCTTTTGCCGAATTGATAGGTTTAATTTGTTCTGATGTTGTCATTATATCGTCCTCATATGTTTTAAATTAATATTTATATTAATCATGTTACCATAAACATTTTGTGATAACATGTGATTATATGAAGATTTTACCACTGGTTAACGGAATAAAAAACGATATTAACATATCAAGTAAAAGATTAAAAAAAGCTACCATTGAAGGATATAACGTTGGAAGCAGAACTGCAAAAGTATATAATCAAAATTCATTCCGTAAATATTTAAATATTACACGTAGTGTCGGAAACAAGGTTGTTAAAGGTACCACAAAAGAGGAACTTCCGTATTTAGCAGGTGCAATCGGAATGCTTCTTCCGCTACCTTTAATGAGTCCTATAATGCTCGGCATAGGTTTTATACTCAGATTCTCAATTTCTGATGAATCGTTTACTAACGATACAAAACTCAGAGATAAGAAATAGGCAAATTTTTAACCGCAAAATTTAATATGAACCTATTATTCATATTAAGCAACTATCTCAAGTCCCTTCGCTCTTTTGTTGAGTAATGAAACCGCAGCTTGAGAATTTAAAAATTCCAATGCTCCCATAAAACTCTTTTTAGATGTTAAACCTTCTCTTGCTTCACGCATTGTAGATTGAATTTGTCTTGCAGATGCTTCTTCTTGATATTCTTTATATTGATTTACAGCGGCGGGAGATAAATCCTTCTGCGGGAATCCGACTTCCTCTGCTTCACTTTCGATTGTTTCAACAAACTTGCCGAGAGGTGATACTTTTTCTTCAACAGCAGTAACAACATCTTCGGATGTATTTTTAACTTCTTGCGCTGTTTGTGTAAATATTTTAGCAAACGGATTTTTACTTTGAACAACGGACTCTCTTGCAATGCTCATGATGTCAGCTTGAACATCACCGGTCATGACATCAGATCTTTCTTTCGCTCTTCTGAAAATAAGTTCTTTTAGCGCTTCTGCTTCTTTTCTGTTTACGTATGAGTTTAATTGGTAATTCATATTTCTTTCTCTTTATAACTCTTATACATATATAAAAACAAAAATGTAAAGAAAATTGACAAAATTGTATATACTTTTTATATAATTGTTACATATCTTAACATTTTTTACTTTTTTTGTTAATTGCTTGTAACAATACGGGGCGTAAGACGTAAAACTCCTTGATATAATCATTATAACATATATTACATAAAATTTCATTTGTATTTTTTAATATTTTATTGTACAATAATGTTGCTATTTATATTTCGGCTAGTGTAAAATCTTAACAGGAAGGATTAAACCGACCTGTTTTCTTTTGGGAAAGTTACAATAAAATCAGCACTACCAATTCTCTGAACCATAATCTTTATATTTATCTATTATTTTTTTATGAGCTGATATTATTTTATTAAGTTGGTTTTGTTCTCTTTTATCACTTATTGTACTTATTATTGCACTATAGTGTATGACCTCTTCTTTTAACTTTCTTATCCGATGCTTTATATTTTCATTTTGAATAAATATTTCTCCACGATAATCACAAGAATCAGGAAGTTCTGCAAATGGTGATGACGGATACATACAACAAACTTCAGGCTTGTTTAAATTAGTACATAAGTTATTTTTTAGAAACTTACAAGCGTAAATTCCTTCAACTGCATTTATCGGATATAGCATTGACAAAAATTCATCATCCAATGTTTTTTTTCCGTCCCAATATAGAATTCTGTTTTCTAAATCAAGTCTGATATTTTGGCAGCATGCTCCGCATTGATTACATAAATCTTTATTCATAAAAATAATTATACATTTAATATAGGATGTGTAAAATATATAAAATGTAATATGATAAATGTATATTAAAAATAGGAGAATAAATAATGAAAAAATTGGTTTTAACTTTAAGTCTGATAGCAGCTTGTACAGGTATTGTATATGCTGATGGAAATGCATTTACACCTTTAGATTTTAATGATACCGCTTACGGAACATCATTATCCAGCGGAAGCAACAGTTCCTCTGCAAGCTCAGCTGCTACTGAAGAAGCGATTGGAAACGGTAATATACAAAATGCAATTCAACAATTGGATAATGCACAAATTGATATTAGAAATGAACTGTTAAATATAAAAACAAAATTTGCAGATGTAGATGCTCAGTATAAATTGGTTAAAACAGAAAGAAATGCATTAAAAAAACAAGTAAGAGCAGTAGAAAGAAGAATTAGAGAGATTGACAAAGCTAAAGAAAAAATCAGACAAAATATGCTGTAGTCTTTAATTCAGTTTAAAATTTGAAGGGTGCCATAAATGGCACCCTTATTGTTTATTAATTATTTGATTTCATTTTGTTTTAACGGAGGCGGAGGAAGAAGTTCCTTTCTGCGATTATCAAATTTTTTCCTGCCTTCCTTTTTCATGTTTTTTAACGTCTTTTTTTGGTCCTTAGTTAATATTGCTTCAAAGTCTTTCATGTTTTGCTGTCTTATTTCTTTAGCCTGTTTTTCTAAGACTTTTAAATCATTATCTATTGCAGTTAATTTTTCTTCTTGAGCTTGTACAGTTAATTTTGAATTTCTGACAGCTTCAGCTTCTTGTTTTTTAGCTCTTATATCTCTCATAACAGGTTCAATTTTAGCATGGCTGCTTTTTCTTAGCTCTCTTGCTTTTAATTTTTGGACTTCTGTCAGCCCAAGTTTTTGTTCAAAAGCATTTTCATGAGCTTTTCTGATTTTACGAATTTGTTCTTGTGACGGCATTTTAGGCAGATTTTTTTCTATACCTGCATCTTTTTGTAAAACATCAGGTTTTGCAATTTTTTCATTTGCGTTTGCTACACCTGATAAAACGCACATAGCACATGTAATAATTAATAGCTTTTTCATATCTTTTTTACCTTTCTTTAAATTAAATCACTTAATACAGCAGCAAGTTCTTTTTTAGCATTGAAGATTCTTGATTTTATAGTCCCTACCGGACAATTCAACTTTACGGAAGCTTCCTCGTATGTATATCCGTATATTTCGCATATTAAAATTACTTCCTTAAATTTTGGTTTTAAATGTTCAACTGCATTAATGATTCGTTTTTGCCTTTCTGTAGTAATTACGTTATCTTCTGGAGTTCTTTTTCTATCACGCAGGTTAACAATGACATCTTCGTCTGCAGTACAATTTTGTTCATTTTTTACCACCGATGATTTTAAATAATCCTTAGAAGCATTTTTAGCAACAGTATTAACCCAACTCTTGAGCGAGCCGCGTTCTTCATACTTGTCAGCATTTTTCCATAACTTAATATAAACTTCTTGTTCTATATCTTCGTTATCACGTTTTGTTATCAGTCTGATAATATTTTTTATATTTTGTTTATTTGTTTTAATCAGTTCTTCGAAGTTCATTAATCTACCATTAATAATCCGTCTGAGTCAACAGGAAAACCTAAATCTTCAGCAGAAAGAGTATTTCCGTATTTTAATGTATCCATTAAATCGTCATCATTCAGCGCCCAACCTGTAACTGAAATAACTGAAAACATTAAAAACATAATTGCACAAGCAGCTCTAAGTCTTGTTGTGCGTGCTTTACGTTTTGCGTAATAATACAACTTGACTTCATCAAGAAGAGAAGAAACTTTCTGCTGTTCTTCATATTCCTGTCTGCATTCTTCACATTCTTGAATATGTTTTTCCAGTTCTTCTTGAGAAGATGTTGAAACAAATAATTCTTCGTATTTAGAGCATTTATTTTTCATATCGACCTCACTACTATTATAACGAAATGAAAAATATTTTGTTCATTTATATTCTTCAAATATTTAAATTCGCAAAATTAAATAGCACTTTCCAAAGGTTGATCTAAAGATCGTATTGAAACATCAACTTCATTCGGGAAAACACTTGTCATATGATGTACAAAATCATTAGTTGAACTTACCCAGAAAATTGGAGATGTTAGAATTCTTGTGCTATAACCGTTTACCGGCGGAAGTTTGAACATAACAGGATCATCACCATGATGTTTTGCCAATATATTTTTTATTCCGCATAATTCTTCGTATTTTACTTCACGTTTTAGATTTACCGTAACAATATTAGCATTGTCCACAGATTTGACAGAATCAATAAGGACAGATATTGAATCTTCGCCACGATGTTGAACTTTTCCGGTTATTATAACTTTTTCATCTTGCACTAATATTTCACCATATTCCTGAAGCTTTTTATGAAAACAAACGCAGTCAACTTTTCCTGTTAAATCTTCTAATGTAACAAACCTAAGAAATTTTGACGGGTCTTTTTTTGTCGGAATCTGTCTGGTTGCCGTAATCAGACCGCATATTGTAACTTCAGCTTCTTCCTTTTGCTCCGCAAGTTCCGAAACGTTATGTGTCTTTAGGAATTGCATTTTATCTCTGATTGAAAATAACGGATGTGAAGTGACATAAAAACCTAAAAATTCTTTTTCCAAAAGCTGAATTTCTTTATCTGTATATTCTTCATCACTACCTATTAATTGATATTGAGCATTTGAAAATTCATCATCTCCGCCTAAGGCAGCAAAAAGACTGACCTGTCCCATTGCTTTATCTTTCGCTTCTTTTGAAGTTACATCAAGTATATGCTCAATATTTTCAAAAAGCTGTTTACGGCTTTTTTCTATGTTTGAAAATGCTCCTGATTTAATTAAGCCTTCAAGAGATTTTTTATTAACGTATTTTGCATCAACACGTTTACAAAAATCAAAAATACTCTTAAAATCCCCGTTTTCTTCTCGTTCTTTAATAATTGCCTCAACTACGGGAGCGCCGACACCTTTTATTGCAGCCATACCAAAACGTATATTATCACCATCCGGTGCATACTCTAAATATGACTTATTTATATCCGGTGCAAGCACTTTACTTCCGTATTTTTGAGCCTCTTCAATATACAACTGCGTTTGGTCTTTATTATCCGAAACACTGGACAACAAAGCTGAAAAATATTCAACAGGATAATGGCATTTTAAATATGCAGTTTGATAAGCGACGAATGCATATGCAGCAGAGTGCGACCTGTTAAAGCAATAAGAAGCAAATGCCAGAATTTGGTTAAATAATTTCTCTGCATCCTCTTTTTTCATATCATGTTTTGCAGATGCTTCAATAAATTTACCCCTTTGCTCTTCCATTGTTTTAAGGTCTTTTTTACCCATCATACGACGCACCTGATCAGCTTGACCGAGTGAATAATCTGCAAGGACTTGGAAAACCTGCATAATTTGCTCTTGATATACAATTGTTCCGTACGTATCTTTTAAAACAGGTTCTAGTAACGGGTGAGCGTACGTTATAGCCTGCTGTCCGTGTTTTCTTGCCACAAAATCATCAACCATGCCTGATCCAAGAGGGCCCGGACGAAATAGTGCAACCAAAGCGCCTAAATCTTCAAACACGTCAGGTTTTAAACGTTTTACAAGGTTCATCATTCCTTGAGATTCAAGTTGAAATACACCGATTGTTTCACCTTTTACAAGCATATCATATGTTGGTTTATCATCCAGCGGAATATGATTTATATCTACATCAATACCACGACATTTTTTTACCATTTTTACCGTTTTTGTAATCATGGTTAGGTTTCTTAAGCCTAAAAAGTCCATTTTCAAAAGGTCAAGAACTTCTGTTGCTTCATGCTTAGGATAGCCTGTTTGAACAATACCGTCTTTAGAAGGCTGAACAGGAAGAATAGTATCTAAAGGAGCGTGAGATATAATTACACCGGCAGCATGAGTACCAGTACCGCATTTAAGCCCTTCAATTGCAACAGCCATATCCACCCAGCGTTTAAAGCTTATAACTTTTCCTGTGTCAGGATTTGTTATCTGAAAATCTTCATCATAAAGTTGTTTAAACTCTGAAGTTCCTTCTGATTGAATAATATCTCTTAGCCATTCTGCTTTTGGATTTGTTGCTCTTGCAACATCTAATGCAGGTTCAATTAATCCTGTAATTCTGTTACTTTCCGTAAACGGAACTTGCAGGACTCTTCCCACTCCTTTAAACGCAGCTTTTGGAGCATAAGTAGAAAATGTTATAATTTGGCAAACCTTATCTTCACCATACTTTTGTGTTACATAATCAATAACTTCACTTCTTCTATCTATACAAAAGTCTATATCAATATCAGGCATTGTGAAGCGTTCGGGGTTTAAAAATCTTTCAAACAATAGCTTATGATAAATAGGGTCTATATCCGTAATCTCGAGAGCATACGCAACAACCGAACCTGCAGCGGAACCTCTTCCGGGACCTACAGGAATATCATGAGTTTTTGCAAAGTGAATAAAATCCCAAGTAATCATGAAATACGCAGGGAATCCCATTTGATTAATTACACCTAATTCATATTTTGCACGCTCTATAATGGAATCAGGTATAGGATCTCCGTATCGTTTTTTAAGTCCTTCAAAAACTATATGTTCAAGATAATTTTCTATACCTTGAATATATTTTGCTTCTTCAATAACATCTTCCCTATTCTCTGTTTTATTTTTCTTTTTTAATCTTTCAATGATTTTCTCGTCAACATCATCTGATGTAAAAATGAATTCATCAGGAACATCATAATGAGGCAACGGAGCGTTATGAAGTTCTATCTCAACATGGCATTTATTGCAAACTTCTTCTGTATTAGCACAGCATTCCTCAAACGTTTCATCATCCATCCAAGAAAATGCCTGACGCATTTCCTCTTTTGACTTAATATAAAATTCATTATTAGGAAATGAAAAACGTTTGTCATCATCTTTGTTTGCATTTGTCTGAAGACATAAAAGTGTATCCTGAGCATCTGCGTCTTCTTTTTTCAAATAGTGAGAATCATTCGTAATAATCATTTTAATGTTAAGCTCTTTTGCAAGTTTCATTAACATTGGATTAGTACGTTTCTGCTCTTCCAAATTGTGATCTTGAAGCTCTATATAATAATCATCTTTGAATAACTCTTTGTATCTCTTGGCAGTTTCGTATGCAGCATCTTTTTCATCTTTCAAAAAGTGCTGTAAGACTTCTCCTCCTAAGCAAGCAGAAGCACATATCAATCCTTCATGATGCTCTTTTAAAAGTTCAAAATTGATTCTGGGTTTGTAATAAAAACCTTCACACCAAGCTGTGGAAACAAGTTTAATTAGATTTTTGTACCCTTTATCATCCTTTGCAATTAATATTAAGTGGTAAAGCGGATTATTTCCCGAATCATGAACATGGATATCTCCGGTATGAACATAAAATTCACACCCGATTAACGGATTAATATTATTTTTTTCTGCAAGTTCATAGAATTCAACAGCAGAATACATAACACAATGGTCTGTTATGGCAATTCCGGGCAGTTCATTATCGGCAGCATACTTAACTAAATCCCCAACCCTTATCATTCCGTCTAACAAGGAATACTCTGTGTGAATGTGAAGTGGAATAAACTTTGACATGATTTAATTATATCATAAAAACATATATTACATTTTAGATTCTAACAAAGAATCGACAACTTCTCTAAAAGCACCCTCTCCGCCTCTGACGTCAGTTATTTGGATACCTTTAATATTTTTAATCTTTTTTACTGCATCCGGAACTGTAATTCTATATTTTACATAGCTTAACGCATCATAATCATTTATATCATCACCGATATATAAATATTCATCTTCTGACAGATTATATTTTTCCACAATTGATTTAATTACATCAATTTTGATTCTTATATCCTGATGCACTTCATCAATTTTAAATACTTCACATATTTTATCTATTGCAGAGTTTTTTTCTCCGGATACAATACCTACTTTATACCCATTTTTTTTCAGGATACTAAATCCCATAATATCCTTAAAATTAACTTTTCTGGACATATTGCCGTTTGCATCTATATATACGCAATTATCCGTACAAATTCCATCAAAATCGGTTATAACAAATTTTATTGTATTCGGAAGACTTAGCGCCATATTTTACCTATTTATTAACCTATTTTACTCTGCGTAATTTTTCTATAATAGGTAATTCTCGTTCATATACAACTTTTTTCCCATCTCCAAGCAGTTCCGGAGTTTGCCTAATATCTCGAACCATATGATATAAACCTGCTGTTTCAAGACTTGCCGCTTGATCAGAACCCCAATTCGTCCTGTCAACGGTTATGTGGCGTTCTACTGCACAAGCTCCAAGAGCTACTGCAAGTACAGATGGTGTTATCCCTCTTTCATGTCCTGAATAACCTATCGGGCAGGAAAACTCTTTTCTCAAAGTTTCTATTACTCTTAAATTCATTTCATCTGCATTAGAAGGATACGTTGACGTACAGTGCATAATTACTAAATCATCCTCACCTAATATATTAACAGCATGCCTTATTTGTTCCATAGTACTCATGCCGGTTGACAATATTATTGGTCTGCCTTTTGATTTTGTATATTTTAATAAATTATCATCAGTAAGTGATGCTGATGCTATTTTATAACAAGGAGGATTGAACTCTTCTATAAAATCTACAGAGTTTTCGTCCCAACATGATGCAAACCACATAATATTTTTGGATTTACAATAATTGTCAATTTCTTTGTATTCTTTATGTCCGAATTCTAAGCCTCTTTTTAAATCACCGTTAGTATTTCCAAAAACACTTGCTCTTTCTTTTGAAAGCTCCTCCTGTGTGTACACAATATCGATTGTGCGTTTCTGAAACTTAACTGCATCACACCCTGTCGTTACAGCTATATCTATCATTTTTTTTGCAAGTTCAACAGAACCGTTATGGTTAATACCGATTTCTGCTATTATAAAGCATGGAAAATGCTCCCCTATTTTTCTGTTACCTATTTTGACACTTCTAGTCATTAACTAACACCCCTATTAATTCGCAGTTAAAACTTCACTGGTTTTATAAATATTTTTTATACAGAGCATAGTCATCAGGATCAACACTGTGGGCAGAAGGCTCTTGTTTTTGTTCTTGACTAACTGTCTCATCATTATTTGGCGTAAAAAGTTTGTCTATTATACCATCAGAGCTTTCTTCGTATATCTCTGATATTTGAAAATCATCAGTAACTTCATTCATTTCATCTGTAGATTTTTCGACAGATTCATTAGATTTGAACTTACCTGAAGCATGCGTAAAACCAATATTTGGGAATTCAATTTTAGGAATCTCTATTTTAGGAATTCTTATATTAGGAATTTCTATTTTTGAGAATTGGCTTTCATCAATATTTACCGGAGGGTAGGTTCCTAAGTCTTTAATTAAATGTATGCCGTTTGCAGAAGCTCCAAGCAGCATTCTTTTTCCGTCCAGCTCAACTATATGTAACGTTTTATTACTGCCCAACGGAGTCGAGGACACAACAGAAACCCTTGAAGAATCTTGTTCTCCAATTTGTTTTTTTAATGTTTTTATACCTACTTTATTCAATCTTGCATAAATAATGCCTGTAGCGTATATAAGCAAGATAACAAAAATCAAAGAAAAAATAACAGATAGTATATTTGGTTCTTGACCTACAGCTTGAGATGCCGTTGATAAAGATTTTGCGGAAGTTTCTGTAGTTGAAATTGAAGATGCTTGAGCTGCTGCTAAAGGTTCCGGCAAATCCGGCAGCACATCAAACTTTTCTGTAGCGTACACTGTTATGGCATTAATCCATAAAAAAGCTCCCAAAAACAAACCTAAAATCTTTTTCATTTCACTTACCTATTTATTTGGTATAATTATAACATAAAAAAATTTATGGGCAAAATAGCAGGGAAAATATTAAAAAATCTTTGCAAAACGTTACGTTTATAATAAAGGTTAGGAGTATGATGAATTTTTACAGCCAAGTTTTTGCGGGAAATGCAATAATTTTAATTGCTGCACTAAATATTGTTGTACTTTTAATCTTGATATCACTACTTATAATGGCAAGAATGACAGATAAACAGTGGTTTAAAATTAATGACTATCTGGGTAAAGTAACAAAAACCATTAATTCTATAAGATACGGAGATCTGACAAAAAAGATTGAAAAAATAGAGATTCCTAATTCTGAAGCACTTTCTGAAAGTTTAAACAGAATGATTGAAACTTTATATGACAGAGAAAAAATGGTTAATGAGTATCAGTCAGAATTGCACAGACAGAATAAGCTGTTGGAAGCGGTTTTAAACTCTTTGTCAGACGGTTTAATCATAATTGATGAAAACAGCAGAATTTTACGGGTAACACCAAAAATTTGTGATTGGTTTAAAGAGAGCGGTGACAATCTTATCGGAACAGGATTAAACGACTATATAGAACCGCCTCAAAATAAAAAATTTGAGACATTAAATGAATCTGATGTATTAATTCTAAATGATAAGTCATCAAATTTTATCGGTACTTCTATTGAACTTAAAATGGAAGATAAGAAAAAGAGGTATGTCATAATTATTAGAAATGTAACCGATCAAAAAGAACTTGAAAATTTAAAAGATGACTTTGTAGCAACGCTTACTCATGACTTAAAAGTCCCTATTATTGCAGAAACAAATATGCTTGAGCTATTTTTAAATGAAAGTTTCGGAAAAGTAACAGAAAAGCAAGAAATTGCTCTGAGAAATATGCAGGCATCAAATAAGGAACTATTAGATCTTGTACAAATAGTATTGGAAACATATAAGTTCAGAAGCCAAACAATACGGCTATATAGAGAGAATATCATGCTCAAAGGCTTTATTGAGGAAATTATCACAGAAATGTATCCGATTGCGAATAAAACTAAAAATGAGCTTATTTTTAATCACCCGAGAGATATAAGAGTATTAGCAGACAGGATTCAATTGAAACGTGTGATAAAAAATCTTATACAAAATGCAATATCATACGGTGAACAGTATTCTCCGATAGAAATAACTATAGGTGAAATTCCGAAGTATATAATTATTAAAGTTAAAGACTATGGTAAAGGAATATCTCAATCCGATATAAATAAAATTTTTAATAAATATTACTCAGCTGCTAAAAAATTCAGAAAAATCGGCACAGGCTTAGGTTTATACTTGGCATTTCAAATTGCAAGAGCACATGGAGGAGATTTGACTGTAGAGAGTGAAGAAGGAAAATATACAGAATTTTGTATTAAACTCCCTGCCGGAGCAAATGAAAATTTATATTATGGAGAATAGATTATATAGGAGGAATTATGATTACAAGAGGAATAAGAGGGGCCATAACAGTTGAAAATAATACTTCTGAGGCTATAGGAGCAGCCACTATTAAACTTCTAAGAAAAATGGTTGAAAAAAATAACATAGAAATCGATTCCATTTCACATGTATTATTCACCTTAACAAAAGATTTGAATGCAGATTTCCCAGCAAAATATGCCAGAATAAATCTTAAATGGAAAGATGTTCCAATGATGTGTTATAACGAATTAGCGGTACCTACCGGGTTGGCAAAATGTCTTAGGGTACTCATTGTAGTTAATTGCAGTGAAACTTTTGAACCGGAATTTGTATACTTAGACGGAGCGGAATATTTAAGAAAATGATAAAAGTACTTATTGTTGATGACCAAGCCGGATGGATAACATTTCACAAAAACGCTGTTTATAAAGTTCTGGGCGAAGATGTTACAGTGGATACCGCTTCTTGCGCACAAGAAGGATATGTAAAATTACTGGAGAATTCTAAAAAACAGTATGACTTTCTTCTTACAGATATGCAAATGGAAAGTGATTATGCGCCCAAAATGGCAGGTGAATGGCTGATTGAACAAGCAAAAACAATACAATCATGTTATAAGACAAAGATTATTATAATATCCGCCTCACCCAGTATAAAGAATATAGCTGAACATTACAATGTATTTTATATCTCTAAATCTAACGCATCAGTATCTGTTGAACCATATAAAGCACTCTTAAAACCAAGTTAGATGTATTTGCAATTATGTTTCAACTTTTTAATACAATAATAATTATAGTTGTTAAATTTATGATATGATTTAGTATATTGGAGGGAGTGTATGGGAAAGTATAAGGAATTTTTCGTTAAATATTCAGATATTTTTACAATATTGGGATTATGTATTATTTTTTATTTTTTATTTTTTCATAATATATGGTCATATGCATTAATGGATGTAGATGAATCACGATATGTATCTATGTCAAAAGATATGTTTAATACCAAAGATTTTTTAACCTTGTACTTAAATAAAGAATTTTTCTTTGAAAAACCTCCACTCTATTTTTGGTCTGAATGTTTGTCATTCGCCATTTTTGGTAAGATTACGGAAGCAACTGCAAGATTTCCTGTTGCAATGTACGGAGCAATGTCATGCTTAATGATTTATTTCCTTGGGAAAAAAGTTATTTCGAGAAATTTTGGGGTAGTTTCATCTCTGATTCTTGCAACATCGCTGGAATTTTTAATACTTGCAAAATTTGCAATACTTGATATTGTTCTGGCTGCCTGCGTTACTTTTTCATTATGCTTCGGAATTTTAACATTTTATGTAAAAGAACATAATAAAAAATATATGTGGTGGTTGTTTTATATATTTTCAGGACTGGCAGTTATGGCAAAAGGAATTCCCGGATTTGTAATTCCGTTTGGCTCAATGTTTTTTATCTCTATATATGAAAAAAAATTTAAAGAAATATTTAAGCCATCTTATTTTGTTGTAGGTTTTATACTATTTTTAGTAATTGTCCTTCCTTGGCATATAATTATGCTTAATATGCATGACCCGTTATTTTTTAATGAATATATAATAAAACATCATGTTTCAAGATTTTTAGGCTCTGAAGAATTGGGACGTCAACAACCGTTCTATTTTTATTTTTTAACTGTATTATGGGGATTTTTCCCATGGATAGTATCTACTCTTATAGTATTTTTACGAAAAATTATAAAACGGGATTTTGGACTGAGAGAAGTTGGTAATAGTCAAAAATTAATGGCGTATACCGGTATTATTGCTGTATTTACACTGTTATTCTTCTCATCATCCAAAACAAAACTTATAACATATATATTGCCCGTTTATCCCGCATTAGCACTGCTTGGCGGTTATATTTGGACTAATTATATTGAAAGAGGTGAATACAAGCGTTTCATAAATAAAACTGTTTATTTTATTGGAATTTTATTTATTGCGGCATCTGTAGCTGCTTTATTTACGGGTCTTTACCTGCCTGAGCAGCTAAACGCAGATATTTCTGATGCAAAACCTCTTTGTATAACATTACTATTTTTAACAGGAGTATTTTCTGTTTTCTTTGCGAAAAAAGAAAAATACGCAGGGGTATTTATTACTTATGTTTTATTCATGACATTTTTAAGCGCATTTGGAACCGGTTTGTTCTTCAATATAGACTACAAATTCGGGCAAAATGACTTAATGGAGTTTGCAAAAGTAGCTAAAGATCAGAATAAAACAATAACCTGTTACCAATTCACGCATAAATATTCTCTAATATATTACAGTGATAGTGAAAAACCGGTTGTTTACGGTGGAGACTTTAATATTAATGACTTGAAGAATGCATTAAAAAAACGTGATAATTTGATAATAATTAAAAAGAAAAATATTAATAATGAAATAGAAGAACTTGATTACAGAGTAATCAAAGAAGGCAGAAGATATTTACTAATTGAAGGGAAATAGTTTAATGATTGGTTTTATAAGTGAATTGATTTATAAATTGATTTATCCGATTATTGTTATTTTTCACAAACAGTGCGGATATTCAGATGAAGCAATAAAATTAAAAAAAGGGTATGTAAATTTTGATAAAGAAGATAAGAAAGTTATCATGTTTCATGGAGTTTCTGTTGGAGAAATTAATGCTATTGAAAAATTAATAAAAAAAACAAAAGAAACATTTCCTAATCTTAAGATTGTTGTAACAACAGGAACAAATACGGGACAAGAGATTGCTCATAAAAAACTTGACGGAATAGCGGACATTGTTACATATTTCCCTTTTGACACACCTTCATGCGTAAATAGATTTTTGGATAATATCAAACCGAATATTGTGCTTATAGCTGAAACTGAGATATGGCCAAATATAGCAACCGAATGCAAGAAACGAGGAATCAAACTTTGTATAATTAACGGCAGAATATCTGACAGAACCTATAATTCATATAAAAAATTAAAATTCTTTTTTGGCCCCTTACTAAAAAAATATGCAGGCATTTATACACAGAGCACTGAAGATTTAAATAAGTTTTTATCACTGGGTACAAATCCGGAAACAACAAAAAGAATGAATAATTTAAAGTTTGATATTTCAGCTCCTGAATTAAATTTTACTTTTGATAAAGCCGGCAAACTTCTTTTAGCCGCCTCCACACATTCTGGAGAAGATGAAATTGTATTATCGGTATATACATATCTTAAAGAAAAATATAACGATTTGAAGCTTATTATAGCTCCCAGACATTTAACAAGAATCAATGAAGTTGAAACATTAGTAGGAGAAAGCGGATTTACATACGGGTTCCGTTCAGGTTCAAATAATAATGTTCAGGACAGTATGGCTGATATTGACATAATGATATTGGACACGATGGGAGAACTCGGGAAAATGTTTGCATTCTGCGATATATCGTTTATAGGAGGGAGTTTTAATAAAACAGGAGGGCATAATCCTCTGGAATCAATAATATTTTGCAAGCCGGTTATCTCAGGACCTTCTATACATAATTTTAAAGACATTTATGCAATTATAAAAAATGCAGGAGCAGGTTTTATTGTTAAAAATAAAGATGAATTTATTACTGTTGCTGAAAAACTCATAAGTAATACTAATTTTTATAAAGAAGTATCACAAGCAGGAGAAAAAGTTTTTAAATCTCAACAGGGAGCTTTGGAATTTGTATTAGAGGTTATAAAACGTGAGCTTTATTAAAAATTTTTTTATAAAAAAAGCCGGAAGATATCTTCTTCCGGTTTTAAATTTTCTACAACCTTATCTAACCTTACATATATATAAAGTATTTTTACGTTAAGAAATTGCCTTATAAAAACAAATTATTACATTCCCTTCATAATTTGCTTTTTTGCACATTCTAACATCGCATCAACAAGCGTTGAATTTGAATAAATATTCATTCCCGCGCTTTCTAAACTCTGTCTCATGCGAGTTTCCCACATGGAATATATTTCTTCTGCTGGAATATTTAAAGTTTTTCCGATAAGATGAAGTTCTTTAAAGTCAATCGGAATAGGAAGAGCCCCTCTTAATATATCAACTATCTCTATACGTTTTTTTCGAGGAAATGATTTTAAAAATGAAACTACAGACATTTTATTCCTCTTAATATAATTTCTTAATGTTTCTACAGACTGATCAATTAAAATAGGTTCTTGCGGAATTTTATATTCCGAAAACTCCTCAGGCTCAACTTCCATTACGGTTGCGATTCGTTCGATAGTAGTACCCCTTGAGGAAAATGAAACTGTTTCATCTATTAAGTTATACACATATGATAACGTTACACCGATCATTTCAGCAAAATCACGTTTATGAACACCATTTTTCTCCAGAAATATTGCAACTTTTTCTGAACTTTTTTGCGGAATAATTTGTTTTGTTTTCATTTTACTTGCCTCACTTTTAAATTAATATTTGTACGATATTAAATTAAATGATTATAATAAATTTCATAACCCCGCCATCGATAGTTATGTGACTTATTACAAATTTTTGTTAAATTTGTATTTATATAAATTATTTCTTTACAAATTGTTAATATAAAACTGATATACTCTTGTAATAATCAATTTATATGATATAATGAGTTTGATATGGAGGGAATATGGCTAGAGTCTTAATTTCAATGTCTAATGATTTTTTAAACAGAGTAGATAATGTAGCTTCTTCCGAACAAAGAACCAGAAGTGAATTGATTAGAGAAGCTCTGCGTGTTTATATTAAAAGAAACAAAATTTCTAATAATTTAAAAGCAGAAGAAAATGCTTCTATATTAACAGATTTGCTAAGCTAAAATTGTATTTAATTGTTCTGCATCATTTGTTTTTAAATGTAAATTTTTATTAATTAAATCTATAAAAGTATATTAAAATGATATATAATATAGGTATATGTATATCGTCAAAAATTTGAAGGACTATCAATTGTCCCACAAACAAAGGATTTTTGCGGGATATTTGAAAGATAATGTAGATTCGTACGTTTGTTATGAAAGAATAACAAACCGTAATGCTTTGCGTAAATATTTCTCGCCCGAAAACGATTTTACTGAATACTGTACGGCTATTGCCGAGCCTGCAGAACTTTTGGCGCGAGCTTTTGCCGGCTAATTTTACAAACCTTTTTCTGTATGTTATTCTCTAATATAGGGAGAGAACCTATGAAAAAGATTTTTTTAGCAATATTCACGTTAGTATTTAGCATTCAATTGGTTAATGCAGCTAATATAAAAAAAGACTACTCTTTGTTATTTAATAAAGAGAGATTCCACCTTTTGTACAGCACAAAGAATCCTGATTTCGGCGGCTACTTGAATGAATACTATAAAAAAGGGGAAACATATAATATTTGGTCTGAAATGGTTGCTGTTCATCATTTTCCAAATGCTTATTCACCAATTGACAGAATAAAAGATTTTAAAGACTACTTAGCAAGTATGAAAATCCCAAGTTCTTTGACATTTGATGATAAAAGGAATTCAGCAATAATCGATTTTATTGTTATCACTGACAATCAAATGCCCATTGTTCTTGAATTTAATGTATTTAAATATGAGAAATCAAAAAAATGCGGTTCTGTAGCATTGCAATACGTTAAGCGATATGCGGCAACAACTACAATGCAAATTGAAGAGATTAAAAAAGACTTTGAAAAGAATCGTAAGCACATAATTAACAAAGTCAGAGTACATAAAATTCCTGCAATAGTAACAGAAGATATCGATAAATGCATAAGCGGCATTGATGTTAACAGTCGTATTTCAGAAAAGATTCCTGAAAATTCAAAAAAAGACACAATAGATGAAACTATTAAAGAGTCAGAAATAATCAAAGAGATTGAAGAAACTCCAACGGAAAAGAAAGATGTCACTGTAAGTGAAAAAACAGAAAATTCAGAAGTTATATCAGATAATACAAAAAAAGATGAAAATATTAA
>ODAI012672221.1_pt1 | contig 18978 bp, 17 predicted proteins | sample 1539321 | NCBI WGS metagenome assembly ODAI01 (sample SAMN02144231, study PRJEB22623) | gut metagenome | biome: sheep rumen | host: Ovis aries | place: New Zealand
AAAAAGGAATTCGATGAATATTTTGAAAGATTTAAATTTAAAAACAACTACCAATGTTTATATGGAATATAAAATAAATTCATAATTACATTTAGTTACTTCAGATAACTAATATGCTTGAGCCGTATGTATTGAAAGGTACACGTACGGTTCTGAGGAGAGGAGGAGAGAGCAACCTCTCTAACTTATCCGACATGTATTTTTTTCATAATAATCATTTCATTGAGAGGTTTAAACATGAACATATCTATAATATCCGTTACAAATCAAGGAAAACAAATATCTGATAAATTATATGAAGAACTATCAAAAAATCCGACAATATTATCCATTACTCAATATCATAAACAGGTATTTAATTCAATCGATGAAACATTCGATAAATCTGACTGCATTATTGGGATTATGGCCTCCGGGATAATGATTAGGGCAATTTCATCTCATGTTCAGTCAAAATTATCTGATCCTGCCGTACTTCTTATCGATGATAATGCAAACTTTGTAATCAGCTTATTGTCCGGCCACATGGGAGGTGCCAACGATTTGACTAAGTATGTTGCATCATTGTTGGATGCCACACCGGTCATTACAACTTCAACAGATGTGAATGATAAAATAGGCATAGATTCTATTGCCAAAAGATATTATTTCGATTTGGAAAATTCAAAAAACATCAAATTTATCAATAAGGCATTGGTAAATAATCGTTTGGTCAATTTGATTTTACCTTCATCTTTTGATTATCTTATTGATGATGATTTGAAAAAATCATATAATATCATCCTTGATGATAACGCTGAGAACATTACTGCAGAAATTGACGGTCATGAAGTGATTTTAAAATCCAAAAAACTGGTAATGGGCATAGGTGCAAGACGTGACATATCCACAGAAAAAGTATATACTGCCATCACAGAAGCATGTAAAATATTGAATATTCCTCCAAGCAGAATTGACTTTTTTGCAACAGCTGATGTTAAATCAAATGAAAAAGGTATTTTAAACAATGTTGCCCGATTTAACAAGGAACTTGTCATAGTAAATATGGATGAGATTAAAAATTATGATAATAATGAATGTTCTCACTCTGACTTTGTCATGAAACAGTTTGGCGTAAAAGGAGTATGTGAACCCGCATCATTAATAGCAAATGATGATAATGCACATTTGATATTTAGAAAAACCGCTTATAATGGCGTTACAATAGCAGTATCCAGCAATTAACTTTTTTTATAATCCCTTATTTTTTTTTCACATGCTTATCTGTCTTTAACTAAAAAATATTCTGAAAGTAAAAATATATATCATATTTCAAATAAATATATGTATATTATTAAAAATTTATACGAAAAATAATATTCTCATTTAAGGGAAATTCAATCATTTTAATCCTTTTAACATATAATAAAGGGGAGTGGGATTATGGCAAATGAAATTATGACTAACCAACAAATATTTGACAATTGTAAAGAAATATTATCACAAATAATTAATGATAATAGTGTACCACGTAATATAAGAAAAGCAGCAGAAAATTCAAGTGCATTACTTGATAATGATGAAGAAGACACCATCAAGGCAAGTACAGTAATATCAATTTTAGATGATATAAGTAATGATCCAAACATACCAATTCATGCAAGAATTTTAATTTGGAACATACTTAGTGAACTTGAAAGCGTTAAAGATTAAGTACATGAGTAATATATTGTGTTTTAGCTATACCTTCTATATATTCACATAGAAGTGTAGCTTCATCAATATTTTCTCCGACACATATGACCCCATGATTTTTTAATAATACAGCATCCTCATTTTTAAGCATATTACTTGCATTATCAGCTAATTTTTTACTTCCAGGTGGATAATAATCAACCTCTTCTATATATTCACTTGTTATTTCACCAAAACCTTCCAATCTGATTAATCTTTTATCACTAAATGCAAATGCCGTGGCATATGGTGAATGAACATGAACAACACTTGTTATATCATCACGTTTTTTATATGTTTCTATATGCAAACCCGTTTCCATTGAAGGTTTCTTGTCATCATTACTTTCGTATGACAAATCATTTATATTCACTTTTATTATATCATCATAACTCAATGATTTGAAGTCGGTACCTGAAGCCGTTATATAAATATAATCTCCATTTATAATACTAATATTTCCCGCTTTTCCAATAATCATGTCCTTTTTATAAATGTGATGGGCAGTATTTACTATTTTTTCAATTATATCATTATTCATATTTAAACCTCTTTATTCGTTAAAGTCCAATATCTGTAATGCTCCATGGGTTATGACAGGTATCTGTCCACAGGTAGGTACGATATTATATATTTTCTGGAATTCCGTCTGTTTTTGGAATGTACCTGAATTGATCATATGAACTCCCTTATATTTTGTATGTGAATTGATGTGAACGTGACCAGTATGTAATATGTCTGGTATGTCTTCGATTACCATATAATCTTCAAATTCACTTGCAAGTGGTGTTCTTTCACCATATATTGGAGCTAAGTGTCTTTTTTCAAGCAGCAGTTTCATTATCTTATCAGTATCTGCATGTGTGTATCCGTTCATCGCCATTACAATATCATCAAAGCTTCTTCCATGATAAACCTGTACCTTTATGTTGTCCAGGTTAACTATACTTGGATTGCTTACCATTTCAATATTTTTCTGATTACACAAGTCCTTAGCATATTTTTCGGTTATGGCCGGCTGCGGTTCTGCAAGTCTTGTAGCGTCATGGTTTCCTGGAGATAATATTATAGGAATATCAGTAACATCACCCAGTAATCTGGCTGCTTCTTCATACTGTTCATAGATATCCTTTATTTTCAATTCTTTTTCCTGATTAGGATATACTCCTATTCCATCAACCAAATCTCCACCTATTACTAAATATTTAACATCGTTTGCCAGGTCCTGTTGTTTTTCATCACCATAATTTCCATTTATCCATTTTATGAATCGGTTAAATGCCTTTTCATCAAACATTTTACTTCCAATATGCACATCTGATATAAACACAATTGAAAAGTCCATTTTCTTATCAACTATCCTTCTTTGTATGCCTGGATGAACAATATCATCTGCTCTTATCAATGTACCGTTACTGCTGCCGCTTACACCTATCACTTCATCCTTAACTAATGTCATTGAACTTTCATATAAATCCTCAAGATCCTTTAGTACTAGCACAGTACCTGTACCCGTTGGATCTTCAATTTCTATTATTCTATGACCATTTTTTGTATTGTTTATGCTGTTTACTATTCCTATTGAAGTTAAGTTTTCTATGTTGGCCTTTGTATTTTTAAGGTCTGTGATTTTTTTGAATTCGGGGTTTTCCTGGATAATCTTTTTTAATTTCGTATATCTGTCGTTGAAATATTTGTTTAAATCGTTAATATCTCCATCTGTGTATGACTTATTACTTATGTCCATCACTATTTCATAGGGGGTTTCTTGATTTGCTCTTATTTCTCTTGTTTTAGGATTTTCTTTTATTTCTTCATGTATTCTTTGTCTTTCATTGTCTTGGTAATTTCTGATTGTTTGTGTTGTAACTATATACTGGTCATTTTCATTTTCTTCAATATACTCAATTAACTCATTAATCAAGTAATCATAATCATTATTTCCTTTTATTTCCGAAAAAGCATTGTTATTTAGCAACAATTCGGCTTTTTGAAATTTTTCTATAATTTCATTTGACATTTGATAACCCCTATTTTCATTTGATATATATTTTTGTCTATAGTTAATTTTTATTAATAATATATTAATATATTATGTTAAACTTAAATTAATATAGAAAAAAAAGTACGATAAAAATATTATTAAGATGGTGAAGTAATGAGTAGAATATTAAAAATACTTCTTTTTATTATAGCAATTTTAGCATTTTTTGAAATAGGATTGTTTGTTTCATATACTGTTATTGCTTCAGAGCCTGTTAATCCGGTTGACATAGTATCCATGCAACTTGATCAGGGTTCACGTTTCATAGATTCAGTAACTGGTGAAAAGGATTTGAATCAACAGGATACGTTGAACATAACCAATAAGGAAGATGTTGCATTGATTTTAAATAATCTGACTGGTCTTAGTGTTAACTTGGATTCATTGACTGCTAAGGTTTCAACTAGTCAGACCGGTAATCAATCCGTTACAATTACTGCTATAGCTTCAAAAGATTCTCAAAGTACTGGTGGAGGAGCTATTATAATACTTCCTGAACAAACATACAGTATATCAGCAATAGCTACTGGGGAGGTATATTCTTCAGGTAAAGTAAAAATCAATACAACCACTATTGAATTAAAGGAAAGAATAGTACTATATAATCAAAATAATGCAACAAACGCTCCAAAAAATCAATCTATCGAGTCTTTAGTAAATTATACCAATAATTTAACCAACAACACTACAAGAAGTAATGTTTCAAATAATAGTCGTTAGACTATTCTTAATTTTTTTTTAACAAGGTTAATTTTTAACTTACTATTTTTTGTAAATTTTTAAAATGAATTTTAGATAATTAATAAATATAATAAGTTATACATAATTATTAAAGAATAAAATAACTCTATGAATAAATTTTTATTTAGATATATTAAATTATAATAAAATGTCATCCATTTTTAAGGGGTAAAATAAATGATTAGTTTAATAGGTATAGGTTCAAAAAGAGAACACATAACATTAAAAGCAGTGGATAAGATTAAAGAAGCAGATGTGATAATATCATATCATCCATACCTTGAAAATATACAGGATTTGCTTGAAGGCAAGGAAGTTTTAAGTCGTGGTATGGGAGATGAAATGGAAAGGGTAGAATTAGCTATAGAAATGGAGAAAGAAGGTAAAAAGGTAGCCATAATAAGTTCTGGAGACCCTGGAATATATGGTATGGCCAATGTATACTTCCAAATTATAGACAAATACAGCGACCTTGAATTTGAAGTTGTTCCGGGAGTAACGGCAGCAACTTATTCGGCTAGTGCACTTGGAGCACCATTACATGATTTGGCAATAATAAGCCTAAGTAACTTATTGACACCACTTGAAGAAATTCAAAGAAAAATTAAATATGCAGCTATAGCTGATTTGGTAATAGCATTTTACAATCCAAAAAGTAAAACACGTACCGTTCCATTTGAAACAGCATGTGACATATTAGTAGAAAACAGAAACCCTGAAACACCTGTAGGTATAGTAAAAACAGAGGGAACAGATACCATAACACAAATATGTAAACTTAAAGATCTAAAAAATCAGGATATTCACATGTCCACCACTATAATTGTGGGTAACTCCATGACCTATGTCAAAAAAGGAAAAATGATTACACCTCGCGGATACAAGATGAATGCGAAATTACCTGAACAAACGGAAGCATTCTATGAAAGATTCTTCAATGGAGATATTCAAATTGGTAAAAATCTTGACTGCGAATACTTCCCTTGTCATGACAATCAGGAAAATTGCACATTCTGTTATTGTCCATTCTATCCATGTGCTGATGGATCAACAGGTGGTAACTGGATAGAGGATAAAAATATATGGAACTGTAAGGACTGTAATTGGATTCATAAGGATGATGTTGTTGATTTGACCCTTGATTACATTAAAGAGAACGTAAAGTCAATGGATGACTTTGATAAGAAGAAAAAACAGTTATTGAAGTTCCGTAGAGCAACATTATATAAAACAAGAGATTTGGATTTTAATCGTAATTATGATTTAGGTGATGAATAAACAGATTTTTCAAATCTTTTTAATATTTATCATTCATTTTTTACTTTTTTTTCAAAAAAAATATACACTTGAAATGTATGTTTAAAAATATCATTTATTATTAATTTTTACAAGACTATCAATCTTGTTAAAGACACTTTCAACATCAACATTTTCATAATTTAATTTAAGGGCATTTGTAGGACATTTCATTGAGCATTGACCACAACCGATGCAAACATCCTCATCAATAATAATTTTATCAGTGACACTTATCGCGTTTGAAAAACAGGTGTCAACACATTTTTTGCATAAGACACATTTGTCTTCATCACATGAAATGGATATTCCCGGAAGCTTGTAGAAATCCTTTTGTATGTTATCGCTTAAATTCGGATAGACTTTCCATAGACAGCAGCAAGGACAGCAGTTACATATAGTTAACAGTTCATCACCCGGCCTTACGTTCATCCATAAGGTATCCATCTTATTTCTGCCTATGATATGTACAAGACCTGCCTCGTCACATTTGTCAATATGTTCTATGGCCTCTTGTTGACTTACTGGCCTGCAATGTTTACGTGAAATCTTCTTAGTTGTCTTTCCTATAAAAATACAGCCCAAGTCGATAGGATATTCCTCACAGTTTTCACTTCTTCTGCAAAGACATTTGTCCATTATCACAATATCCTCGGACTGTTTGAGTATATTCTTTATGATGTCTGTAGGAGTGACAATCTTATCCACTATCTGAATGTTCTTATTTATTTCAATAGTGCTTGTACGCGTTGTTTTTTTATTTTCTTCTATATCTTCTTTGGCAATACTCCTATCATTAGGGACAAAATATGTTCCATCACCTTCAAAAACTATCTTTGAAATGATCTTATCCATAATCTTTGATTTTCTGGATAAGGCAGCTACTTTAAATCTAAACCTGAAGATATATTTTACAATAAAAATATTCACGTCTATTAACCTGATTCTCATATTAATCTGATTGTTGTTTTCATACAAAAAATATTATTGTTGAATTATTATAATTCAACGTTCATTTTTGCTTCATATACGCTTATAGCTTCACCTTTCATGACGGCTGTCAGATAATCTTCGTGTTCCGTAACGGTAATTTCCAAGTCACCACCAGATAAGTGAGCATGCACATGTTCATTCAGTAATCCCTGTTTATATCCAAGAAGTACACAACTTGTAGTGCCTGTTCCACATGCATATGTAAAACCTGCACCTCTTTCCCATGTTAGTATATCTATTTCTTCTGGGCTAAGTATATTTACAAAGTGTACATTTACCTTTTCAGGAAATGCTTCATGACATTCTATACGTGGACCATAGAAGTCCAGTTTTATATCATCAATGTTTGTATCTGTAAAGCATACCGCATGAGGATTTCCAACGCTCACAGCACTCATTTTTATCTTTTCACCTTCAACTTCAACATATTCGTCGATGAATTCTGTGCTGTTTCCACTTGGTGCTATTGCAGGTATTTCTTCAGGTATGAAAAATCCTTTTCCCATGTCTATTTCAATGTCTTTTACGTTATCATCAACAATGGTTAATCTTGCTTCCTTGATGTCTTCCATAGTTTCTATCTGCATAACGTCTTTTTTAACAATATCCTTGTCATATACAAATTTGGCAAGACATCTGATTCCGTTTCCACACATCTCGGCTTCACTACCGTCACTGTTGAATATTCTGAATCTTATGTCGGCCTTGTCTGATTTACATGCAAATACTACTCCATCAGCACCTACATTAAATCTTCTGGTACAGATAACTTCGCTTATTTTGTTTTTTGATTCCTCAGGTATAACTTCATCCACACTTTCATCTATTACAATGTAATCATTACCTAATGCGTGCATTTTTGTAAATTCTATTTCCTTAATCATTTTAATAACCTTGTTGGTATTTCTTGACCTATTAATAAGTCATTGAAGTTTTCTCTTCTTCTGATTATGTCTGATTGATCTTTATTTACCAATACTTCTGCAGGTCTTGGCCTTGAATTGTATTGTGATGCCATACTGTATGCGTATGCTCCTGCATTTAATATTGCAAGTAAATCTCCTTCTTCCAATTTAGGCATTGGCCTGTCTCTTGCAAATAGATCTCCACTTTCACAAAGGTTTCCGGCAATGTCTATTTCTTCAGTGTTTTCTTCGTTCATCTTATTTGCAACTACAATATGATGGTATGATCCGTACATTGTTGGTCTAAGCAGTGTTCCGAATCCACAGTCCACACCTGCAAATTTACGGTAGCTTTCCTTTATGTTGTTTACTCTGGTGAGTAATACTTCACTGTTTCCAACAATAAATCTTCCAGGTTCTATGTACATGTCTGGTGAGCCCATATCATATTCTTCAAGTTTTGCCTTGAATAATTTGATTATGTCTGTCGTGAATGTTTCAAGGTCCAATTCATTTTCAGTTGGCTCGTATGGTATACCGAATCCTCCACCGAAGTCAAGGAATTTAAAGTCAACTCCAACTTCCTGGTGTACGCGTCCTGCTATGTCCATCATGGTTTCGACAGCTAACATGAAAGGTTCTGATTCTAATATTTCTGATCCTATGTGTGAATGCATACCTATAGGTTTAAATCCTAAATCTATTGCTTTTTGATATACTTCTACAGCTTCATCTTCTCTTATACCGAATTTACTTTTTGGTCCACCTGTTATGCAGTGTTCATGGTGACCTGCTTCTACCATAGGATTTACTCTTATTGATATTTCTTTTCCTTCGCTGCCTTCAATTTTACTTAATCTTTCAAGAGCTGAAATACTATCTAAATTGATTGTTACGCCTGTTTCATGAGCGTATTTTAATTCTTCATTTGTTATGTTGTTACCTGTATATACTATTCTGTCTGGTGTGAATCCTGCAAGTAATGCAGTGTATATTTCTCCAGGACTTACGGCATCAATATAACTGCCTTCGTCTTCCAGTATTTTTAGAACTGCAAGTGATGTGTTTGCTTTAGCAGCGTAGCACATGTGTAGATTTTCATATTTGCTGCTGAAAGCTGTAAATAATTTGTTGTAATTTTCTCTTACTTTTTGTTCATCAATTACATATAATGGTGTATTGTATTTTTCTGCTAAGTCATTAGCATCAATATCACCTATCATTAGGTGATTATCTTTTATTTTTAAATTAAAATCGTATGACATAATATTTATTCCTGATTGAATTGATTAATTATCTATATAGTTAAAAAATAGTATTGACATACTCAAAAAAAGTTCTTTTTTTATAATATGATTTTTATCTTTAATATACTTTTTTCTTATTTATTTATTATTTAAAATTTAATCATAATCATATCATATATTAAAATTACGAGCCCGGGGGGATTTGAACCCCCGACCTTGGGATCCGAAGTCCCACGTCATAATCCTGGCTAGACTACGAGCCCATCAAAAACAGTATCTTATAATATTATATTTATTATTCTATATATAACTATTTTACTGATTTTTATTTTATGTTTTCATTAGCTTATTTCAGACTATAATGTGGACATGTGTTGTTTTTTTGTGTACTATTATTATTTGTACAATAAAATTCAGAAAATAAGAAGTGTTTATGTTGCGAAATATTTTTAATAACCTTTTTAAACTAAATATATTTTAACTTTAAAAAACAGATAATATATAGTGTAATGTTATAATCCAATTTTAATTAACATTATAATTATTAATTATAATTATTTAATCAAAAAATTTATAGGACATGATTTTTAATGAGAAGCGACAATATTAAAAAAGGAATAAATAGAACATCTCATAGGTCTCTACTAAGAGCATGTGGACTAGATGATGATGATATGAAAAAACCATTCATCGGAATAGCAAACAGTTATACAGATATAGTACCTGGACACATTCACTTAAAAGGATTAGTTGACTACGTTAAAGAAACTATCCGTGAAGAAGGTGGAGTGCCATTTGAATTCAACACAATGGCTGTATGTGATGGTATAGCAATGAACCATGAAGGAATGTACTTTTCATTACCGTCAAGGGAAATAATAGCTAACACTGTTGAAAGTATGGCTATGGCACATCAATTCGATGCACTTATTCTAATGCCTACCTGTGATAAGGTAGTACCTGGTATGCTAATGGCAGCGGCAAGATTAAACATACCTGCTATTGTAATAACAGGTGGACCAATGATGCCAGGTAAATTCCATGGTGAAATAGTTGACTTTATAAACGTAACCGAAGCAGTAGGAGCTACCCAATCAGGTAAAATGTCAGAAGAAGACTTATACGAACTTGAAAAATGTGCCTGTCCTGGTGCAGGTTCCTGTGCAGGATTATTCACAGCAAATACCATGGCTTGTCTAACAGAAACGTTAGGTATGAGTCTACCTGGCTGTGCAACTGCTCATGCTGTAAGCGATAGAAAAATTGAAGTAGCCAAACAATCAGCCAAGGCAATATTCAAACTATTAGAAGAAGACATAAAGCCAAGAGACATCATGACACAGGAAGCATTTGAAAATGCTATAATAGTAGACTTAGCATTAGGTGGATCAACCAACACAACACTACACATACCTGCAATAGCCCATGAAGTAGGTGGTCTTGATGTAACTATTGACCTATTTGATAAATTAAGTCACGAAATACCATATATCTGCAGTATAAGACCTGGAGGACATAATCACATGATTGATGTTGATAATGCTGGCGGTATTCCTGCAGTAATGAAAAACCTTGAATCAAAATTACACACCGACTGCGTTACAGCAACATCCAAGTCCATAAAGGAAAACCTTGAAGAAGTAGGGGATATTGATTATGACGTGATTCATACAATAGACAATCCTGTCCGTGATGAAGGTGGAATAGCAGTATTATATGGTAACGTAGCACCTAATGGCTGTGTGATAAAACAGGGAGCAGTAAATAAGGACATGCTTGTACATTCAGGTCCATGTAAGGTATACAATTCTGAAGAAGAATGTGTAACCGCTATTGAAAATGATGAAATCGTCGACGGTGATGTTGTAGTAATCAGATATGAAGGTCCTAAAGGTGGACCGGGTATGCGTGAAATGTTAAATCCTACAGCAGCAATTATGGGCAGGGAATTATATCACGTTGCATTAATTACCGATGGAAGATTCTCCGGTGGAAGCCGTGGACCATGTGTTGGACACATATCACCTGAAGCAGCTGAAGGTGGACCAATTGGTGCAATAGAAAACGGTGATATAGTATCTATCAACGTACCTGAAAGAACAATAACACTAGAGTTAACTGATGAAGAAATAAAAGAACGTTTATCTAATGTAAAACCAGTACAACGTGATTTAAAAGGTTGGTTAAGACAATATCAACAATTAGCCACATCCGCTGATAAGGGTGGAGTATTAAAATAGATTTAACATTATTTTAAATATTAATGGATTGGGGGTGTATTCTTGTCAAAAAAACGTAAAAACAGAGAAAAGAAGCAGAAAAAACAGATGCAACAAGATAATAATAAGGACAACTTTAGTTTAACAAAGGAAATAGCCAGCTATGCAATAATAATAGTAATAGCCGTTTTACTGGCGGCTCATTTGAACGTGGTTGTTTCAGGTAGTATGGAACCATCATTTTATAGGGGAGATATAGTAGCTACAGTAAACACCAACACTTATGGTATACAAGAATTTAATCCCGAAACAGACGTAAATGTGGGCGATGTTGTGGTATATAATGCAACATGGTATAAGGAGCCTGTAATACATAGGGTTATAAATGTTGAAATGATAAATGGATCGAAGTACTTCACGATTAAAGGGGATAATAATAATCAGGCCGATCCATATCTTGTTCAACCGCATCAGATACGTTCAAAGGTAATGACTGTGGGTGGTAATTTGGTTATCATTCCAAAAATTGGTTATGTTACCTTATTATTTAGAGGTTTATAAAATATATGGAGGATAAAGATGTATTCAAAATTAAAATTAGAATTGAATGATTGTATAACAGAAGCATTAACAAAGATGAAGGTAAAGTTGGATGAAGAATTGGTATTGGAACAACCTCCGTCACCTGATATGGGTGACATATCTTCCAATGTCGCATTTTCATTAGCAGGTAAATTGAAAAAGTCACCTGTTGAAATAGCAGAAGAAATAAGGAGTCATATAATACTACCATTATACTTTAAGAAGGTGGAATGTAAAGGACCATACATAAACTTCTTCATTGACTACACTTTATTTACAACCAAAATCATAAATTACATAGATAAAAGTTACGGTGAATTACCTGAAAGGGATGAAACAATACTTCTTGAACATACATCAGCAAATCCGAACGGTCCGTTACATGTTGGACACTTAAGAAATGCAATTTTAGGTGATTCATTAAAGAGAGTACTTCAACATGCCGGTTATAAGGTTGAGTCACAGTATTATGTAAATGATATGGGTAGACAAATTGCAATTATCGTATGGGGTATGAACAAGTTTCACTTCAAACTTGATGAGGATAAAAAAATCGATCATGCCATAGGGGAAGTATACTATCAAAGTAACAAGAAACTTGAGGAAAATCCTGACTACAACCAGCAAATCGATGAAATCCTAAGAAACTATGAAGAAGGTAATGACCAAAAGCTAATAGATTCATTCGAATCTGTAGTGGAAAATTGTCTTGACGGTATCAAACAGACATTAAAAGACTTAAACATCAAAATGTCATTATATAAATGGGAAAGTACCTTCCTGAGAAATGGTTCTGTTGATAATGTTCTTGAAAAGTTACAGCCGTTCACAATCAAGAAGGACGTTCTATATTTACCTCTTGAAAAGTATGGTGTGGATAAGGAATTGGTTCTAAGACGTTCAAACGGCACAAGTCTATATGCTACAAGAGACTTGGCATATCATCAGTATAAGACTAAAAACAGTGATGTTTCACTTGACATATTAGGTGCCGACCACAAATTAGCCGCTCAGCAATTAAGCCTAGCACTTGAATTAAGTGGAAACAGAGCACCTGAGGTTGTATTCTATGAATTCATAGATTTACCTGAAGGTTCAATGTCCACCAGACGTGGCGTATTCATATCAGTTGATGAATTTATAGAAGAATCAATCAAACATGCAAAAGAAGAGTTAATTAATCGTAAACTTGATTTAACCGATAAACAGATGGATGAAGTATCTGAAAAAATCGGTATTGGTTCAATAAGATTCTATATAAATCAGATATCACCGGAAAAGAGCATAACATTCAAATGGGATGAGGCATTAAGCTTCGAGAGAGGTTGTGCATCAATCCAGTACGCTCATGCAAGGGCATGTAAATTACTCAACAAAACTGATTTCGATGAATATGAAGAAGTCAGATGTGATTATGAATTAGAGGATGAAGAAAAAGAACTTGTACTTGAATTATCCAAGTTCACTGAAGTCATACGACAATCAGCCCAAGAACGTAGGATACATCATTTAACTGAATACACAATGTCTTTATCCAAAGCATTTAACAAATTCTATAAATCACAACAAGTAATAGGTTCTGAACAAGAAACAGTAAGGTTAAAACTTGTTGATGCTTCCAGAATAACTCTTAAAAATTCATTAAAATTATTAGGTATCAAAGCACCTGAATACATGTAATGATATTATCATTACAAATTCCTCTTTTTCAACAAAAAATATAATCAAATCCTATCCTTTAATGCTTATGAATATACTCATAATCTATTATTACTAATTTTCAACAATCATATATTATTATTGAGAGATAATATGTTAAATTTGATTTATCGGCTCTGTAGAAAACCTTGCTTTGAGTGAAGTATGAGTAATAACTCAAATATAATTTTTTACAGAGGGAAATATTCTATTTCAATATTATCCTTTCTTCATCATGAAGTTAATATATTATTAATTACATAATATAAATTACTAGATAAAATATTTAATATAATGTAATTTTTTATTAATCAATTTATTTTATTTATACTCAAATAATTCAGTAAATCAATGGAGGAAAAAATAAATGCGAACGTTAATGATACATTCTGATTATTTACGTTACAAAACTAGAAGTAAAACTAAAATAGCAGAAGACATCGACGATGAAAAAAGAGATGCTGGTGTAGACAATGCATTGGTAGTATTCACCGCTGTAGAAAAAGAAGATGAAGAAAATCCAGAAATCATCATTAATAAATCTGTAAAAGAAATATTAAATGTTCAAAATAAGGTTAATGCAGATAATATTGTTGTATATCCATATGCACATTTAAGTTCTTCACTATCAAATCCTGAAGTAGCTCAGAAGATACTAAAAGGTATTGAGGCAGAACTCACAGATAACAATGAAGCAGTAATGAGAGTTCCATTCGGATGGTACAAGTCATTTGAATTATCCTGTAAAGGACATCCATTATCCGAATTATCAAGAACAATCACAACCGAACCTGACGAAGATGAAGAAGAGAAAGAGGAAAGCTTACCATCAAAATTCTACATACTTGAAGAAGATGGTACACGATATGATGCTGATGAATACAACTATCAAAACAAAACATTAAAACAGTTAGTTAATCATGAACAGGGCCTTTCACATGAAGATTCAGGTAAACAACCTCCACACGTTAAATTAATGAAAGAAAAAGAGTTAGCAAGTAATGAACCATCAGCAGATGTCGGACATATAAGATGGTATCCTAAAGGAAAATTAGTCAAGGACTTACTGGCCGACTATGTATACAACCTTGTAACAGAAAGAGGAGCTATGCCTGTAGATACCCCTGTAATGTATGATTTGGCAGATCCTGCAATAAGAGAACATGCAGCTAAATTCGGTGAAAGACAATACAGACTAAAAACAAAACACAGAGAATTAATGTTAAGGTTTGCTTGTTGTTTTGGTGCTTTCAGAATAATGGCAGATTCATTCCTCACATGGAAAAACATGCCTGTAGGAATATATGAATTATCACAGTTAAGTTTCAGATTCGAAAGACAAGGGGAAGTAGTTGGACTTAAAAGATTAAGAGCATTCACAATGCCTGACTTCCACAGTGTATGTTTAAATGATGAACATGCTAAAGAAGTATTTGAAGGTCAAGTTGACATGTGTGCACAGACAGAAACAGACTTAAACGTGCATTATGAAGTTGCTTTCCGTGTAACCGAAGATTTCCTTGCCGAAAATGAGGACTGGGTTAAAAAAGTGGTAAAAGAAAACATTAAAAAACCAGTACTTCTTGAGGTAATTCCAAAGATGAAACATTACTGGAATGCTAAAGTGGACTTTGCAGCAATAGATGACCTTGGTAGACCAATCGAAAATCCTACAGTACAGATGGATATTCAAAGTGCTAGAAGATTCGGAATCACATATCTTGATGAAAATGAAGAACAGCAATATCCAACAATTTTACACTGCAGCCCAACAGGAAGTCTTGAAAGAGTTATCTGCAGTTTACTGGAAAAAACATCCACAGATAAAGGAAACAAACCATCACTACCATTATGGTTAGCACCTACACAGGTTAGAATAATTCCTGTTACAGATAATCACCTGGAATATGCTGAAGATGTTTACTCCAAATTAAGAGATTTGAATGTACGTGTAGATGTTGATGATACGACCGAAAGGTTAGGTAAGAAAATCAGAAACGCCGGTAAAGAATGGATTCCTTACACAATTGTTGTAGGGGACAACGAAGTGGAAAACAATTCCATAACCGTCAACAGACGTGACGATGACAGCAAAGAGGAAATTGCAATCGAACAGTTAGCTGATGAAATTCACGCTAAAACCGATGGAATGCCATTTAGAAAATTACCATTACCTTATAAAGTATCCAAACGTGTAAAATTCTAGGATTATTAATTAATTCCTCTATTTTTATTTTTTTTTAATTATACCTATTTAAACACACTTATCATAATCTAATTTTTATTATAACTTTTAACTTATAACTTTAAATATTAGTGTCATGATAAATAGTATTACTAAGAATTATTTTTATACATATTTAGGAGATATTCAATGACAGAAGTTATCACAATATTAAATCAAAAGGGTGGATGTGGAAAAACCACCACAGCCGTAAATCTCGGAGCTAGCCTGGCAAAACTAGGAAAAATGGTATTGGTTATTGACATGGACCCTCAGGGTAATGCAACCACAAGTCTTGGAATTGAAAAAAATCAGATAGAAACAACGATATATGACCTTATGACAGGTAAATGCACATTAAACGAATGCATATATCAAACCGAACTGGAAAACCTACATAGCCTTCCAAGTAACATCTCATTAAGCGGAGCTGAAGTGGAACTAAGTAAAGAGATAGGCTATCCTTATATATTAAATGAAAAATTGGAAAACAACGTCGACGTATACGATTACATACTCATAGATGCACCTCCATCATTAGGTATATTGACATTAAATGCATTGGTTGCAACCGACAGTGTAATCATACCTATTCAGGCAGAATTTTATGCATTGGAAGGAATGCTTGACTTATTACAAACCATTAAATTGGTCGAAACAAGACTTAAAAGTCCATGCCCAATCAAGGGTATATTAATAACATTATATGATGGAAGAACAAGACTTGCACGTGATGTGGTATTCAGCGTCAAAGACTTCTTTAAGGATGAGGAAAACATATTCAAAACCAGAATTCCTAGAAACGTAAAACTTGCAGAAGCACCTAGCTATTCACAGCCATGCATATTATATGACCCTGAATGCAGTGGAACAAAGGCATACGTGAAACTAGCTAAAGAGATAATTAAATTGGAAGGTGAATAAGAATGGCAGAAAGTGCATTAGGTAGAGGATTGGATGCTTTAATTCAAAAACAAGAGGATAAAAAGCCTTCTAAAAAGGCTAAAAAGGCTAGAAAAACCACTCCAACAACACGGAATACAAACTCATTCATGGTATTGAATCAGGAAAAAATTGATGAAATCAAGGAGGAAGTATCTGAAAATCCTAGAATAAGTCTATGGAGTGTAAAATCAGCTTCAACATTGAAATATCTTAAAAAAACTATTCCTGAATTTAGTATTAGTAATGAAGCCTCACTGCTTCTGGAAGAGGCTATAAGTAAGAAATATCCGGAAATATGGGAATTATTCGATGAAGAATAATTATCCTTCAACTTTTTTTATTATTATTCATTTAAAACCCAAATTTTTAACAATATCCTTTTATGGAATATACTCTTCTAAATCAAAGTACTCTGATATGATTTGCCCGTTTTTACAAATATCTTGCACTTGTTGACATTCGCTCCAAGATCCTGCAGCTGCTTTAGGCTAGTTATCTTTTTTCCTTCCTTCTGCATATGGGTTATTCTACGGGCTGATTTAAGTCCGATACCAGGTACTCTTATGAGTTCTTTGTATTTTGCGGTATTTACGTCAATAGGATATTCATCCATGTTTTCTAAGGCGGCGATGTATTTTGGATCTTCACTCAAATCAAGGTTTCCATCATCATCCAGTATGATATCGTCCAATTTGTAATTGTATTGTTTGAACAGGTATTCGGCCTGGTATAATCTTCCCGTTCTTCGTATATCTGGCTGGGAATGATTTTCAAGTGGTGTTCCGTCAAGTGCCTTGAAGCTACTGAAGTAATTATATAGCGTGTCATACTTATTTGACAATTTATATACTTGATTTAATATGTCCTCATCACTTTCATCATTAGCACCTACAATAATTTGGGTGGTATGACCACTACTTGCAAGATTATGGTCACGCCTGTGCAGGTTACTTATCCAGTCAAGTCTTTTTAGAATATCCTTGTCATAATTTTTCGTACTTGACAAATCACCAAGACCATCCTTTGTGGCCGCTTCCAGGTTGATGCTTACCCTATCAGCCAGTTGCATAGCATGCTTAATATGATCCCTGCTGGCTCCTGGTATTATTTTCAAGTGAACATATCCCTTATATGAATACCTGTTTCTAAGGATATGCACGGCCTCTATCATCTCATCCATTGTGGTATCTGCATCCTTGATAATTCCCGAACTTAAGAACAAGCCCTCTACACTATTTTTATTATAGAAATCCATATATATCCTGGCCAATGCATCAGGGCTTAGTCTGGCACGTTGATAGTTATGTGCCCTGCAGTTTGTACAGTAGGCGCAGTCATTGTTGCACTGGTTTGTCATAAGTACCTTGAATAATGGTACTTCACCGTTACCGCTTTTGGCATAGTATATTCCATTTTTTATTTTGTCGGTTTCCTTGAGTACATTATCAACGTTATAGTTTACATAGTTGCACCTATCATAGTAGGCAGCATCGGATAACAGTTGCAAATCTTTATATGTACTCATAAAATCACCAGTAATCAATAATTTGGATAAAGTTTTTATATTAATATATTGTATAATATTAATTATTTATTTAATTTATATTTTAAGAATATAACTATACTGGAGGTAAAAATAATGTCATTAATTATTATAGGAATAATAATATTAATAATCCTTGTAATTGTCGTATTTGTAATTAAATCATACAATGACCTCGTAAATGGTAGAAATAGGGTTAAAAATGCTTGGAGTCAAATTGATGTACAACTCAAAAGACGTAATGATTTAATTCCAAACATTGTTGAAACAGTAAAAGGTTATGCAGGACATGAAAAATCCACATTTGAAGAAGTAACGAAAGCAAGATCAAGTATTGCAAATGCAACGACCGTCGGTGAAGTGGCTGAAGCTGATAACATGTTGACAGGTGCATTAAAAAGCCTGTTTGCAGTAGCCGAAGCATATCCTGAACTAAAGGCTAACCAGAATTTCATTGAATTACAACAGGAATTATCAGAAACAGAGGATAAGATATCTTATTCCAGACAGTTCTATAACGACACGGTTCTTAAATATAACAATATGTGTCAACAATTCCCTAGCAACATTATAGCAGGATTATTTGGTTTCAAGGAATCAGACTTCTTTGAAGCACAGGAAGGTGATAAGGCTGTACCAAAAGTACAGTTCTAATATCTTTCTCATTTTCTTTTTTAAGAGGAATTTTCTTAATTATATAACTTCCTTATCATGCTTATTTTCATAATATATTTGAGTATTATTGTTTTTTTCTTGTATTTTAAACATCAGATTCTTCTTTTCATAAAACGTTTAAAATTAGAATTTATTTGCTGTTAAAATTAGTAT
>ODAI013580161.1_pt1 | contig 18975 bp, 16 predicted proteins | sample 1539321 | NCBI WGS metagenome assembly ODAI01 (sample SAMN02144231, study PRJEB22623) | gut metagenome | biome: sheep rumen | host: Ovis aries | place: New Zealand
GCTGGAACTACATGATACAAAGTTATCCCGTTATACAAAGGGCCTTCCGGAATGTGAACGAACCATTTTCCAAACAACGGTTCCCAATCCTCTTTCTTGATTTCTTCTTCAAACTTTAGTTCTTTCATTTTTTTCTTCTTTTATTCTAACGGCTATTTCAAGTCCTGTTTGCTCTTTAATATATTCTTGTATCAGTTTTACCGACCTCGTACTCATATCGTAAACGGGCGTAAATTCCCTTAAAGGAGAACTGAGCGTACATATTGGATTGTGGCAAATGCAAATTAAAAATGCATTGTATATGTGGGCCAGGTTTCCAAGTATAATGTGGAAAGTTGACTGCCCCTTCAAGTCAATTCCCTCATCAACTTCGTCTACTATGATAAGTGTCTCCTTATCGTACCTCTTTCCCGCCTTATAATCATCGAAAGAGAAACCCGTATGTTTCTGAATTTTTCCGAAAAACCTTCCGAGCATATCTTTCGCTTTCTGCCCTTTTGACAGGCTGATGGCATTGAACCCACCGCCGGCAAGAAGCCCGTATGCGGTTGCTGAGTTTATGAAATTCGTAGGGTCGTCGTCTATGCTATCAAGGACAAATATATTCTCAAATCCGTCCATTCCTTCAATGTCAACGACTTTGGTATCCTTGTAGAGAGTGTCGTCGTTATTCGTCATTCCATCGAACAGCGACTCATTTTCTTCTTTCAACGAATGTTTTTTCGCCCTGATATAATGCATCAAGGTTGTTTTCCCGCTTCCGTTCGGCCCGACAAGATAAAATGGAATCCCCTTAATCAAATTGAGCTCTATCACCTCATCTTTTTTGAAACAGCGATCGTCTTGATTGAATTTAAATTTTATTGACGCTTCTTCCATGCCTATTTTTTCCTTATTCCTTAACATAGAGCGTGCAACAACACTTGTCGTGAAGTCTATAGTTTGAACACGGACAACGCTTGTCTTCTGAATCATTCTGACAAGGGCATTCTCCGTTGTTCCTGTTAATTCCACGAAGAATCCCATTCACAATTTTTTCGTTCGGGTTGAGTTTCCAGCCTTCTCGGCAATCTCTCTTAACGTCTTCTATTGTTTTCATTATGCGTTCTCGGTTATGTAAACGTCTTCGATTTCAGTAACTTTTTTCCTGTTGATAAGCTGCTTACGTGGGTCTTTCGTTGCGTCGTATTTGTTGAGTGCGTCCATCCTTGTTTCAGCACAAACCAACGCATAGCAGCCATATTCGTGATAATCGCCTATTGCAAATAACTTACTCATTGTCTTCTTTTTCTCCTATTATTCTGTCGATTTCCGCAGCAATGAGAGCACCAGCCTTCACGAGTTCCCTAACCCGATTATCAGGCGACGGTTTCCACCACATAGGATCAAATGGCCAATCTTTCTCAGTCACGACTTCAAAATCATTGAAGGACGGATCCGCAATATCCCCGCTATCGAACGTCAATGATTTTTTAACATACTCCTTCACGGGCTTAAGGTACGACATGGCGGCATATACCAGTTCATTGTTGGCATATTGCTCGTCGTGCTCACGGCTCCAACCTTCGTCGGTTATCTGCCGAGCCCTTTCTTTTGCTATTAACTCAACTCCTGTCATAAAAATTTTTAATCTCTATTAGAGCGCCACCAATAAAGTGTCGCCTTATAATCGCATGTATAGCTTTCACACTCCCATCTTTCTTCATCGTACCATCCAAATCGCTTCCGTAACCTGCGTCCGCATTTTGGGCATATTCCCTTGTTATACGCCTTTTTATCTTTCCTTGTCCAAACCGTCGGAAGCACAACAAGCCCCACAATGGTAATGGCTAAAAGAAGCCCAAACGCCCAAGCGGGAGCGCTCCCGAACAAAAAGACACAGAATTCAGCCACAATAAGGAGGCACGAAAATGGAACTGTAATTTTCATTTTATTTCTTTTTAAAATTCATATTCAAATATATGAACATCATACCCCGTTTCCAAATATACAAAAAACCCCGCACTGGCCGGTACGGGATTTTTTGAAAACAGAACCCAATTAACGTGATCTGAGTGAAAGTCGGATTGTTGTTACATTATTTGCTGTGCGGGTTCCATAGGTGTTTAGTACTACTTGGAAATCTTCTTTTCGTACTCGTTAAGCAGTTTATCAAGGAACTTCTGCCCGTCAAATCCCGCTTCAAGGAACTTCAGGAGCATAGGGTTGTACCCGCTCATGAAGATATTGCCCTCTGCATCAATTTCTGGGCTTGTGGCGCTCCTTTCATTCAAGTTCCACCAAACAATTTTGGTCTTGTAGCCTTTCTGCTCCCACAGGTTCTTGAGTTGATCCTTGGACATCTTGGAACCGCTGTCGAACTCCATGTCTGAGAGGACTACAAGGTATTCCGGAACGTCCGTAAGGTCTGCAAAAAGCCTCATGACTGCGCCGAAGTCGGTGTTAGTATAGTCACCTGTATGCATACTTGCGATTTCCCGCCCGTACTTGCTTTTTAAAGACTGCTCGGAGCAGTAATGCCGAGCAACCTGAGTACCCGGAATCCCAAGAGTAATGAGCTGGGGATTGGAAGAGAACGATACAACCTGGTTAGGCGCATACGTGCTGCACTTCGCAAGGTAATGGCCGATTGCCACAGCCTTACCGTAAGAGTCATTCGAGTTATGCATTGAACCGCTCGTGTCAACAATCGGAACACAATTGATGGCTATCTTCTCAATCTTGTCGAAGAAAAGATCCGCATCAATCTGTTCACGGTTCCGGTAAATGTCGTACACGGAAGTCGTGGAAACATTGATCTTCTTCTCGCCGCTCCTTACGGAATCAAGGTAAGCCTGAAAACGCTTGCTCGTGTCGTTACCACGCATAAACCTGTTATAATACTTAATCATCGCAAGAGACGGAACGTGCTCGAAGTTGATGATACCAGTATTTTTCTGAGACAGGCAACGCTCTACGGTTTTCGCCTTCACGAACTTTCCATACTGTTGCTTGTTCATGCCAAGATGCTTGGCAAACTGACGGGCAAGCATAAGGCGCTTACTTGAATAGCGGGGCGCCCACTTCTTAGCAAGCTCGTTACCGTTGGCGATTTCGTAAGCAAGAAAATCCTCCCAACCCGGTTTGAAGAAAATATCATCATACCTGCCGGCCTTGACAATGCCTTCAAAATCGACGCCAGAGAGCAACATAAGCTGCCTTCCAAGATCGCGTTTTCCAAGGCCGTAACGAGGATCCCTGATAAACATCGAGAACAATTTTTCCTTATCGGAATCGCCGATGTAGACTTCACCAAGGTGCCCCTGGAAATACTCGGTCATAAACAGTATATCGAGAAGATGGTTTCCCGTTGAAGAGTAAGCGGTATCTCCGTTCTCGGTCAGCTTCGTGTTGCTGAAAATTTGCTGAAGTGTTGCCATAGTTTCTGTGTGTGTTTTGTTTGATTTTTCAAATATACGAATGTTTTTCTACACATCCAAATTTTTTTCAGACAGCCACTCCCGAAGCGCCTTTTTTGACCTGTTTCTGTTAATGTAATCTGGGCAGTATGAATCTTCTTTAACGGTTGTATAGTCCGTGTCTGTTCCGGGGTGCATGTAACAACGCCCACCAACCATATCTACTTTTTTGATCCTCCCGTCTATGACGGCATATTGAAATGGTTTATTTTTTTCGTACCACCAACAATTTTTGCAATGCCCGTGATTTGCCATATAAGAAAATTTTGAAGAAAAAGTACGATATTTTTGTCACTTTTTGCCGTTTATTGACAAAAATATCGTACTTTTGAGCCGGAAACAGGATTCGAACCTGCGACCTTCTGATTACGAAACAGACACTCTACCAGCTGAGCTATTCCGGCTTTATATTTAAAGTCCCCAAGAACTCCTATGCCAATTTCCTTCAGAATCCTTATCCCAACTATCTCCGTAGCGGTTTGAAATGTGGTTCTCTGATGAATGCGTAACTTCGTTGATTAACTTGCGATGCTTTTCACACCACTCATTAAGTTCTTTCTGTTGTTCGGCATGATACTCTTTATATTGTTCGGAGTCTTTCACGGTATTTTCAAACCTGCGTTCCAAATCAACTACATTACTGACTATATCTGAAAGCCCCTTGTTAAAACTATGTTTCCCGTAGCAATTGATGAGGCAACGCTTCAACTCGGAGAACTCCTTGACTACTTTCTTTATATCTTCTCCTGTTTTTAGCATACTAAAATCCTATCTTAGCCCTTTCCTCCTTCGAGAAATCATTTTCTTCCGTTGCAAAATATGCGTCAGCCAATGTCATTGGCTCAGTTGCATCAGGATAAATTTTTTTCGTCTTTTCCAAGCAAAGTTCCTTGAACTCGTATTTGAGAGACAGCCTTCCTTTTCTCAGCAACGCTTTATCAATCTTCTTCAACTCGCAATTGAACGTACACAGGAACTTAATGTTGAAAAGTTCTCCAAGAATGCCATCAGTAAGATTCAAAAGCATTCCAAGCGTCTTATTTCCAGCCCCTTCCCTTGACATAAGAAGCTTCTCACAATCTTCAAGGACAATGACTGATCCTGAATTTGAACTTAGATAATCAAGCAGTTTTCCGTTACTGCAGGAATCAATAAGTTCTGGCTCCATAACGATGAAATTCTTGTCTACTGTTTGCATAAGGTGACGGATCAACGTTGTCTTTCCTCCACCGGGAACGCCATAAAGCAGTATCAAACCGGGCTCATCTTTTGAAAGGATATCATTTATCTTATCTAACGGTAAATCGTCATTATAGTTCTTGCCAATATCAACATCCTTGAATTTTAACGTTCCACCAATCCTGTTGTAAAGGTTTCCGTTGTCGTATATTGCCAACAAATATTTGTACTCACGATTACGGCTGGCTTGCTTGAACCCTGATATATACGATAAAATCGTTTCGTCACTGTCCCTTGTCAATATTGTTTCGACATATACTGAATCAGGAATTATTTTTGGTAATTCGCCTCTCTTCGAGCCGGAAACCACAACTCCATTCAGCATTATTAAAGTCTGTTCAAAAAACACGACGTATTTGCTGTACGTGCAACGAAAGATTTCTATATCTTTTTCTTTGAAATTCTCAAAGAATGAATTTGTATCTATTTTCTTGTCTTCTTCCGACACCCAATCAGGACTATACGGGCCAATCTTAAGTTCACCTTCTTCAAACCATAGAAACAGGCTTCGCTTGTAATTTTCCTGAAAAGCCCTGTTGTACAAGTATAAATCAGAATAAATCGAACTACCCATCAAGAGCCATTCGTTTTCACAACTCGCCATTAGCGAACTGAGTTCTTCTTTACTATATTCAGATGCGTTCATATCGGGGGCAGGGTGGGACTCGAACCCACGTAAACAGGAACCACAATCCTGCGCCTAAACCTCTCGGCCACCTGTCCCGTGTATTTGGTTCAAATATATGAATTTTTTCTGAATAAAACAAAAAAAGGCTCCGACAAGCGGAGCCCGTTCCCTAAAGCATACGCTTGTTACTTTTTCAAGTATTCTTCACCATGGATGGCAGTACCGAAAAGGCTGCTGAGAGCGTTGAAAAGTTTCTTCACCGTCTCCCAGTCATAGAGTCCGTTTGATGCTGCTGCACCAAGAAGGCCCGCTACACCACCAAGAACGTAGTTCAACCAAGGAGCCAACCCGAAGGTAAGCCCGTTAGCTGCGACAAACCCCAAACCTGTAAGAATACCAATCACCCAACTCATAATGTGCAGAACCTTTCCTTCCTTAATGTTGAACACACCCTGTAATGCTGCAGTAATGGTGTTTGAAGCAAGGATAATAGCAGGCACAGCCACTACAAGCTGGTTGAGTAGTGACGCTACAGTCACAGTTGCTAAAATTGTTCCAATCATATCTTTAACGATTTTTTTGTTCAACGTTGTTCACGTTTCTTACTATAAATACCGAGTATTCAGTAAATGTAACGGTATTTATATGAAAATCGTTATATTAAAATATGTATATGTTTCAAACGGCTACGCCTGATTCAGTGAAAATACTTGGCTCGAATGGGCAAACGTTAATTGACTACAACTTTAGGGACAAGTCATGTTCCCCGGTGCCGTTTGCCCTTGATTACGATGGAACATTGTATGTTGGAGAAATAGGCGAAGGCCATGGAGATTTGTGGGAAAGAATGTCAGAAAAATTCGACAAAACAGTATCATTTAAGGAAAAAGGGCGAATTTGGGATAACAGATTTATTACGGTATGGTTCTACAGTTCCATAAGTATTGGAAATGAGGGGAGTATTGCGAAAGACAGACAATTTTACAAAAGCCTTGCTGAAAAATTCAAGCAGCAAGCAAATATGGATATAAGCGGCTATATTCTACTACTTGAAGTAAGAAACAATCGTGTTACTGAATATATCGGCGCAATAAGCCTAGCAGACTACGTTGCGGGAAAAAATCCAATTCCTTATGAACAGTTTATTGAAAAAGGAACAAAGATCGACATGAGTGAACCATTCAAGCCAACGGACGGAACCCCAGACATGCCTAGGACGAGGCTTGACAGGGAACGCCTATGGAAGTACGGATGGGTTGCGGAAGGAAAAGAACTTAGGAAATCAATCAGAAACGTAATACAAAAGCATATAAACGAAGAAACTTCTTCAAGCGGAAGTGGATACCGTAGGACATCACACTGTTCTCCTGACGATATATCAATTGTTGACGATGATGGAAACGAAGTGCTTTACTGTTGGTACAATGATTCCGACTGCAGTCCGTTCCCGTTTGTAATCACAGGCTTTGGAAAACTGTTTACCGGCCGGGTCGGAGAAACACATAACGACGTGAAAAGCAGAATTTCAAAAGCATACCCAAAATGGCGTGAGGGCGATGACAATCAAATGATAGAAGGAAGAATTTTCTTCAACAAATATATTACATTGTGGGATTGGAGTGATCTTGATTCGCCGGAACTCATAAACAAATTCAAGCAAATCTACAATCTTTACAAAATTCGCGGAAAAGACATAGGCAATCTTATTGCGCTGTTCGAACGAAACGACACGGTATATGCAATAACGGTAAGGGATTACATTGCAGGTAAAAAACCGCTTCCTTATTTTGATTTTTTGGCGAAGCAAAACAATAAGGACGATTACTACTCACAATTCAAGCCTTCAGACGGTTCTGACGATAATGAGGGAGAACGACTTAGAAGAAAAGCCATTTGGAACGGATACGATAGAAACGTGGCTGAAAGCAAAAAACTTCTTGAAGCAAAGATAAAAAATCTGATTGAGCAAGCAATGAAAAACCCGCAGGAATAATCCTACGGGTTTTTTAGTGGAGGTGACGGAACTCGAATCCGTGTCCAAACAATCAAGCAAAACGCTTTCTACATGCTTATTCCCCGTTTCATATTCAGGACAACACGGCGGAGAAATTCCTTAATTGCCCATATCCATTCTGTAATCTTATCTCTCGGACAAATGGAAATCTTTGAAAAGTGCCTCGGTGTAAATGATACCCGAATTGACAAGCCCACCTCGGTTCCAAACTTGTCTCGGATAATGGCCCTCCCGTTGCCTTGACGGGAATAGGTTAAGCCCTATCTGCCCTGCAGATTAAGCAGCCATTCTGTAAGTGTTGTTGCCAACTAGTTTTTGAAGTTCAGATTATAGTGGCTTCCTACAATCCACTGCATGCTTACATCCCACAACCATTGCTGTCAAAACCAAAACACCCCCGTTGCTATAAATACAAACCAATGTGCTTGTTTTACACAAATATACGCATTTTCAGCAGTATATCCAAGTATTTATTAGGAAATGAGTACGTTTTATAATACAGCCACACCGGATTCGGTTTATATATACGATGAGAACGGAAACGAGCTCATTGGATGCTATTACGTGCAAATGGATTGCAAACCGGTTCCGTTCGCACGCGGGGAATATGATGAAGTCATAATCGGAGAAGTAGGCCAAGGTCATTCTGATCTTCAAAAGGACTACTGCGAAAGAATTGGCAGACATTTCGCAATCAACAGAGAGGGGCGTTTTTGGATGGACAAATACGTCACGGCTTGGGGAACGAACGCCCATAGCGAAAAAATGATCAACAATTCAAGAAAATTCTTTAAAGACTTATACGAAGATTTGCTTACCCAGCAAAATTTAGATATTGGCGATTACATTGTACTTCTTGAAGGGCCTTATGATGACGCGATCGTGCAAGGATGCAACATTATGGTGGCAAGGGTCAGGGACTTCGTAAAGAACGGAAAACTCACAGAATACATACAGTTTATGACAGGTGGAAGCAATATAGATCCAAGCGAGCCGTTCAAGCCAACGGACGGAACTCCCGATATGCCAAGAACAAGGCTTGACAGGGAGCGCCTGTGGAAATACGGATGGGTTGCAGAAGATAAAAAATCCAAGAAAAAAAGCGTTAAAGAGCATGTCTTATACAATCCATTTGGATCCCCGCACGGAACGCCTGATGAAATATATCTTCCTGATAGAGAATTTAAAAGCGGAGTAGGATTTTCTTGGTGCGATTATGAAGACAACCCCGTGGCATTTATTATAGCAGACGGAAAACTGTTCATTGGAGGTGACAGGGAGGTTCATGATGAAATAAGGAAAAGAATAAAAAATTCCGGCGGAAGCAATTTCAGTGGAAGAGGCGCTGACGGGCAGATTGAGGGAAGAATTTACAATAATGAATTCATATCTTTATGGAGATACAACAATCCCGAAAAAATAGAAACGCAAAATGCCTGCAAAGAGGTTATCCGGATGTTCAACGAAAGATCCTTGAAAATGAGATCAGCTGCATTTGATGGGGCAACAGATACAATCGGAGATGTTGGAAACATGATAATCGTGTTTGAGCCAAAATACGGGGAAGTATACGCCGCCACGCTGAAAAGATATGCAGCAACAGGAAAGGCATATCCATATCTTGATTTCTTCTACCCACAAAAATCAGAGTATGAAAAAAACCTTGAGAGAAAGGAATGGGAGAAGGACCAATGGAGACATTACCAAATGGTCGGGGAAGAAATTGAGGAACATGATTTACAAAACCCAAACGGGGTTGCACACGCAAATCCTGACCAAATATATCTTCCAGATAGAGAACGTAAAGGAGGGGTAGGGTTCACATGGAGCAACAGTAAAGACAACCAAGTATCTTTTATCATAGATGTTCCAAGCGATAAACTGTATGTTGGAAACAGAGATGATATCCATTCTGACATACGCCAAAGGATTAAAACAATGGGAGGAAGTAAATTCTTTGGAAGGGGAGATGAAGGGCAAATTGAAGGAAGAATCTACAACAACGAATTCATAACCCTATGGACTTACAACAACCCTAACAGCCAAAAAACGCAGGAAGCCTGCAAAAAAATAATTCAAAAATTCAACGAAAGGGCGATTGCAATAAAATCAAACGAAAAACTGGCAGGGTGGTATAAAGATACAATCGGAGATGTAGGACGCATGACAATCGTGTTTGAACCAGAACACGGGAAAGTATATGCCGCAACAATGAAAAACTACGCGGAAACCGGAAAAGCGTATCCATATCTTGACTTCTTCTACCCGCAAAAATCTGATTACGAAAAAAGAATCGAACGTAAGGAGTGGGAGAAGGACCAATGGAGGCATTACCAAATGGTCGGCGAACAAGCAATGAAACTTGTCAAAAAAATGCTGAAAGAAAGCAGAGGAGGCAACGAATTTGTAACCCCGGACGTTATAAAAATTTTCACCAACGATGATGCGCATGAGCCAATATACCTATCCTGGACAAACGAAGGCGCTTATCCGTTCATTGCGGCAGAAAACGGGAAACTATATGTTGGAGATGAAGGACAGTCGCATTACGACGTCGAACAGAATGCCGACACACCGCTTGAAGGAGAAGGTATCAGAGGGAGAATATTCGATCAAAACGGATATAAAGTTTTTATGGTTTGGGAATATTATTTACTCCCGTTCAACAGTAAAACCATTAAAGCATATCAATATCTTCGCGAATTGTTCAAACTGACGCAGAAGGTTGATATAAATGATATGATAACGTTCTTCAACGTAAAAGGAAAAATATTCGCAAGTACTGTCAGAAATTTCATTGCGGGAAAAAAACCTGTTGAATATAAACAATTCTTTGAAGAAATGGAAAGCAATGCGACGGTTCCTTCTGCAGAAAACGGCATGAACCCGAAAGATATATGGAGGCATTATCAATTCGTGGGAGAACAAATTGCAAAACATATTATTCAAGAAATGAAAAAAAGGGGCGGAAAATAAATTCCGTCCCTTTATTGATAGGTGCTAAGGGGGTTTCTTGGCATCTTGCTGACACATGCTGAACTTATGGCCCTACCTTCGAACCGTAGGTTTTTGGCGGTAGCGGGCTTCCAACCATATCCGCCTTATCCAACAACTTGTTACGTCCACATGCCGCTTCACACACCATTAGAGAGACGATTGAAATCAACTGTCGTCTTACAGGAGACGCTATACCACGCGTTGCGCATTTCGCGGGCGCTCAAACCCATGCGTTCACCAGCCTCATAACAATTATCCTTAGTGTGCACCGTACCGACTAAACTTGGATCCTAAGTTTTTACCCGTCATTTCGGGTCGCCGCTCTCCCGGCTTTCCCCCAAGTACGTCTTCGAACACCTATTTCAACAAAACTACCTCACATATTCCGTCTGAAGTTATCTCCGGTCCAGTTATTGGTGTTTTGTTATTTCGTTTTAAGTATGTTTTCTTTCCAATAATTTCTTCGTTTGCTATTTTTGTTCTTTGATTTGAATGTATCTAACTGACTATCGCAGTTCGGACAAATCATTCTTAAATTTTCTCGTCTATTGTTAGACGCGTCGCCGTCTATGTGATCAAGAACAAAAACAAGCGGTTTTCCATTATGTTCGGGCTTCCCCTTACATATTGCACATATTCCGTTCTGCTCTTTCAAAAATTCTTTTTTGAACTGTTTTGGAGTGTACCCGCCATTGCAAAATTTTTCAGGGTTATTCAAAAACAATTCATAGGCGTTTTTATGCCTATACTCTTGTGAGCATTCCGTGGAACAAAATTTCCTATCAGCGTATTTGAAAGAAAAAACTTTTCCACAGTTTTCGCATACCGCTTCCATAACGTCATTATTTTCGCGGAGGGTGAGGGATTCGAACCCCCGGTGCGTTTCCGCACAACGGTTTTCCTTGCTACGTTGTTTTTACATCGTAGTCTGGACTTTTTCTTCATCCACATGGATGCCTCCCGTCAAGTCTCTACACACGCCCGGACAAACGTCCTGCTTGGCTCGGCATTACCATCAGCATTACCTGTTAAGGTTTCACCGAATTTGAGAGGTTCTACTTCTACCATTCCTGATAGAGCACTCGAATTGACAAGACCGCCGCTATCGACCACTCAGCCAACCCTCCAAAATTAACTCAGACACAGCACATGGCCGGACCTTAACCGGCTCCCCACTGTTAGTTGGGGGCGACGAAATTTCTTCGTGTGCATCGTCCAAGTATGATGCAAATATACTAATTTTTGATCAATTTTCAAAAAAGCGTACTGTATTTTGGCGCTGACGTAGGACGGATTGCGGCATTTTCACGGCTTGTCACACATTGGTGCGCAGGTAAGCACCGTCCCTACCAACCTCAACGTCAGCAATTGTGCGCCCGGAGGGACTCGAACCCTCACACCAGAAGGCAACGGCTCCTAAGGCCGTCGTGACTACCAGTTCCACCACAGGCGCATTATTTTCAATGAACTTTCTTGAGCGGAATAGGGGGCTCGAACCCCCGACTTTTAGCTTGGGAAGCTAACGCTCTACCAACTGAGCTAATTCCGCAAAACAAGGCACCCACTGCCCTTATTACCGCCTTACTCCGTGGGGTTGTCAGGTACGCTCCATCCTCTTACGAGGGTCACGAGATTTTTACGATTCGATTGCGGCATTAACGTTTTCTCCGTTCACCGGAACGTTGCCGTATTAGTCGTGTGCTTGCAGGGAGGGTGCTTTCATTTGCAACCTGCAAGTGTCAGTCGGCTGACAACATTGCCTTATATTAAAAACAAACCTACACAACCCGCTTCCTACATCGGTTCTACATTTTCAGCCGGGCTCCTTGACGGATGTTAATGCCGATAAAAGCATCCGTCATCCCTGATTCATCCAAACGTCCTCAGTTTGTTTTTGTACCGAGAGCGGGACTCGAACCCGCATGTCCTTGCGGACGGTAGATTTTGAGTCTACTGGGTCTACCATTCCCCCACCTCGGCAGAACTGTACTCCCGACGAGATTCGAACTCGTGATCTTCGCCGTGAAAGGGCGACGACTTAAGCCATCTTGTCCACAGGAGCAACTGGTACCGCATATCAGATTCGAACTGATGATATCCAGACTGAGAATCTGGCGTCCTGGACCGCTAGACGAATGCGGCGTAAATTGCTACGCCCTCACGCAGCATCCAAACTTATGTGTGCTCATAGAGGCTTGGTTTTCCAACTTTTGCACAAATTATTGTTGGAAGGGATTGAGCGGGAAACGGGGCTCAAACCCGCGACCTGGAGCTTGGAAGGCTCCCGCTCTATCAACTGAGCTATTCCCGCGTTAAAGCCACAGACCTCGCCCTGTAGCACGACGCTGACCTACGATTCAGTCGGTAACGATAGTAGTGTACCGTGTTACGATTCCCGGCGCCTTGTTGGGACCATGCGGTGGACCTGAAGAGGCTCGAACTCTCAACCCCCTGCTTGCAAAGCAGGTGCGCTGCCAATTGCGCCACAGGCCCAAAATATCCATTTTTTCACAAACACAGAACGGATAAACTGTACCGGCATACGTTCCGGACGGGGCTTGAGTTTCCTCAGGGGCTTCCGCTTCCTACGATCCGCTGCGCAACGGCTCTGCATCATACCGAGGTGGGTAATTGGCTGTGCTTACGCATCCCGTGTCCAATCATGCGCTCGGCTTATAGTTTGTTCAGCAGGTTCTATTGTTTCAACCTCTTGGCCTAACCAAAATTATCGGACTTAAGTGTCAGGTTCGTCGCCGCTTTTTCTCCGCTGTCGCTTCTCCATCCTACTTTCCAATTCAAAGAAAGGTACTGAACATTTTTTCGCACTACGATTTTTGGCTTATATCGTGAACCGATTTTATCTAACGACATGAACATTGCCGAAGGATTCGTATCTTTTTCCGGTATCCCCACCGCCTTGAAACGTCACCGCCCAGGTTATGCTCGCTTCGCCCCTTCTCATATAGTCCGGGAAACTCATTACTGAGCCGAGTATGTTAAGAGCCATAGAAAATTTGCAACTAATCTATGTTGTTACTGATTGTGCGAACGTCTCTGGCATTTCACACTGCTGCAGTTCGTACTCCATTGCCACACGCGTAATAGCAACTTAAAGGGGCTCTTTTCAGTATCTCTTGTGGGAAGGGGGAGATTCGAACTCCCGAATCACCTGCTTGTAAGGCAGGGGTCCTAAACCGCTGAACGACCTTCCCGATTTCCCGCTTTGCGGGAAGCGGTTACCCGTTTATCCGCTCTTCGAGTGGAATTTCCCTATTGATAATCTTTATCCTGTCTGATACCGAACTTGTGAAAATATCTTAACGGCCTCCATTTGTGCCCGTTCACGATAAAACCCCACTTGATTCTCTTGCGTCCCTCGAACATAAGCGTCCAAGCACCGCCTTTCGGTATTCTTAAATAGTGTAAGTCTTCCGCTTTAGAGAACCAAATTGACTTTCCCATGTGAAAAAAATTTTTCCAAGAGTTAAAAATGCCCTCAACGTAACATTTTCTTTGGTTCAAAGCTTTTTCACAAACTCCGTCTTTCCATACCTCAACCAAGTCATTCGGCTCCTTGGTGGTATCAATTGGCTTTACATTCCAATAATGCCCCTTAAGCACTATACTTAGCAAATCTGCACTGTGGTCGTGGAAATGCCTGTCGTCGTCGCTCTTGATCCAATGATGAATTCTCATAGAGTACCCGAAAAACAGGAACGTCCAACGTACGAGATACGGATCGTCGGGATATCCCAACTTTTCAGCCCACCGAATTTGAAACGGTTTGAACTTTTTCGTATTCGTACTACCAACCATTAGTGATAAAAATTAAAAAGTTAAAGTTAATTTGTCGAGGGAGAAGGATTCGAACCCCCAGTACTGCTTCCGGCAATTCCGGACTTACCATAGCAGCCCCTTTCGGCCTCCTCTATGTGTTCCACCGTTAGCTACTCGGCGGATAGAGGTGTTCAACCACTTAAACTATCCCTCGGTATTCATCACCAAAGATTAACCCGCTTTACTGTCCTTCGCAATGCACTTGGTGTACTTCTTTTTTTGTATGTGCAGTTTCTAACCCCGTTCGTGACCCATCAGTGCTACTATAGTCGCCCTATATTTGGATTAATGACGATACCCTACACCTACTCATCACGCCGTTTAACAGTGGCTTCCTTACATTGTTCCAATCTACAAGGAGCCCCCCACTGTGGGGCGGTTAATCGGATTGGACTTGGACAAGAAGTCTGAATCGAACAGCAAGTTCCCCACTTACGCAATCAAAGGCGGGGGCGTCTCCCTTCCTGGGTATCTTGTCTGACGCTCCCAAGTGCCTACGCCCGATATCAACGTAGGCGTTTGGGTTTCCGGGCTTTCACCGCTCTATTATCGTCTATTCGCCGATTATCGGCATAATGAACGGCTCACCGTACTTTTTTGCGCCAATTGTGCGGAGCAGGGCATCTTCGCACCGCACGTGCTGTTATTACGCTCCCTGCCAGCGCCCGAACCGTCCCCACACGCGGTCCGATATTTCCGTTCTACGACGTCGCCGTCGTTCATGACCCGCTTCCTACTAAGTTCTTGCTTCCGCTCAACTTTTACGTTATCTCCGATGTGCCGACGGCTAATTCTGCTCGAACCTTTCATGAAGAACCAAATGTAACAACCATTGAATTTCGGGTATGGGTGAAAAAAAGCTATTTCTGTCAATGAACTCTCGTTTTCTGTTACAAAGATACTAACAAAATTTCTATTTCCAAAATTTACCACTCTCCGTCTTCGACTTCCCTATGTTTCTCCCAAACAAGATTTGGATCCCCGCCACATTCGATCAACGCATCAATATACCTTTTTGCCTGTGTCATACTCCTGCAAGAATGATATGCACCATCTTTGAAAATAACGTTGAAAAACAACCTACTCGATTCAATTGTATATCCCCTGTATTCTCTTGTTTGTACTTTCGGCATAGTGAGAACTAATTTTTGAAATATCCAGGATGTGTTTTACGCATATATTCGATTATGCAAAAGTAGCGGGGGTGAGGCTCGAACTCACGACCTCCGGATTATGAATCCGACGCTCTAACCGGCTGAGCTACCACGCCATTTGATCAAGGTTTGTTGGGGTAGAAGGACTCGAACCCTCGCTGACAGAGCCAGAATCTGTAGTGCTACCATTACACCATACCCCAATTTTACGCCCCGACATGCGAGCGGGACTTGAAATTTCCAGAGTTCTTCTTTTTGATTGTGGACGGAGAACCCTGAGCGGCATCTTCATACCTACCAAATACATAAACCACCTTCGGGGTAACGTTACTTCCCCTGCCGTCCGTTCTTATTACGCCCAATCGGACAAATAGCGTACGCCCTTTCCCTTGCAATGCGTAGCAAGGACCGTCACGTAAGACGGAGTTGCATGTCGATGAAGATTACTCTTCTACAGTCTCTTCAGTCTCCTCAACATCTTCGTGCTCCTGAAGACGCGAAGCCTCAGTTGTCTCTTCTCCAAGAAGTGCAACCTCACCGGTAACTGCGTCAACTGATACGAAGAACGTGCCGACAGTACCAAAAATATAGACTGCCTTGAACGGAGGTGAGAGAGGCTGACGTAGGGTTACCTTATCGCCGTCAGGAAGAACCTGATTTGTCTGCTTGAGTTTCTCAATAGCGTCAGGAAGATCAAGAACGAGTGAATCAAGATTCATAACGCAATCACCCAGCCAATCACCCTTTACGAGTTCTGAGTCCTCAGCAACAACATTGCCCTTCTTGTCGTAGGTTCTGTCAATGAACTTTACCGTCTGATCAACCGTCCTCAAAACTGTGAGTGACTTCAAAAGCTGAACGTCTTCACCCTTTGAGATTGCTGATACAGGTTTGTCAAGCTGCATCTCAAGTTCAAAATACCCAACAAGTGCAGGATGCTCGGCTTCCTGTCTTGCCAATTCAACGTCTGCCTTCGCCTGAGGCAATACGGAAGCAACCTTGTGCTCGCAACCCGTAGCCGTAAGCATGGCAATGACTGCTAAAAATGTAAAAATTTTCTTCATAGTAAAAAACATTTTTTGTGAAAATTATATCAAGAATAAATATACAAAAACGTTCTTTATCAATGAAAAAATGGGGAAATTTTTCTTCTCGTACCCCCTACAGGGCTCGAACCTGTGACCCTGGGATTAGAAATCCCATGCTCTAATCCAACTGAGCTAAGGGGGCGTTTGACAGGCGAAGCTAACCTGTCCCCGAGATTGATCCTGGCTCATCATCTCGGTGTGATAACTTAAAGCCATATCCGTTTATCACTAAGCTTACTTGGTACCCCCGATAGGAATCGAACCTATATCCCTAGTTCCGTAGACTAGTGCTCTATCCGTTGAGCTACGGAGGCAAAACTCTATATATTGGCCAGAAAAGAGAAAAAGCCGTTTATTTTTTGTTTCATTGCTTTTTTCCCATTTTCGCTATTTATTTCGTTCCATTTGACTCTGTACACTACGTACCCGTTTTCTTCTAAAAACTTATCACGTATTTTGTCGTGCTCTTTCCTGTCAGCATAATCGTGCTGTTTTCCGTCAATTTCAAGGTCTATATGTTTTCCTTTGTGCTCTATGAGAAAATCAAGAAAATATTTTTTAGTGGAAAAATCTTCCCTAACAAAAGGAACATTGTTTTCATTTAACACGCTTTCCCAAAATTTTTCAGCGTAAGACGTAACGTTTCTTGTTTTCCATCCACAATGCGTACCATTAGAAACTTTTTCCTTCATTTTGTTTCGAAGAATGGCTTTTGTTGAACCATTTTCTTGCGCACATTTTACCGAACAAAACCTTTGTGTTTTTTTTACGGTATAAAACTCTCTTCCGCAATTTTCACACAAATGCAAATATTCATATCGTTTTAAACTGTCGTTTCTTCTCGCGTCCCCCTGCAAATGTTGAGAATGAAATTCAACTAGTGATTTAGATATTTTGCTTTTTGTTTCGTCAGTCTGTTTTCCCCGTTTTTTGTTATTATACGAAGCAGCACACGACCTTGAGCAAAATTTCCTATCTCCATTTACTTCATTTCCGCAGTTTAAGCAAAAACGTTTTTTGTTTTGACAAACTATATTTTCAATGTCAATCCCGTATTTGTCTTTGCAAACTTTTATCAACTCTTTTTTGATGTTTCCGTTGTAATAATTTACGCCCAAAACAATTTCCGCTGCTTTTGAAAAGCTTTTACAGCAAAGAACTTTTTCTGTTTCGCACATTTTCTTTCATTTTACTATAAATATACAATAAAATCTAAAAAATGTGCTTTGAACTATCGAACTCTTGCCTTTGTTCAAGATTTTTGTCGGGGTGGCGTGATTCGAACACGCGGTCTCCACATCGTTCTGTTGAAGGGATTCGAACCCATAAACAAATGTAGCCGATTTTAACAACAGAATCAGTTCGTTTCGGTGAACCATTCCGTAGCCAAATGTGGCGCCTTAGACCAACTGGGCTACACCCCGATTACCCGGTTCCTGTTAACGTCACCGGAAACCAACGCCCTTCCACGAATAGCGTCTGCGTCAGCGCTCCGCATTCCCGCACTCTCCGCTCTAATGTCAAGTATCTCAACGCACAGTAATGGTCGGCGGACAGTTGTTCTCCATCAGACTGAACGTTACCTCTTTTCCTTGTTTAGCCCCAATGTATAGATAGGCATTAGGAACCGCTTCAGCATTGCGAGGGACACTAATCAGCGCCGACATAGCGGTGGCTTTATTCGTTCCCGCCCGCGCCCAAAAGCGGAAACTACGGCGTCGGATATATCATTTCACCGACAGTGCAGGGGAAGAAAGACTCGAACTCTCACCGACGATTTTGGAGATCGGCATGCTACCATTACACTATACCCCTATGCAGATTTCATGACGGGCTGTGACTTCTGCAAACATTTCCGTCACTCTTGTAGGCTCGGTCAGATTTGAACTGACGACCCCTGCCGTATCAGGGCAGTGCTCTGACCAACTGAGCTACGAGCCTGTTTAAATTCGTGTGCCGAACGGGGGTTGAACCCGCAATCAGGACTAATTCGGTCGCGTTATACAGTCCTTTGAAGTTATTCCGGACGTGCAAGACGCGACTCTTAACACGAGCACTATTACCTTCCCCCCATCTCCATGACGGGTAGCTTTACCATTTGCCCACCGACACATGTTGGAACCACAACTTCTCTGCCGTCCCTTTACTCAACGGCTTGCTCCGGTCTCTTGTAATTTCAGCAACACCCGTTTCGGAACCATACCGATTTACGAATTTGCACCCGGACGTCGTGGAGATAGGTTGCTTCGAACAACCGCCCGTCATTTTTTCTCAGGTTTGTACCCTGACCGAACTTACAGCTTTTGCCTTGGGCCCGCGCTCTACCATACTGAGCTATATCCCCGTTTGTGACCCCTGCGGGGCTCGAACCCGCGACCCCGACATTAGAACCGTTAACGGGACTTGCACCCGCGCCTCACCTGTTTCCAAAGTGCTTTCCACTGCTCGAACTCTAACGGTTTGGTTCGTTACGGTGAACCACTTCGTATAAAGTGTCGTGCTCTACCTACTGAGCTAAGAGGTCTTCCATATTTCAAAATCTTGCAATGATACAGGCTTA
>ODAI014164813.1_pt1 | contig 18975 bp, 14 predicted proteins | sample 1539321 | NCBI WGS metagenome assembly ODAI01 (sample SAMN02144231, study PRJEB22623) | gut metagenome | biome: sheep rumen | host: Ovis aries | place: New Zealand
ACATCATCTATCATACTTGGGCTGGTATGACTGCACGTGAGTACAAGAAGTTTAAGGGGCTGAAGAAAGAGAACCTGCGCGACAACATGACCAATCGCGAACTGGTGATGAATATGCTGGCCGAGCTTTCCACTAAGGCCATCGGGTATCGTAACCTTGATAGAGGCGACTGGGCAGAGCGAGGGGTATAATAAAAAGCCATTAATATACGTTATTATAATGAACCAAATTAGTTAAGTGGACTACGACCTATATACAGACGAACAGATTGTCAATGGCATACTACAGGGCGACCGGCCATTGACTGAGTATTTCTTCCACAGGAAATGCTCCAAACTCCTTGCCTACATCCTCTACAGTGTCTTTGACGGCCAACAGGATTGCCGTGCTTTGGAGAGCGAACTCTTCCTGCATATCGCTCACAACGACTGGCACAAGTTGCGACAGTTTGAATATCGCAGCAGTCTCTTGGCCTATGTCAGCGTCATAGCTGTGAGATTTTTCCAAAGAAAACGCGCCTCGATGATAGATTCCCCACTTGGCGATACACTATTAGAGAAACACCATCAGTCGATGAACACCAGTTTCTCCGTTGAAAGGCGCATTGACATAGAACAGGCACTGGAGCGGATGCCTAACGAGCGATACCGCAAGGTAATCATTGCCCTCGACCTGCAGGAAATGTGCCCCGAGCAGTTGGCAGAGGAGATGAGTATAACTGTAGACAATCTCTACAACATCCACCGTCGCGCACGGCTGCAACTCAAACTGATCATGAACAGAGAGGAGGACTACGTATGATGGACTGGAACGACAACAACATAACCGATGAAATGCTGGCGGCATACATCGACGGCAATGCTACTCCAATTGAGAGCGCACTGATTTCCGACACGATGATGCATGACGACATGCTCGCCGAAGCCATCGACATCGTAAACGATACTATGAATATGGACACCGACCTGCTTGGCAACACCGACCTGTTCAGCACAGGCATGAACAGCAGCTTTGAGGACTGGTTCCCCACAAATGGAACAGGTAGCTTCTCTACGATGCCCGACGTGTTCAACTCTCTGGAAGGAAACGACGGACTACCGCCACTCTCTGATGATAATGATTTGATGAACGATATTTTTGATATAAACAATAACGATTTTTAATTATGGATCCTGTTACTGTAGGCTTGGTTACTGCTGGAGGGCTAACGCTTTCTAGAATTGTCGATTATTTACCAGATGACATTCGCCCAACAAATTATGGCCAATTGGAAAGAGAAGAACGAATGAAAGAACTTCAAGAGCGACACAGACTTGAAGACAAGAATTTTCAAATTGCCCGTGATAAAGAACATGAGCGTTTCCAATTGGAGGTGGAAGCCCAACGAATGTCATTCCAGGAACACTTGGAACTTCGCCGTTTGCAATTCCAAGTTAAGATGGAGAAGCGAAGAGAAGAATTCCAAACTGCACTGCAGGCAAGACAGTTTGAAAATAACAGGGAAATAGCACAGTTCCAAGCACGTGCAATGCGTGAAACCCAAATCCTTGTTTCCCGCGAGAACGCAAAGAATATGCTGGAGAACCAAATGGTATTGGAGGCTTTAAAATCTTTCCCTCTAAATATTTCTCCTCTTGTCCTGCTAAATAACCGCCCCCATTCTCTATCTTCTCTTCTACGTTTTACAATAGGTGAAAGTATAGAAATAGAGGATGTTAACAAGAAAAAGAAACTGATTGAAGCCAAACCTTCTGATGTGCTTCAGGATGTTATGAACTATGCTAATCATCCAGAGGCTTTGAACATCTTTATTGCTCCAGTGTTTGTTGATTCCAAAATGCCTTATCAAAAGACATTGAGCACCAGAATCTGGGAGATGTCCTACCAGAAAATAGAGAGTTTCTTTACAAAGTATTATAGCAAGGATGGCAATTCTCCCGTCATGTTCTATCCGACTGCATGGAACGACAAATACACTGCAGGCGTACATGCCAGCGAAACTCTTCATTATTTCCTTAAGGACTTACCTTGTATGGTATTAGAGCCGAAATTTGATGGCAACAAGTTCCGCTTGGCAATATCGTTTTGGGGACTTGGCTATGGAGACTCAGAGCATCATCGTATTGAAACTGAATATGACATTAATATTGATCTTATTGTCGCTTATGCCGCCTATCAACGCTCAAAAGATGCTTTATCAGTGCTTGACATGATCACTAAAGCAAACGTCCTGACGGATTCTGAAAGACGGCAAAATGATGCATTAGAGCATGCCTATTTAAAGAATATCAAATTATTCGAAGCGTTGCATTTGGGAGAATTAAATGAAATGAACAGTCAAGAACGTAAAAGCATTCTTGACAAGGTGGCCGCATTGGGTATCAATAAATTGTTTTCAATCGACAATACGCAGGATATAGAGTCTATTGCCAGTTTCTTTGCAGACCAAATAGGAGTGACTCTTGCTTTGTATGCTGACATTCACCACTTTATTTCAACGGGTGCTGAACCTAAGTTGCCTGAAAAGATGAGTAAAGAAGGTTGTTTTAAGAGTATTCTTGCTGACGCTGACATTTGCGAGTCCCTATATAATACTTATAAATCTATAATAGCCCGTGTGCGAAATGAAGAATGTAGTTATGCAGATGCAATACAAGCAAAAAACATTGAAAAAGCACGTAATTATCAGATTGAAGTTATTCAGAAAGAACTCAATGCGCCCAATCCCTTTGCTTATGAAACTTGGCAAGAGAAGGTTCGTGGATGGGTGAAAAGAGAATTGGGTTACGAAAACGATGACTTTAATGAGATTTGGGGGAAGTTTATAAGCAAAGTGGATGAATCTCATAGAAATTTCGTTGAAATACTTTTGTCTCAAATTGACGATGAAGATAAACAATATGATTTGGATTTAAAAAGAAGTGGATGGATTTAAATTATGAAAACATTATATATCAACATTAGTGGAGAGAATATTCAAAGCACGGATGAAGTAATAGTTGTTGGCAAACCGACTGATGACCTTGCCGGCAAGTTCTATTTTGAACTGGGCAATCAGATACTGAAGGGAGCAGTTGCCCTAAGTGTAAAGAACAAGCGTGAACTTATAACAGAGTTTTTGCAGCAGCATAAGGATGTTTATGAAGAAAAAATACTTCCTCAGTTAGAGCATGCCAAGCGTTTGATGTTATCAAATGATCTAAGAGGAGAGGTGAAAGTACAACTTCCGCAAGAGTATATTCAATGGCTGAATTACTATGGTACTGCTGACTATTCTGCCATAGCAAAGTCTCTGAATGAAAAAGGTGGTATCGTAACCATCAATCTTTCGAGAATCTACCGCAATGGCATCCAGTTGCTCATCAATAGTATTGAGCCGGATGACTACGGGCGGTTGGTGGTCAATGATGATGCGGTAGAGGATGATACAGAAATGGTGGTTGCAATTAGGGAAAGGCTGAAGAATCCTATGTTGCCATTTATTCCTTATTCTGAATTCGTTAAAGATGAGAAAGATGGACCGACGACTAAAAAACAATCTACATCTACTGATTCTGAAAGTGCTTCAAAAACAGTACAAGAAGAAGGGAATGACAAGCCTGTGTTGATTGTTACCTATAAGGAACCGAAAGAAACTAAAGATTGGTATGAATACGAAAATGTAAATGATGTTGAGGTATATAGGGATCCATTAAATTATAACTCGATTTTTAGGGGGATTTTCAAAAAATATCCTCTTAAAGAAAAGATGAGTGATGAGCATGACGTTTTGAGGTTAGAATATAAAACAGGAAATGATGAACACGGATGGGATGACAGATATGCGGAAGTGAGCGTAAATGGCATTCAAAAAGGGCTTCAGTATAAACAGACTGCAGCTTATAAAAAAGAATGCTTTAAATCAAACCGTGATATAAACCATGAATATGATTATGATGATTTCTGTGAAGAAATAAAAAAGAAACAATCCAAGTATGAAGAAGTAGATTATGTGGGATATTCGAGAGATAAAAACATTCATTTATTGGTAGGACTATACCATGACAATATCGAAAATGAAAATCCTAATGGTGCTGATGTAATTACAAACACTGGTGAGCTCTTGTTTAGGACTAATAATGGTATAATACCTATGGATGTATTCCCTTCAGGTTTGATTCTATCGGGCAAAATCAATAAAGCATTTAATACCGTGCTAAATGGTGTAATGGACGTGAAAGGAAATGTTTTGATACCATGCCAATATGATGAGCATTCATTAGACGAAAAAAGGTACTATGATGAGCCTGAAGAAATTGAGCCAGGCATTATTAATTTTGCTTATGATTTATACATAAATGCATATACTGGTGAAAAATATGTTGAAGTAACTAATGATCATTATGTGAAAGCCTATGATGAGGATTGGGAAGACTGTGATGTTATTTATAAGAAGTCTGGCAAAGTTGTTTTGTCTCATTTAGATGTAAATAACATTGAAACCTGGCATGAGAGTTATCTTGGTGGATGGTCATGTGTAAATCGTCGAAATAACTATAATAATATCTTACTCCACGAGGAGAAATTCATAAAACTATTAGAGTTTGAGGAGGTAATGTGCGACTTCAATAAAAACATTCCATTTATAAGTGAGAACCGTATCGTTTCATATCGTTTAACGGATGGTGCTAATACTTTAATTCCACCCTATTTCGCATTTTTCAATATTCGAGATTATCAAGGGAATATCATTAGGACTATAGAAAATCCCGATTATTTAATTATAAAGCCATACAAATACGGAAAAGCACTTGCTTTGCGAATGGAAAATGAAGAACCTCTGACTCTTATCTACCTTGATTTGGAAGGAATAGAACATGAAATACCATTTGATGTTGAAGGCATTGAATATCAGAATATTTATGACTCGTTCTTTGCGTCAGAGAATACCATAGTGGTTAAAAATTATGGGGAGGACAAACTGATAAATCTTCAAGGTAAAGTTCTGTTAGACGAAGGTGAATCAATAGAACAATTATCTGATAAATACCTCAAATATTATAGTAATGAAAAGTATCTTTGGGGTCTGATAGATAATCAAGGAGCAAAGATTTTCTCCCCCCGATATGAAGACATTGATGTTTTGGAGTGATCACTTAGGAATCGAAAATAAGAGCCTTATGAAGTATTTCAAATTTTACAGTAATAAGAACCGCAACATTAATTCAGTAAAGAATTTTGAGTTGTATGCTTCGTTGTGTGAGGAATTTAATGATCCGTTTGAAGGCCTTGTGCGAAACGATAGGAAAGAAATGACAAGTCGGGTATGTGAGGCTGTGAAGCAGTTGCGTACACGCAGGGCAGTTGTTTGTCTTGCCCATGCAGAGACGAATGATTTCGTGAGAGAAAGCATTCAGATGTGGGCGAATTACAGTTCGCATGAAGGCTTTTGTGTGGAATATAATGATAAAATCTTAGATGGCTTTAAGCCCTTTAAGGATATGGGCAAGAATATCCGCAGGAATGAGACTGTAGACGTTTTTATGGATGTGGAATATGGAGAATTCTATCCTGTACAAGAAATAGACCTTCCCGATTGGCATGTCACTGCTTTAGGACACAAAGAAAGGAAATGGGAGTATGAGCAAGAAACAAGATTAATAGTCAGATTTCCACCAATTCATAATAGTAATCGTCGACTTTCGAAAAAGGGAAACGGCATACATATTCCTATTCCCGAAAAATCCGTTGAGGCCATTTATCTTGGTCTCAAGGCTTCAAAGTTCAGATATGCCACTTTAGTTAAATTTGCGAGGGAGCACAAAATTCCTTGTTATCGCATGAGGCTGTCTCTTCAGTCATACAAATTGGATTTGGAACGTGAAGTTTAACAAGCAATTAAACAGCCTTATGAAAACATTATATATCAATATTAGCGGTGAGAACATCCAGAGTAAGGATGACATAGTAATTGTCGGCAAACCGACTGATGACCTTGCCGGCAAGTTTTATTTTGAACTTGGCAACCAGATACTGAAGGGTGTTGTGGTCCAAAGTGTGATAAACAAACGTGAACTTATAACGGAGTTTATACAGCAGGATAAGAATGTATATGAAGATAAAATATTCCCTCAGTTAGAGCATGCCAAGCGTCTGATGTTATCAAATGAACTAAGAGGAGAGGTGAAAGTACAACTTCCGCAAGAGTATATTCAATGGCTGAATTACTATGGTACTGCTGACTATTCTGCAATAGCAAAGTCTTTGAATGAAAGAGGCGGCATTGTGACAATCAACCTTGCAAGAATCTACCGCAATGGCATCCAGTTGCTCATCAATGGTATTGAACCAGGTGATTATGGCCAGTTGGTGGTCAATGATGATGCGGTAGAGGATGATACAGAAATGGTGGTTGCAATTAGGGAAAGGCTGAAGAATCCTATGCTGCCGTTTATTCTTTATACTGAATTCGTTGAAAAGGAAAAAGTATGCCCCAAATGTGGAAAAAAACCATGTATCTGTGGGCCTGAACCTGAAAAACGTGAAACTTTTTTATTTGTGACATGCTATTTGGGGAACAAAAAAGATGACTTCGTAGAAGTTGAAATACTAAATGAGGAACAGGAGACACTATTCAAAGAAAAGTGTCACTCTGTTGATTCTGTATGGTCAGAAAAAGACGATTCAGGCAATTACAAGGTTCTTGTGTTAGAAGATTATGAAAGGTATTTAGATGGTGAGGCGCATAGATATCATAGAATCACGGCAAATTCAATAGAACGAAATTTGTCTGAAAGCGAGCTTAGACAAAAACAGCACAAAGATGAAAAACCTAGCAATAAAGATATAAAGAATTTAGAAAAATTCTTCCCGCAATATAAAGGAGGAATGGAATATATAGGTAAATCTGGAGAGGACTTCATTTTTTATGGGATAAAAGATGAAGATTACGACCCAGAAGATGCAGAGAGTGTTGACATTATTACAGATAAAGGAGAAAAATTATTCGAATTAAAAAGGGAAAGTGGACTTAGTATTGAAAAAGTCACTCCTTCTGGACTTTTCCTTATGGAGAAATCTCATAATAATGAAATTGCATACTATGGGATTGCGGATAAGCATGGCAAGGAATTGATACCGTGCATTTATGGTGAACACAAACTTGGCAAAAAAAGTGTTAGTTATTATTACCAATCTTTAATACATAATGGAAAATATGAGGTTTTTCCAGGTATATTCACGCTGGACAACGGCAAATCATTCATAAATGCATATAATGGTGATGTTTATACCTATGTGAAGGGGGATTTTGGACTTAGGAGAAAAAACAAAGATAACGCATGTCTCGTGGATATTGTTTGTTTAAAAGACAATCATGTCATCAAAGAGAATGTTACGATTGATGAGGAAGCGGAACTGAAAGACTTGGGTGATGGTTGGTATGGAGTGGACACATTGGAGAGAAGTGATGCGGGATTTGGTATAGACGAACTGATTCTGGTTTTTAATGGAAAAAATGAATTCACATTAAATAAAGATGAATTTGTTTATGAACTAGCAGACCAGAAGTATTTTGTTAGTGAAGGGCGTATTGTAACAGGAATAAATAGAGGGGTAACTTGGGAAGAAGTTTCGACAATAAACATTAGAGATAATAGTGGACAAATAATAAAATCAGTAAAAGGTGGTGATATAAGTTTGATAGCACCATACAAATTCAAGAAACTCTTAGCCAAAAATATATCAAATAGTAGCCTCGTTTATTATGACTTGTCTGGAAATGAGCATGAAATATCTTATTGTGTTTCTACAGATGATGAAGTTAGTCTCGTTTCTGGCAATACCATTCTTATAAGCAATTCACGTTTTAACAAATACCGTTTGATAGATGTCAACGGCAATGTGTTGTTAGAACGTAACGAACCTATAGTGCCTTTGAATGAAAAATATTTATTGCTCAGAGATAGAAAAAAATATGGTGTTGTTGATATGAAAGGAAAAATGTTTATAGAGCCCCTGTATTCTCAAATAGCTATCATAGATAATTGACCATTATGGAAGAATTATTCAGCAATTTGTTCTCAGATGTATTTGACGGCTCTTTCTTCGGATTCTCCGATAGTCCTTTGTCGCAGGACATGATTGAAGAATCTGTTGATAGGATGTGCGACTTCTTCAACATAGACAAGTCTTATAGTGTAATAGAAGGAGAGTCAACTGCCGTTAATCTGGGCGACAGAGAAACGTATGGCGATGAGATTCTGTTCTATAACTACGAGCAACTAGGAGAGATGGGCATTACTGGACAGGACGGGCTCGACCTCGTAATGACCCATGAAGGGACACATATTATGCTGCAGAACATGGATACTGGTTTCTCGCCCTATCAAGAAGAATTGTGTTGCGACTATATGGCTGGTGTTCGTGCAGGATTGAACAGCATGGATGTGTCAGAATTGGAAAATGCCTTTGCAGGACGTGGACATGACGCAACACATCCTGATGGCTCGTTCCGTATTGATGCAATTGAAGATGGGCTGGCATTTGCCAAAGACTATATGGCAACACATGAATTACCTCCAACCTTCAACGAATGTCTTGAGGACTTCAAGGGAGAGCACATGCAGGATGTGGCAGAACTGGCCCACTTAAAAAATGAGGTTATAGCGCATGAATATACCATGGCGCATTATCATCGTTTGGTAGAGATGGAACCCGCGAATGAGACAGCATTGCATCAATATCATGAAAGTGAACTGAATCATAAAAGGGCTCTATATGAATATGAAAAAAAGCAGGTTGAGATGGATGAAAAGTATAATGAGACTGACCTGGAAGAAAAAAACGATGGTGAAACGAAAGGTTTTATCAACAACAAGGCCACTCATTTAGGCTACGCTAAGGATGCCAAAGAAAATGCAGAATACCACGAGAAGCGTTCTAAAGATTTTATAGAAAAAGGAGATTTGTCTGCTGCTAAGAAACATGCAGAACTTGCAGCATCATATAGAAAACAGGAAAAAGACGAAATTGATATTTCAAAAAGATGTACTAAATAAGAAATAATGCTGTTATGGATGAGTACAAAGATAATACGGCATATCCGACTTCCGGAACTTGGGGAGAGACGTATGAAAGAATTCGCAGGTACAACGGGAAACCAGTGTGGATTAAACTGAAGATTACACCATCCTTGTTCAGTAATGTTTGGGATGCAGCTGGTGTTGTAAGGGCCAAAGAAAATGGGTTCTTAGAAATTGAAGCTTCATTTAGTGAGGATAAGAATATCTATTTAGAAGTTCTTATTGACGAGAACATGGGTGACGAAGATGGATTTGGTGTTGAACCAGATGACTACCTCGTCGGTGTTGTTGCTCCTAACGGAACATTTATAGAACCACTACACATCGTGTGACTTTATTTGTGAAGACAAAAATAGTGATATTGAGCGCGCAATGACTACGACAGCAATATGTTTATTCGCTGCAATGTTGACAACCGGCCTTCTTACAGGAATAAAAAATTCTTGTAAACGGGGTTACATAATCCCCGACCGTTTCGACATCCATTGCGAGATAATCAGTATGCACATAGCTAACATACTGAAAGAAAATGAGTTATACAAAGATTCAGTTGTTAAGGAATTCTTAACTACTGCTGCTGATGGAAAGAACTACAACGTTTTGCAATCACTATCTTCCCCGTGTAACTGGACTATTCGATGACAAAAAGCGACAGACATGACAGCGATTAACAAACGTGAAAGAGTGATTAAAGCTCTTTGGTCAGATTTTCTTGACAACCTTACACGGGTTGCCCACAGCAACCGAATCTGAAGGAATGTCACTCACAACAACTGAGCCTGCACCGATGGTGACACGACTGCCAATGGTGACTCCTGGCAGAATGGTGACACTACCGCCTATCCAGACACTGTCGCCGATGGTAACAGGCTTAGCCCACTCCCGACGGGTGTTGCGCTCCACGGGGTCTGTACTGTGACAAGCGGTGTAGATGCTGACGTTTGGCCCGACGAAACAATCATCGCCAATGGTCACAGGGGCCTCGTCGAGTACGGTGAAGTTGAAGTTGGCGAAGAACCGCTTTCCTACGCTGATCTGACTGCCGTAGTCGCAGCGGAACGGCTGGTTGACGGTGATGTCGTCGTCGCCTATATGCCCCAGTAAGTCTTTCAGTATCGCCAGCATCTTCTTAGTCTCAGAAGGCCGTAGGGCATTATAATCGAACACCTTCTCGCGAGTTGCCTGCAGCTCACGGAGCAGTTCCGGGTCGGCTGCGTAATACACCTCGCCAGCCAGCATTTTCTCTTTCTCTTTCATCTGTCAAACAATCCTAAAATCACGGTGCAAAGATAATGGAACTCAGGGGAAAGTGCGAGACATCTGGATTCGTCGCGCTCGACAGTGACGGCTGTCAGCTGCCAACTATAATTCCCTGTTCAGTACGTCGCTCACATCGGGCGATTCTGGCTGCGGCTGCCAACGGCTCATCAGTTCGCACACCACTACTCCCTCTGCATTGGTCAGCGTGTGAAGATAGTAGCCGTCGTCTGTGCGCGACATGCGGCATGTGAGGGTGTCGTCAAGATAGGTCTCGTGCAGCCAGTGTACGGTGATGGTGGCCGGCATCTGTGAGGCCAGCACCTCCTCGGGCATTGTCAGCAGGGCTAAGCTGACGTAGCTTCGGTTGCTGACGTGGAAATTGAAGTCAAGGTCGAGACGGGTGGCACGATGTTCCATCTGCATGTCGCACGACTGCGGTTTCGGGAACCTCACTTTCTTATGGCTGGCAGTCATCAGTTCAGGCACCACCGTCAGCTTGTCGGCCAGGAAACCGGTAGTTTCCAGTCGCTTCGTGTCAAGGTTAAGGATGTTCCACTGGCTCGTTCCAGAGGCTATCAGCTCCTCATCCTGGCCTGGCCCAAGCGGCTTGCTGACGATGCGGAAGTCGCAATAGATGCGGAGCGAAGTCAACTCGCTCACCCATATCTCCACGATGAAGTCTTCAGACCAGTATGTCACTTTCGGCTGGACATCCATCTGTACCTCAGTGATAACCCACATCCTGCGCTGCTTTACAATGTCGAAAGCTGCTACGCCATGGATTGTCATCAACCGCGCAAAACTATCCTGGAAATACATCAACATAGCATTGGGCGTAAACCTGTACAACGGCGTAATATCGGATGCTGTCGACGTATAAGTGTGTCTGTATTTTCCTTTTGTCATCATTCAATCTTCATGATTTAAATCACGCTGCAAAGTTACGAAAAAAAATTCTCAATTCATGCAACATTCAGTACGGATTCTATATGTATTTTTTTTACAACGAAGCCTCTGAGAATCGCGTGGAAGTCAGGAAACCGACAGTTGGCCGGATTTTTTTGAGGCATTTTTGGGGGAGCCGTTTTTGCCGTTTCAGTGAAGTCACGCTGCGATTCCATTGAGATGGCGATGCGATTTCACTGAAAACTATGAAACGATATGAATGGAATCGCAATGTGATATGAATGGAATCGTAATGTGAAATCAGTGAAAACGCTGGGTAGCCCTATTGAAAACACATTGCTGACTCAATGAAAAGACGGATTCGGAGACTACAAAAACAGCGAAAACATGGCTGAAAAAACGCGAAGAACCGACAAATCCATCAACTTAGAAGCAAAACAGAACAATTCTGTCGATTGTCGAACAAAGAAGACAGCCCAGTTTGCCACAAGAAACTGAGCTGTCCGAATCCAGAATGCATATCTGGAAAGTCATCTTTTTTTATGAATTATTTTTACATTCCGACAGACTGGCTTTAGTGCTACAGTGGTTGAGTGTTCCCGAAGACCACCTCATAGGGCCACTGCTCGTTGTTCTGCGACCAGCTGGAGGAAGACTTTCCGCTGGTCCATGGGTGCGGCCAGTGCTGTGTGGGAGCTCCCATGACGACGAAGAAGAGGCGCGTGCAGTTCTCGGGTACGGTGAGCTGGGCCGTACCTTCCTTGTCGGCTTTCACCTCACCGTAGAGTCGCGTTCCGTTGCTCTGCATGGCCACGAAGGCATAACGCCATCCGGCGCGTGCAGGATAGACATAGTGGTAGCCCTGGGCATCGGTGAGTCCCTTGAAAGAGGCGGAGACCACCGTACCGGCGGCAGGACGCCGCATGTTGGTGATGTGGTAGCCGTAGTTCTGTATGCAGTAGACGGAGTCGGGACGATAGGTCTTCGCCGTGACATTGAAGAGCTTCAGGCGGTTCTTGTGCTGGCCTATGCGATGGGCGGCGCGCTCTCTAACGCCGTCGATGTCCCATGTGGCCATGCGCATGTAGCCTTCCATGAGTTCGTCGTTGAACTGCTCCTGCGTGAGCTTGTTCATCCGTATATAGGTCTGTATGGGATCCTCGTAGGGTTTTGTCTCGCGCCACATTCGTCCGATGAAGCTTCGTCCGTGCTTCATGGCCCAATAGTCGTGAATGTAGCAGCAGGCGTAGCGCCAGTCTTCATGCAGCATGTTCAGATGATGGGCATCGAGGTGCTGTTCGAAGTACTCACCGTCGGTGAACTGTCGGTCGGGGAAGATCTGGTAGGCTTGCCAGTCGGCACAGCTCTCCCACCATCCGTTATCGTTGCCGCCACCCCATCCCCAGCGCCATCCGCGGTCCATGTGGTTGCCGGTGCCAAGGTCGGCCGATACGAGATACTGGAAGGTGTGTCCCACCTCATGGGCAATGGTGTGGCCTCCACGAGCCGTTGCTGCCCATGGGTTGAAGTGTCCCAGTCCGGTGTAGCTCCACGTGCCGTTGGCTTCCTGTCCGTCGGTGCCTGAGGCATCGGCCCGCCATTCTGCCTGATAGGGTATGTAGAGCTGAACCTTGTACTTGTCGGTGGTAGACTGTCCGGGGACGACGAAGCCAAGGTCGCCGACATAGCAGTTCCAGCAACGCTCGGCCACGTCGAGCACGTCGTAGGCATTGGCCACCTCGCCCCTGGCGGGATGCTTGATGCTCTTGGGATTGCTGCCATAGCGCACGTCCCAGAACACGACGAAATGCTCGCTCTCCAGCGAGTGGGCAAAGTTGTAGCCCGAAGTGGCATTGGCATTCTCGTAGTTCGTTCCGCTATAGGTGTTAGGCTTGAGCAGGTATCGTCCGGGGTTGTGAAACAGCATGTCGGCCTTTCCTGCTACCATGCTCTGCGTCTTCTTGCCTGAGGGCGAGTGAATGATGAGCTGTGAGGTCTTCACCTCGATGGAGTCGGCCTCGGCAATACGCAGTGCAGTATTGGCCTGGAATCGGTTGTCGTAACGCACCCAGAGCGTGTCCTGGGCATTGACAAGGCTGGTTTGAGCCAGCACCAGCAGAAAGAGGATTATATTCTTTTTCATCGTACCAGTATCTTTTTACCGTTCATGATATAAAGTCCGCGTGGCAGCAGGCCATCAAGTGACTTCCGGCTGCCCAGACGGCGGCCGCTGAGGTCGTAGACCATGTCGTCGTCTTCCTTGCCGTCGCGTGCGAGCAGACTGTTGATGCCAGTCAGCGTGAGGTCTTCGTCGATGCCGCCCACATAGAAGCGCATGGGCAGGTTGTTGGCATTCTTCACGAAGACCACCCAGTTGCGGAAGGCTTTCATTTCCACAGAGTCTGACGGCTCATAGAAGCGACCGTCATCGTTCATGCAGTAGAAGGCGCGGTTGCTGTACATCAGCTTCTGCCTGCCAGACATCAGCTTGTAAGTGCCACTGACACGCATAGACACATTGTTCTCAGTCGAGCGGAGCGACTTGTTCAATGGTGCGTCGCGACTGTCGTCCATCGACACATTATATATAATATAGGCAGGTCCGCTCACCGTAGAGCCGCCATAGCTGACTGTTGTCTTGCGCCCGGTTGCAATGTCAGGCTGGCGAGTGGGGCGAATGATGAAGTATTCACCCGGAACAATCACCTCATCGGTGGTGTTCAGGTCGACGAGCTCAAAGTCCACCTGGGCCCATTCGCCCTCCGATGTCTGTTTGTAGACTGCCAGCTGAGTGCCTTCGCCGAAGGCTTCGAGCACCTGCTCGCCCGTCAGCGTGAGGGGTACGACCAGCGGATTCCACTTGTTCAGCTGGAAGCTGTAGCGCAAAGCCATCAGACCGTGGTCGATGCTCATCGGGGTAAAGGTTGCACTGTCCTCGTTGAGCTGGAACTTCTGCGGAACGACCAGTCGCATTTTCCGAATGTCGCCCATGTCAATGGTGCGGCCTTCTACCGTAAGGGTGTTGCCCTGCTTGCGCAGGATAAGGCTCTGAGCGGTCGTCGTGGAGTGGTAGGTCGTCTGTCCGTCAGTGGTTGTGACAATCAGGTTGCGTGCTGCCTGCAACCTGGTCACGCGGTCGGTCTGAGCCGATGCCCATACCGATGATGCCAGAAGGATGGCCGATAGAAGCAGTTTCTTCATAGCGGTGTCAGTTATCTTACGATGAATTTCTTTCCGTTCTTGATGTAGAGCCCGGGCTTCAGCACCTGAACGCGGCGACCGGAGAGGTCGAAGACGGGAACGTCGGCAGACTCCTGACGGCGTGTCTCACCAGCCACGGTCTCCTCAATGCCGTCGGTCACGTAGTCGGTGTCGGCACGGTCGGTCATCTGGGTGAGCGATGTCACCTCAAGCAGCGAGAGTGCGCGGCCGTAGACCATGAAGTCGTCCATCATGACATCGGGTGACCCCCAGAAGGAGCCACTGCCCAGCATCAGCTGGTCGCATGCAGCCAGATGGTCGAGGATGAGGTTGTAGTCGAAGGCCTGACGGGTTGAGATGGTGGTACCGTTGAGCGAGCCGGTGTAACGGTCGGTATGCTTCGTACCGTCTACATAGATGATGATGCCTCCGGCACTTGCCGTTGCCTTGCGGCTGAAGGTGATGACAACGTGATGCCACTGTCTTGTGCCGAGGTCGGAATTGGTGATGGCAGTGGGATTGTTGATGTCAATCCAGTTGTTGTAGGTGGTGCCTGAGGCAGTCTGTCCGTCGTTGTAGCCTGTATAGAGGTTGCCCGTCATGAAGAGTTTGGCCTTGCCGTTGGTACAGCCGAAGAGGGCATCCCAGAGGTTGGCATCGGTACGCTTCACGAAGAAGGCGATGGTGGCGCCGTCCTCCAGACTCTTGCCCTTCAGCGGGTTAGGCATGGTGACATAGCTTTCCTTGGCATTGGCTCCTGCATTGAGATGCACCACACTGCCGTTGCGCAGCTTCTCGGTGTCAGTGATAGTGGGCAGGGCTGTCGTGCTCTTGTGCTGTAGCTGAGCCACCTGTGTTGCATCGATGCTGTTGACCAGTGAGCCGGCATCATCAAACTTATAGTGCGCCAGCATGCCGTCGGCCCAGGTGTTGAGGGCGGGCTTGGCGTTAGCTTCCGACTGTGCCTTCACGGTGGTTGTCTGCTTCCAGAAGTAGTTGCCGCTGGTGAGACGTGCAGTCAGCAAGACATTGGTGTTCTCAGCCAGACCGGCGGGATAGTACTTGCCCTGATTGCTGATGATGCTGGGCTGGTCGCTGGTCCACTGCAACGACACATTGTCGGCCGTGAGGGTCATTCCGTAGAGGTCGACGTTCTTCTTCACAGCCAGATTGGAAGTGACGGGAAGCTTTTGGTTGTTCACCTGCCAAGCCAGTGCATACTTGGGCTGGTACTTATAGCCCCATACGGCAAAGCCGCTATTGGAGATGGTCGAGAACGAGATGGTCTTGACAGAACGGCTGTCCATCTGCTCCTCAATGAGCACGCCGTTGTAGATTACTCCGTTGAGAGTGAGCGTGAGGTAGCTCGTCCCCTCGTCCAGTTTCCACGTGCCATTACGTGCGCCGGTCACCTTTCCGTCTGCGGTGAGCGTCAGTTCCTGCGGTGTCACCTCTTCGAAGTTGGCATAGTCCATCTTGTATTTGTGGAACAGCACCTGATAGGTTCCCGGAATGTCCTCGGTAGCCACAATCTGGCGAGTCTTCACGTCGTTGTCGGTAATTTCTTCACCGTTATACTCAAACGGGGCGGCAACGAGCCATCCCTGCTTGGTCTGGAACACCTGATGGGTGCGCACCTGATGGCCAGTGGTGCCGTTGTTGAACTTGGTGTGATAGACCAGATAGGTGCGTCCGTCCTGGGCAGCGATGATGCTATTGTGGCCCTGGGCGCACTCTCCCACGGTCATGAAGCCCCAGTTATTATAGCTGCCCAGCAGCTTCATGCCCCTGGTCTCGGTACCGTCGCCATAGTTCTTCCCTCTGCCGGTGAAGATGGCATCGCGGTTCAAGGCGTCCCTATAGGGTCCGTTGGGATTGGCCGAACGGAAAACGCGCATCTCGTAGCCGCCGTCGGGCGAATAGAAACCATAGCTCACGAACAGGTAGTAGTAGTTGCCGATGTGCTCTATGTAGGGACCTTCGCCCGACACGTAGAAGCCGCCGGCAATCTTCTTTCCGAAGTAGGGGTCGCTGGTCACGCCATCGGTGTTTCCACCCGTCGACGGATAGACAACGTCGTAGTCGCGCAGACCGTTTTCTTCGTTCAGTTCCAGCATCCAGATGCCGCCGCTCCAAGAGCCATAGACGAGCCATAGCTTGCCCCCTTCATCGTAGAACGCAGCCGGGTCGATGGTGTGAGGCCAGCGGTTGCCCCATCCGTTACCCACGGCATAGCGTGAGGGCAGACTGCTCTGGGTGCCGAGCACAAGCTCCAGGTCGGTGCCTTTATAAGAATGGCCGCCGTCCTGGAAACCGCAAATGACAACGGGTCCCTGATAGGTGTAGGGACCGGCAATGTTGTCGCTGGTGAGCAGGATGATGCTGGAGTGCCAGGCAGTGACGTTGATGCTCAGATACATGCTCCTCTGCTGCATGGTGGGGTTCCAGATGACGTCGGGAGCCCACATGTTGCCGTCCACATTATAGTCGCTCTGTGTGCGGTGCGACCACTCCTCGGCATTGAACTGTGGAAAGTCCATCTCCACGCCGCCTTTGGTGATTTTCTTCACGGCAGGCGTCACGAAGGCATCCTTGTTGGCTGCATTTGTATTGCTGCCCACCTTCCACGTAGGATTGGCCTGACTCCAGTTCTGAAAGTCGGTGGTGTAGGCTCCTGCCTTGTGTGACCCGAAAACGTAGTGACGACCTGTAGACGCATCGTAGACCACCGACGGGTCATGGATACTGGCACGTGCTTTAGATGTGTTCTTGTACAGTGTCTTAGCTTGCGCAGTTGTCAGTTCGATTTCCTCTTGTGCCGTAGCAGCAGCGAAAGGAACCAAGGCAAGCATCAGCGTAAGTAGATTCTTCATCATAAGGTAAATATTGGTAGTTTGATTATTTTTTCAACCGTATTTAGTTATCGCTATCGATTCATCTTGCAAAAATAATCAAAAAAAGCGAAGTACCGTACATTTTTCAATATTTATTTGCATTTTAGCCTATATCGTTGTATCTTTGCACACAAATCACTTTTTTCACACTGACATTTCAGACTACATTCATTCAAAAAAAACACATGAGACGTGCAATAGGAATTGGAGAGACCGTGCTCGACATTATTTTCAAGGGCGAACAGCCCCTTCAAGCTGTACCTGGCGGATCAGCATTCAATGCCATCGTGTCGCTGGGACGCGCCGGTATTCCGGCCTATTTCATCAGTGAGACTGGCAACGACCGAGTGGGCCAGTGGGTGAAACGATTTCTGCGCGAAAACGGAGTTGATGACGGAGGCGTATGTGTGTTCCCCGACTCCAAGTCGCCCATTTCGCTGGCTTTTCTCGACGAGAACAACAACGCGGAATATCTCTTCTATAAGGATCATCCCCACGACCAGCTCGATTTCACCTATCCAGAAGTTAACGAGAACGACGTGGTGGTCTTCGGCTCCTTCTTCGCCATCAATCCCGTAGTACGCCCTCAGGTGGCAGGCTTTCTGGAGTATGCCCACAGTCATGGAGCCATTCTTTACTACGACCTGAACTACCGTGCATCCCACAAGACCGACCTGTTGCGCGTCACCCCCAACATCATCGAGAACCTGGAGCTGGCCGACATCGTGCGCGGCAGCGACGAGGACTTCGTAATCATGTATCACAAGAACGATGCCGACTCGGTCTATCGCTCTGAGATTTCCTTCTACACCAAGAAATTCATTTACACCCGTGGACCCCAGCCTGTAGAGGTGAGGGCCGAGGGCGGATTTGCCAAGGCCTATCCCATCATGACAGAAGGCAAGGTGGTGAGCACCATCGGAGCAGGCGACAACTTCAATGCTGGCTTCGTCTACGGTCTGCTCAGCGAGGGCATCACGCGAGAGGACATCGACCGGGGACTCACCGAGCAACAGTGGGACCGCCTCATTGCCTCAGGACTACGTTTCTCTGCCGACGTGTGCGGCAGTCTGCATAACTACATTTCGCCAGAATTCGGAAAAAGCTTAAACCATATTTCATGAAAGAGATAATCAACAACATCTTCTACGTGGGCGTCAACGACCGCAACAAGACGCTCTTCGAAGGCCTCTGGCCTCTTCCCTACGGCGTGAGCTACAACGCCTATCTGATCAACGATGAGAAAGTTTGTCTTGTCGACACCGTTGAAGTGGACTTCTTCATGCCGTTCCTTGAGAACATTCGCGAAGTCATCGGCGAGCGTCCCATCGACTACGTTGTAGTGAACCACATGGAGCCTGACCACAGCGGCTCGCTGGCACTCCTCCGACAGTTCTATCCCGACATTCAGATCATCGGCAACAAAAAGACATTCGACATGATGGCCGGCTTCTACAAGCTGACCTCAGGACTCTGCGAGGTGAAGAACGGCGACACCCTGTCGTTAGGCCAGCATGAACTACAGTTTGTCTTTACCCCCATGGTGCACTGGCCAGAGACGATGATGACCTTGGCGACCCCCCTTTCGTCCCCCGAGGGGGACACAATAGCCCCGAATACAAAAACTATAGAAGCCCCCTCGGGGGCAGTAG
>ODAI013018686.1_pt1 | contig 18972 bp, 18 predicted proteins | sample 1539321 | NCBI WGS metagenome assembly ODAI01 (sample SAMN02144231, study PRJEB22623) | gut metagenome | biome: sheep rumen | host: Ovis aries | place: New Zealand
CATCACCTGATCGATATGTGTAAACGACTGGAGGGGTTGCCCAGACATACCTCCATGCATGCGGCGGGGGTGGTGATCTGTCCTGAGGCGGCGGATGAGGTTGTGCCGTTGTCCAGGGGCAGCGACGGTTCGATTACGACACAGTTTGTCATGACGACGCTGGAGGAACTGGGGCTCTTAAAGATGGATTTCCTGGGGCTTCGGAACCTGTCGGTGATCCATGATGCGTTGGATTTTATTGAAAAGAGTACCGGAAAGCGGATTGACATTGACCATATTGACTATGATGATAAAAAGGTTTTGGAGTACATCGGCTCCGGTAAGACGGAGGGCATTTTCCAGTTGGAGAGTGCAGGGATGAAGAACTTCATGAAGGAGCTGAAGCCCCAGAACCTGGAGGATGTGATCGCCGGTATCTCCCTGTATCGTCCGGGTCCCATGGATTTTATCCCGAAATATATCAAAGGGAAAAACAATCACGATGCAGTGACCTATTCCTGCCCGCAGCTGGAGCCGATCCTGTCGCCCACCTACGGCTGTATTGTATACCAGGAGCAGGTGATGCAGATCGTGCGTGATCTGGGCGGCTATACCCTGGGGCGCAGCGACCTGGTGCGCCGTGCCATGAGTAAGAAAAAGCAGTCTGTCATGGAGAAAGAGCGGGCAAATTTTATCTACGGCAATGCGGAGGAGCATGTGCCGGGATGTGTGGCAAAAGGAATTTCAGAGCAGGTGGCGTCCACGATCTATGACGAGATGATGGATTTTGCCAAATATGCGTTTAACAAGTCCCATGCGGCCTGCTATGCGGTGGTGGCGTACCAGACGGCGTGGCTGAAATACTATTATCCGGTGGAGTTCATGGCGGCGCTTCTGACCTCCGTGATCGACAACGGCAAGAAAGTATCGGAGTACATTTTGTCCTGCCGCAGCATGGGGATTCAGATCCTGCCCCCGGACATCAACCAGGGGGAGGCCGGGTTCTCCGTGGACGGCAACCGGATCCGCTATGCATTGACGGCGATCAAGGGCGTGGGCTTTGCCGTGATCGAGAGCATTGTGGCAGAGCGGAAGGAACGGGGCGCTTTTACCAATCTGAATGATTTTATCACCCGGATGGCCGATAAAGATGTCAATAAGCGCGTGATCGAGAGCTTTATCAAGGCGGGGGCGTTGGACAGTCTGAACGGGACCCGCAAGCAGTTTATGAGTGTGTATGTGCAGATTCTGGATCATGTGACCAAGGATAAAAAGAACAATATGGCAGGGCAGATGTCGCTGTTTGACATTGTGGATGAGGACGCCAAGGAGGAATTTGACTTGCGCATGCCGGATGTGGGCGAGTATCCCAAGGAGATGAAGCTGGGCTTTGAGAAAGAGGTGCTGGGCATCTATGTCAGCGGGCATCCCATGGAAGAGTACCGGGAGATCTGGAGCAATAACGTGACGAACAAGACCAATGATTTCGCGTTGGATGAGGAGACGAACACGGTGAGCATCGCGGACCAGGCGCGGGTGACTGTGGGCGGTATCATCGCGGGCAAGACCATCAAGTACACTAAGAATGACCAGATGATGGCATTCCTCACCCTGGAGGATATGGTGGGCAGCGTGGAAGTCATCGTGTTCCCTAAGAGTTATGAGACCTATGGGAAGCTGCTCGCGGAGGATGAGAAGATCTTTGTCAGAGGGCGCACCTCTGTGGAGGAGGACAAGGACGCCAAGCTGATCTGCGAGGAGATCTATACCTTTGCCCAGGTGCAGGAGAACGGCGGCAGGCTGCCCCAGGCGAACCGGGGCGGAAGGAGCGGCAGCAGTGGCTGGAACGGCGGAAGCGGCAGCGGGCAAAACGGCGGCTGGAACAGTGCAGGCGGACAGGGCGGTTGGAACGGCAACAGCAACGGCGTGGTCGGGAAGTCCGGCGCGGCAGCAGGCGCCCAGACGCAAACCGTGAACAAGGTGCCGGACGGCGTATGGATCCAGTTTGCGGATGCGGCGGAATATGAGCGCAGAAAAGGTGATATTATTGCAGCCATTGCCGACAGTGAAGGTGAGGACAATGTGGTGGTTTATCTGAAAGCGGAGCGGAGCGTGAAGGTGCTGCCGCCCAATCTCAAAGTGAACGCGGGGGAAGCGCTGGAGCGCCTGCAGGCGGTGTTCGGAGCGGAGAATGTGCGGGTGAAGAAATCTTAAGAATGTATTGAAAACCGCTCAAAATTGGATTAAAATATAGAATGATTTTGAACGACGAAAGAACGGTACTTGGAGGAGATAATATGGCAGAGGAGACCAACAAAGAGATTAAGACTATCGGTGTGCTGACCAGCGGCGGCGATGCGCCCGGTATGAATGCGGCGATCCGCGCGGTGGTGCGTATGGCGATCGCTCGCGGTTTAAAGGTAAAGGGTATCAAAAAAGGTTATCAGGGTCTTTTGAATGAAGAGATCATAGATATGGGTACGAAGGACGTATCCGATATTATCCAGCGCGGAGGTACCGTACTGGGAACGGCGCGGAGCATGGAGTTTAAGACGCCGGAAGGACAGAAGAAGGGCGCCGAGATCTGCAAAAAGCACGGCATTGACGGTATGGTCGTCATCGGCGGTGACGGCTCTTACCGCGGCGCGCAGGCGCTTTCCAGAAACGGGATCAATACCATCGGACTTCCCGGAACCATTGATCTGGATATTGCGTGTACGGAGTATACCATTGGTTTTGATACCGCGGTGAATACGGCCATGCAGGCTATCGACAAGGTAAAAGATACTTCCGCTTCCCATGAGAGATGCAGCGTCATCGAGGTGATGGGGCGAAACGCCGGCTATATCGCCTTGTGGTGCGGTATCGCCAACGGAGCGGAGGACATTCTGATCCCGGAGAAATATGATTTTAACGAACAGAACATCATCAACAATATTATTGCCAACCGCAGACGCGGCAAGACCCATCACATTGTGATCAATGCGGAGGGTATCGGGCATTCCGTATCCATGGCGCGCAGGATCGAGGCGGCAACAGGCATTGAGACCAGAGCCACCATTCTGGGCTACATGCAGCGTGGCGGACAGCCCACGGCGAAGGACCGCTACTATGCGTCCATCATGGGGGCTTATGCGGTGGATATTCTGCTGCAGGGCAAGACCAACCGTGTGGTGGGCTTCAGCAAGGGCGAGTTTGTAGATTATGACATTGAGGAAGCTTTGAATATGGTGAAGGGCATCAATGAGTACCAGTTTGAGGTGGCGCATCTGTTGTCCTACTAAGAAGTATGTTTCGGTACATTTTTCTGAATCAGGCAGGAGGTATATCGCCAAGATGTGCCCCCTGTTTGTGCTATAAGGACTGTTATGAGGTAACATCTGTGGAAAAACATCTACTGCCTGCCAGGGAGCGGTTAATCTGGATACCGATCTGCCTGTCTGTCCTAAGCTTTGTGTACGGGGCGGCGGTTGTATTGCTGCACCCCTTTTTTCAGGAATACAGCTATGCATATATCCTGCGGGGAAAGGGAATGAAGTTTTTCATAGCGCTGGTGATCCTGACTTTCTTTGCCATCGGTGGGCATCTGTATGTGCGGTGGTTGGGAAAACACATTGTGGAGGCAGGTACTTATCACAGCGGACAGATTACAAGAGTCATCTGGAAGCGGGCGCTGCTCAATTGGTGCGAGTGGAAATGCCAGTTGGTGGTGACGGACCAAAACGGGACGGAATACACGACGCCTGCTTACCGGTATGAGTTTTTAAATTATCTATACGGCACTGCCTGCGAGGTCTATACCTGGGGCAGGCACTGCTACGCAAAGGGGTTTCAGACGGCGGACCGACAGATGACCAAAGAGGAGAAGCGGGCCGGTGAAACAGGAGGAAAACATACCAAACACAATCAGACGCCGGATTTTCCAATCCTGCGGCGGGTGGAAGTGGTGCACCGATATCGCATGAAGCACTCTTACCGGGCAGTATCGCAGAGGGTGATTTTAGGATATCTGGTGTTTATGTTCATGCTTTACTGCATGTTGGCATGGTTTCAGGTGTACGAAACCTCGCCCGGTGACAGTGACGGGGATGGAATGTGGGACAGTGATGAGTTGTACACATATGGAACGGATCCGTTAGTATATGATGCGCTTTTTCGATATACCAGAAGCGACGCAGCGGAGCGGTATCGGGTGTCGGTGGAGGTGACAGCGCCGTATCAGGAGAACCGATATGGCTTTTCGGTGCGTTGTATCTCCCCGCAGTCTCACGAAGACGCTATACCGGGGTATGTGGATCAGCCTTTTGAAATTTACAGGATTCCCAAGCAAGGCACAGAAGCGGTTTTGACGGTGGAGTTTGACGAGACCTTGCTGCAAAAAGGGGGATTTGTGCCGGGAATAGGCAGGTCCAGCTACGATCATCAGGAGGAAGGGATGGTTTGGCTGCCCGCTGTATGGGACGGTGAAAGTAATGTGGTCTCTGTGGATCTGTTGTCTGAGGGCGCAGAAGCATACGATGCTATGTCGGAAGGCGGTTGGAGATATTTTCTGTTGGATAAAAGGGAATGGGACACTTGGATGAAAGAATATGAGGAATATTGGAGAAACCGGTAAGCGGAGGCTGAGGGTTGAGATAGGATGCAGATGGGAGCGGTAGGAAAAGATGATCACAAGTATGTCTAACCCGCGGGTGAAGCAGGTGCTGCAGTGGCAGACCAAAGCGAAGGAAAGACGCAGGGATAAGGTGTTTATTGCAGAGGGGCCAAAGATGTTTGAAGAAGCCCCGGAGAAGCTGATCAGGGAAGTGTATGTCTCTGAAGGATTTGCCGGAGCTTGCGGAGACAAGCTTGCCCGGGTGGGATACGAGGAGGTTTCGGAGGAAGTGTTCCGCAAGATGTCGGACACGCAGACACCGCAGGGGATCCTGGCTGTTTTAAGGCAGCCGTCCTATGATCTGCAAGAGATCCTGCGGAATGGCAGAGACGGGGAACAACCGCTTTTGTTCGTGGTATTGGAGAATCTGCAGGATCCGGGTAATCTGGGCACCATCATTAGAACGGCTGAGGGCGCCGGCGTGACTGCAGTGATCATGAGCAGTAACACGGTGGATCTCTTTAATCCGAAAGTGATTCGGTCTACAATGGGTTCCGTTTACAGAGTGCCTTTTTTATATGAAGAAAATCTGTTGCATACGCTGGAGATATTACAGGAACACGGCGTGAGAACTTACGCGGCGCATCTGCAGGGAAAAACGTACTATGACAGTTTTGACTTGAGAGAGCCCACGGCGTTCCTGATTGGAAATGAGGGGAACGGATTGACCGAAGAACTGGCTCGGGCGGCGACGGCCTATCTGAAGATTCCTATGGAGGGAAAGCTGGAATCGCTGAATGCTTCGGTTGCTGCGGCGCTTCTGATGTATGAAGCACACAGGCAGCGGGTGCGATAAGTCATCATAAGAGTTTACCATAAGAGTTGTAAAAACCAATAAGGATCAGAGAAAACAGTGACAGGAGGACAGAAAATGACAGACAAAAAAATAGGCTTTATCGGCCTGGGAAATATGGCAACGGCCATGATCGGCGGAATGCTGAAGAAACAGATGGTGCAGCCTGGAAATATCATTGGCAAGGCGCGGACACAGGGTACGGAAGACAAGGTGCGGGAGAGATTTCATATTCAGGTCGCAGCGAGCAATGCCGATGTGGCGGCAGAGGCAGATGTACTGTTTCTGGCGGTGAAGCCAGTGTTCCTGGACGGCGTGATAGCGGAGATCCGGGAAGCGTTGCGCTCCGGGACGGTGGTTGTCAGCATTGCGGCGGGCAGAACATTGGATTATCTGCGCCGGACAGTTGACAGGCCGGATTGTGCGCTGATCCGCTGTATGCCCAACACGCCGGCTCTTGTACTGGAGGGATGTACGGGAGTCTGTGCGGACGAGAATGTTTCGGAGGAGGAACTGGATTTTGTGATGCAGTTGTTGTCTGCGTTCGGCACGGCACATGTGGTGCCGGAGCGGCTGATGGACGTGGTCACGGGAGTATCCGGAAGCTCGCCTGCTTATGTTTTCCTGTTTATAGAGGCCATGGCGGATGAAGCGGTGGCGGAAGGCATGCCCAGAAAGCAGGCCTATGAATTTGCAGCGCAGGCGGTGTTAGGCAGTGCAAAGATGGTCCTGGAGACCGGCAGACATCCCGGAGAACTGAAGGATATGGTCTGTTCGCCCGGCGGAACCACGATTCAGGCTGTGAAGGTGCTGGAGGAGAAGGGAATGCGCGCAGCGGTGATGGATGCCATGGAGGCCTGCATCCGTAAATCGCGGGATATGTAAATAAATTTACAGTAAAAAAATTCCAATTTTTTTCAAAAAAAGCAAGGAACAAGATGTGGCATGTAAAAAAGTTGTAACATCTTAAAAAAATACAAGATATAGTGAATTTCAATAAAAATACGCCTGTTTTTTAATCGGATTGTACAAAAAAAGAAACAATCCATGCCTTGACAAACAAAAATGCTTCTGTTACTATCTAGGAAAATCTTAACAAATTTAACAATTTCGTAACATTTGTTATTAAAATGTTAAAAGAGTTGGAGGAAACTGGAAATGGCAGGAAGCAGAAGGTTCTGCCGCACACTTGCAGGTATCTTGGTTGGTACGACTGTAATGATGGGCGCAGGCACGACCGCAGAAGCTAAAAACATAGGAAAAAGTTATCTGGATGCGATGAATGGCGGTGTGGCAACTGTTTTGGAGTCCACCACTGTTATTCATTCGGATGTAAGCGCTTACAAAGCAAGACAGGCAGCGGTCGAGGAAGAGGAAACCAAATCAAATATTGTGATGGCCAATGTAAAGAGCGCTGTAAATGTCAGAATTGAGGCAACGGAGCTTGCGGATAAGGCCGGAGAGCTGTACAAGGATTGCGGCGGCGTGATCCTGGAGCGCAAGGACGGTTGGACGAAGTTACAGTCCGGCAAGCTGGTAGGCTGGGCGAAGGATGAATTCCTGTTGTTCGGCGAGGAAGCAGAGGCACTGGCAAACGAGGTAGGACGTACCATGGCAACCGTGAGTACCGAGACGCTCCGTGTCCGGAAGGAAGCGAATACCGATGCCGGTGTGTATGGGCTTGTTCCCAAGGGCGAGGTTTTGGATGTGGTCGGTGATTATGACAAGGATGCCGAGTGGGTCTGCGTGGACTACGAGGGCAAAGATGCTTATGTGTCCGCGGAGTTTGTAGAGATCAATTTCCAGATCGATACGGGCGAGACCATTGAGGAGATCAAGGCCAGAGAGAAGGCTGAGAAGGAAGCAAAGCGTCATGTGAACTATGGCGAAGTGACTGCAGATGCAGATACGGAGCTTCTGTTGGCGGCCCTGATCTATTGTGAGGCCGGCGGAGAGAGCTACGAGGGTCAGGTGGCAGTAGGAGCGGTCGTGATGAACCGTGTGAGAAGCGGCGCTTATCCCAACACGATCCATGGTGTGATCTATGCGTCCGGTCAGTTTACACCGGCGATGAACGGTAAGGTGGATGCCAGATATGCATCCGGTAAGATTTCCGAGAGCTGCAAGCAGGCTGCGAAAGAAGCGCTTTCCGGCGTATCCAATGTGGGTGACTGCACGCACTTCAGACGAAACGACGGCAGGGAAGGCATTGTGATCGGAAACCATGTGTTCTACTAGGATTGTCCTGCCGAGTCAAAACAAAAAGTATAAATTTTATAAAATTTTACGACAGGGCAACAGAAGAATGTTGCCCTGTTTCTATTTTTGTAGTAAACTAGAAGCAAATTTAAAAATTTCAGAAAGGAGCATTATTTTATGAGCGAAATGATGATACTATGGCTTGTGGTGCTCATTGTGTCTATTGTAGTGGAGATCATCAGTCTGGGTCTGACCAGTATCTGGTTTGCCGGCGGTGCGATCGTGGCGCTGATCCTTTCGGCCGTTTCGCTGCCGTTGTGGCTGCAGATCCTGGTGTTTTTGGTGGTGTCGATCGTACTGATGATATTCACGCGTCCGATCGCTGTAAAATATTTTAATAAAGACAGGGTGCGCACCAATGTAGAGAGCATGATCGGCCGACAGGCGATCGTGATCAGCGAAGTAAACAATCTGCAGGGCATCGGCCAGGTTACGGTGGGCGGTCAGGAGTGGACAGCGCGCAGTGAGGACGACAATAAGAACCTGGCGGTGGGCACTGTGGTGCAGGTTGTGGCCGTGAACGGCGTCAAACTGATCGTGCGGGAGGATGCACAGGTGCAGCAGGCATAGACGGCATCCGGACCGGATGGAACAAGAGGAAACGAGAATCCGAAAAATAAGCAGCGCATGGCGGTATCCATGCAGAAAGAGGTGTAATATGCCGGTTATCATTATTCTTTTAGTTATTATCATCTGGGCGTTTTTCAACTGTATCAAGATCGTTCCCCAGGCGCAGGCGTGGGTGGTAGAGCGTCTTGGCGCTTACCAGGGAACCTGGTCCGTGGGATTCCATTTAAAAATGCCGTTTATTGATAAGGTGGCGCGTCGTGTGAATCTGAAGGAACAGGTGGCGGATTTTCCGCCTCAGCCGGTGATCACCAAGGATAACGCCTCCGTTCGTATCGACACGGTGGTGTTTTATCAGATCACAGATCCCAAGCTGTTCACCTACGGCGTGGAGAATCCGATGATGGCCATTGAGAATCTGACAGCGACCACGCTGCGTAACATCATTGGTGATCTGGAGCTGGATCAGACGCTGACTTCCCGTGAGATCATCAATACCAAGATGCGTGCGGCACTGGATATCGCAACCGACCCCTGGGGCATCAAGGTGAATCGTGTGGAGCTGAAGAATATCATTCCTCCCGCAGAGATCCAGAATGCCATGGAGAAACAGATGAAGGCAGAGCGTGAGAGACGTGAGGCCGTAACCCGTGCGGAAGGTGAGAAGAAAGCCCGCATCCTGGAGGCAGAGGGTGAAAAAGAATCCGCGATCCTTCGCGCAGAGGCTGAGAAACAGTCTGCAATCCTTCGCGCAGAGGCACAGAAGGAAAAGATGATCAAAGAGGCAGAAGGTGAGGCGGAAGCGATCTTGAAGGTGCAGCAGGCACATGCAGACGGTCTGAAAATGTTAAAGGAAGCCAGCGCAGATGAGGCTGTGCTGAAGTTAAAGAGCCTGGAAGCCTTTGAGAAGGTGGCGGACGGTAAGGCGAACACCATTTTGCTTCCCGCAGAGCTGCAGGGCATTGCCAGCATCGGCGCGGCGATCAAGACCGTGGCAGGCAAGACGGAATAAGAGGATAAGAGAGTAAGGAGACAGACATGAGTGGCATCAACCAAGGCAATATCAATTTAAAAGGACGGGATTTCCTGAAATTATTGGATTTTACCCCGGAGGAGATCCTTTATCTGCTGGATCTGGCGGCAGACCTGAAGGACAAAAAGAAGAAGGGGATTCCCGTGGATACGCTGCGGGGCAAAAATGTTGCGTTGATCTTTGAAAAGACCAGCACCCGTACCCGCTGTTCCTTTGAGGTGGCGGCGCATGATCTGGGCATGGGCTGCACCTATCTGGATCCCAGCGGTTCCCAGATCGGCAAGAAAGAGAGTATTGCGGATACGGCCCGTGTGCTTGCCGGCATGTTTGAAGGGATTGAGTATCGCGGTTACGGACAGGAGATTGTGGAGGAACTGGCCAGGTATTCCAAGGTACCCGTGTGGAACGGATTGACCAATGAATTCCATCCCACTCAGATGCTGGCGGATCTGCTGACCATCAGAGAGCATTTCGGATATCTGAAGGGGATCAAGTTGACTTATATGGGGGATGCCCGTTACAATATGGGAAATTCCTGGATGGTGGCGTGTGCCAAGATGGGCATGCATTTCACTGCCTGCACCACAGAGAAGTATTTCCCGGACGTGGAGCTGGTGGAGGAGTGTAAGCAGATCGCGGCCGAGAACGGCGGAAGCATTACGTTGACAGAGGACGTACAGATCGGCACAGAGAATGTGGATGTGATCTACACGGATGTCTGGGTGTCCATGGGCGAACCGGACGAAGTCTGGGAAGAAAGGATAAGGGATCTTTCTCCTTATCAGGTAAACCGGGCGGTGATGGAAAATGCAGGGGAAAAGGCGATCTTTATGCATTGCCTGCCGGCGTTCCACGATCTGAAGACCAAGATCGGCGAGCAGATCTCCGAGAAGTTCGGTATCGACGAGATGGAGGTGACGGACGAGGTGTTCGAGTCGTCCCAGTCTTTGGTGTTTGAAGAAGCGGAGAACCGCATGCATACCATTAAGGCGGTTATGGCGGCTACGTTGTAAGAATGAAGACAAAAATATTAACTTTATTGAGAGAAAAAAAAGATTATGTGTCGGGACAGCAGCTGTGTGAACAGTTTGGCGTGTCCCGCACTGCCGTTTGGAAGGCAATCGGCCAGCTGCGCAAGGAAGGTTATGAGATCGAGGCGGTGCCAAATCGGGGCTATCGTCTGACGGAAGCGGCACAGACAGAGATCTATAATAAGAGCGAGATTGCAAGCCGCATACAGACCCGGTGGGCGGGGCGGAAAGTTTACTTTTACGAGGAGATCGGTTCCACCAATGCGGAGGCGAAGCGGCTGGCGGAAGCCGGAGCACCGCACGGGACACTGGTGGTCGCGGATATGCAGACTGCGGGGCGGGGGAGAAGAGGACGGAGCTGGATCAGTCCTGCGGACACCAATATTTATTTTACCATCGTCTTGAAGCCGGAGTTTGCGCCGGATCAGGCTTCCATGCTGACGCTGGTGGCAGCGCATGCCATCACGGCGGCCTTTCGGGATGCGCTGGGACTTTCGGCAGGGATCAAGTGGCCCAACGACGTGGTCATAGACGGTCGGAAAACCTGCGGTATCCTCACTGAGATGAGTCTGGAGCAGAATGATATCCAGTATGTGGTCATCGGTGTGGGCATCAATGTGCGGAAACAGGAATTTGCGCCGGAGATCGCGGACCGTGCCATCGCACTGGATGAAGTGTGCGCGGAGAAGGTGGATCGGAGCAGGCTTCTGGCGGCCGTGATGAACCAGTTTGAGGCGGACTATGAGAGCTTTCTCCAAACCTGCTCGATGGAGCGTCTGCGGGACAGCTACAATGCGATGCTTGTCAACCGGGATAAAGAGGTGTGTGTGCTGGACCCGGCCGGAGAATACAGGGGAACGGCGCGGGGGATCAACGACAGGGGAGAGTTGATCGTGGAACTGCCGGACGGAAGTCTGCGGGAGGTATATGCCGGAGAGGTGTCTGTGCGGGGAATCTACGGATATGTGTAAAGAAAGCAGGAGGATGTTATGAGCGATAACCGGATTGTGCTCTGCGGGGCGAACGCCTATGAGATGAAATATTATTTCAACGAAAAGTTTGACAAGATACCGGAATCCATCAAGGATGAACTGCATATCATCTGCGTGCTGTTTACGGAGGAGGTGGGAGGAATCTTCACCATCGTGTTCGAGGAGGACGGAACCGTATCCATGGAGACCAACGCAGAGGAGGACGATATCTATTACGACGAGATCTCCAGCGGTCTACTGGTGGGTGAGATCCGCCGCAAACGGCAGGAATTGTTTGAGTCATTGAGTTTGTATTACAGAGTATTTATCCTGAAAGAGGATGTGGCAGGTCTGTTGGAAGAGGCATAGGCAGAAAGAAGGAAACGATATGACACTTGTGATCGATGTGGGCAATACCAATATGACATTAGGAGTTTTTGACAAAGAGGTGTTGAAGGTAACGTTTCGCCTGACAACGAAAACACCCCGCACGTCGGATGAATACGGGCTGATCATCAGTGAATTGCTGCAAAAAAATGGAATTCAGGCGGAGACACTCACGGGTTCTGTCATCTCCAGTGTAGTGCCAAACGTGATGCATGCCCTGCAAAGCGCGCTGATCCGGTATACGGGAACCAGACCGTTAATTGTGGGACCCGGCGTGAAGACGGGGATCCGCATCACAACGGACGATCCGCGTGCCATCGGGGCAGACCGTATTGCGGATGCGGTAGGCGCTTTTGAAAAGTATGGTGGGCCGGTATTGGTCATTGACTTTGGGACGGCAACGACTTATGACCTGATCACCGGGGAGGGCTGCTTTACAGCGGGGATCACGGCGCCCGGCATCCAGATCAGTTCCGAAGCGCTCTGGACCCAGACAGCGAAGCTGCCAGACATAGAGATCAAGCTGCCCAAGTCCATCCTGGCACAGGAAACCATTTCCAGCATGCAGGCGGGGCTGATGTACGGTCAGATCGGACAGACGGAATATATCATCAAAAAAGTCCGGGAGGAGAGCGGATTGCGGGATATGAAGGTGGTTGCCACCGGAGGCCTGGGACGGCTGATTGCGGAAGGCACCAATGCCATCGATATCTATGATTCTGTGCTGACATTGGACGGATTGAGACGGATCTACGAGAAGAATGTGAAATAAATGAGGATAAAAATATGTCGGTACTGACGATCGGCGGGGTGACACTGCCCAACAATATTATCTTGGCTCCCATGGCAGGTGTATCAGACCTGCCTTTTCGTCTGTTATGCCATGAATTGGGTGCAGGTCTGGTCTGCATGGAGATGGTCAGCGCCAAGGCGATCTATTATAACAACAAAAATACGGACAGCCTGATGGAGATCCACCCTGATGAGGGTGCGGCTTCCCTGCAGCTTTTCGGCTCCGATCCGGTGATCCTTTCGGAGATGGCCAAGCGCATTGAGGACAGGCCCCATGCATTTCTGGACATCAACATGGGCTGCCCGGTGCCCAAGGTGGTAAACAACGGGGAAGGTTCGGCGCTGATGAAAGATCCGAAGCTGGTGGAGGAGATCCTGACGGCGCTGGTGAAGGCCACGAGAAAGCCGGTCACCGTGAAGATCCGCAAGGGATTCGATGAGTCCCATGTAAATGCGGTGGAGATTGCGAAAATTGCGGAGAGCTGCGGTGTGGCAGCGGTGGCTGTACATGGACGCACCAGAGAGCAGTATTACAGCGGCAGGGCAGACTGGGACATCATCCGACAGGTGAAGGAGGCGGTGTCGATCCCTGTGCTGGGCAACGGGGATGTGGACAGTCCTGAAAAGGCGGAGCAGATGCTTCGGGAAACCGGATGCGACGGTGTGATGATCGGGCGTGCCGCGCAGGGAAATCCCTGGATCTTCAGGGAGGTCACGGAATATCTGCGGGAGGGCACGATTCCCGCCGGACCGACCAATGCGGAGAAGAAAGCACTGATCCTGCGTCATGCGGCGCTGCAGCTGCAATACAAAGGGGAATATATCGGCGTGCGGGAGATGCGCAAGCACCTGTCCTGGTATACCTTCGGACTGCCCGGCTCAGCGAAGTTCCGCCAGCAGATCAATACCATGGAGACCATGGAACAGCTTGTGGAGAGCGTGGAGCGGATCTTTGTGTGAAGATGCGGTTACACGGATCGGATTGTTCCTGTTATTTTTCATATCTGCCAAATTTCTGCATATAATGCAGCATGGATACGATCATTTATGTGGTTTATAGGGAATTACAGATCAATAGAGGCAGCAGAGCGGCAGATCAGTCGGAGCCCGTCCGCGTGGAGCAGTTTTCTATGGGAAAGGATTTTCAGGTTCTGCATCTGACGGTTTGCGAGAGGCGATATGAGGCAGAAAACCTGCTGCAGCGGCTGAGATCGGGGAACGCGTTACAATGCCTGGCGGATTGCTTCCCAAGATTGCGGGCGCGCAGGATCCGGAAAGAGAGAGAGCTGCTGGCAGACCAGATCCGGGCTTGTCTGGACCCACTTTTGGACAGATGGGGCGAAAACGCCTGCATATATGCGCAGCACCTGCAGGGGAAAACGGGAAGCGACAAAACGGGGATCGCTCAAGAGGAGGGCGGTGTTTGGCTGCCGCAGGCACTTGGAAACGCAATACCGGAATTTCAGGCCTATCAGGAATTTCGATGGATCGACCGATTGTTGCCCTATGCCGGGCAGGAGCATTTTCTGGCTTTGGGCACTGTGGGATGCATCGGACAGGTGTTGGAACGGCTGGCTCCCCGGATGAAGAGCCTGTTGTGGATCGTGCCGGACTATACCTACAAAGCGCAGGTGGAGACCGTTGCCGAAAGGCTCTATGAGGAGTTCGGACTGGCAGTGGATCTGCGTTTCCTGCCGGAGGGTGCCGTTTTTTCCCGCGTGCGGATCAGCGGGAAATATTTGACGGAGCCGCTGAATCTATTGGATTTTACCGGAGAAAAATATGTGCCTCCCCTTACGTTAGCGCCAGGCAGTGTCTGGTTGGATCTGGGAGCCGTGGAGGAGAAGGAGAAGCGGATCAAAGGGCGAAGGATGCCTGTTGCATACGTATCGCTGCGGACGATCGCGGAACACCCGGCAGCTTTCCCTAAAAGAAATCCCCAAAAGAAAACAGCTACGGTTCTTGACACTATGATTTAAAACAGATATAATCTTTAGTTGACTAAAATGATTTCTACCATAGAAACAGAAAGGACACGTCATGCAGGAGAAAAAAAATATTTTAACCTATGAAGGACTCAGAAAGTATGAGGATGAGCTGCACGAACTGAAGGTAGTGAAGCGTCAGGAGGTTGCACAGAAGATTAAGGAAGCCAGAGAGCAGGGCGACCTTTCCGAGAATGCAGAGTATGACGCAGCAAAGGACGAGCAGAGGGACATCGAGGCGAGGATTGAGGAGCTTGAGAAGATCCTGAAAAATGCCGAGGTTGTGGTTGAGGACGAGGTTGATCTGGACAAGATCAATATCGGTTGTAAGGTGCGCATCCTGGATCTGGAGTACAGCGAGGAACTGGAGTACAAGATTGTGGGTTCCACTGAGGCCAACAGCTTAAAGGGCAAGATTTCCAATGAGAGCCCTGTGGGCAAGGCGTTGCTGGGAAAGAGGACCAATGACACCGTAGAGGTAGAGACTCCGGCAGGTACGTTCGCTTATAAGATTTTGGAGATACAGAGAAGTAAGTAAGAAAAAGGAGATACGAAACGTGGCAGAACAGCAGAACAATAACGGACAGGCAAAAGGGACAAACACACAGGAGCAGGATATCAACCAGCTTTTAAAGGTGCGCCGCGAGAAACTGGCAGCTCTGCAGGAAGCAGGCAAGGACCCTTTTCAGATCACCAAATATGACGTGACCCATCACAGCACCGATATCAAGGATCGCTTTGAGGAGCTTGAGGGCAAGACGGTCCGCATTGCCGGACGCATGATGTCCAAGCGTATCATGGGTAAGGTTTCCTTCTGCAACGTGCAGGATCTTCCCGGCAACATTCAGTGCTATGTGGCGAGAGACAGCATCGGCGAGGAGCCCTATGCTGATTTTAAAAAGTATGATGTGGGCGATATCGTGGGAATCGAGGGCGAGGTGTTCAAGACCAAGACCGGTGAGATTTCCGTGCATGCGGCGAAAGTGACGCTGCTCACCAAGAGTCTGCAGATTCTTCCGGAGAAATTCCACGGCCTGACCAATACCGACATCCGGTATCGTCAGCGCTACACGGATCTGATCGTGAATCCTGAGGTAAGGGAGACCTTCATCAAGAGAAGCCAGATTATCAAGGAGATTCGTAATTTCCTGGACGGACGGAACTTCATGGAGGTGGAGACGCCGATGTTGGTATCCAACGCGGGCGGCGCTGCGGCGAGACCCTTTGAGACCCATTACAATGCGCTGGACGAGGATGTGAAGCTGCGCATTTCTCTGGAGCTTTATTTAAAGAGACTGATCGTGGGCGGACTGGAGAGAGTGTATGAGATTGGACGCGTGTTCCGAAACGAAGGCGTGGATACCCGTCACAACCCGGAGTTTACTCTGATGGAGCTGTATCAGGCATATACCGACTACGAGGGCATGATGGAGCTCACGGAGAGCATGTTCCGCTACCTGGCTGAGAAGGTGTGCGGGACCACGAAGATCACATACAACGGCATCGAGATTGATCTGGGCAAGCCCTTTGAACGCCTTACCATGAATGATGCCATCAAGAAATACGCAGGTGTGGATTTTGACACCGTAGCTACCGATGAGGAGGCAAAGGCACTGGCCAAGGAGCGCCACATTGAGTTTGAGGAGCGCCACACCAAGGGCGATATCATCAACCTCTTCTTCGAGGAGTTCTGCGAGAAGGAGCTGATCCAGCCGACCTTTATCATGGATCATCCGTTGGCAATCTCCCCTTTGACCAAGAAGAAGCCCGGCGATCCCGACAAGGTGGAGCGCTTTGAGCTGTTCATCAACACCTGGGAGATGTGCAACGCCTACTCCGAGCTGAACGATCCCATCGACCAGAGAGAACGTTTTGCGGCACAGGATGCGGCATTTGCGGCGGGCGATGAGGAGGCCAACCATACGGATGAGGACTTCTTAAATGCGCTGGAGATCGGTATGCCGCCCACAGGTGGTATCGGCTATGGAATTGACAGATTGGTGATGCTGCTGACCGACTCCGCGGCGATCAGGGATGTGCTGCTGTTCCCGACGATGCGCACCATAGACTGAAAAAGCCCGGAAATTCAAGGTTTTTGCACAAATGAAATCGCACAGGTGCAACTCAAGTGCAACTTTTTTGAGGGGCATAATAAAGAATAATGTGGCATAATAAAGAGTAAGCCAACTTAAATGTATAGGAAATGTACCGATAAGGACACCTTTTGGAGAAATTCAAGAGGTGTCCTTTTTGCGTTTAAGGTCAAAAATCCACTTTAGGACAATTTGTCCTAAAGCAAATACGAAAGAGAGGAGGAAGAAATGAAGATCAGAGCAATCGGTAGCACAAAAGAAATTCTGCATTTCACGAGAAAACTGGAAAACAGCAAAGATTATGTGAATGTAGAAGATCCGTCTGAAATATTCCCTATAACAGACGGAACGGACAAGGGCAAATATCGCCGTCATTTCAAGGTGAGAGAAGTTTTTAGACCGCAAAAGCCCAAGAAAAAGAAAATTTAAGCAGGAGGACAAACGAATGTCAAAAGTAATTGCAATCGCAAATCAGAAAGGTGGGGCGGGAAAGACCACCACAACGGCCAGTTTAGGTTTTGGAATGGCAAAAGAGGGTAAAAGGGTGCTGCTTATTGATGCTGATCCGCAAGGTTCTCTTTCAATCAGTCTCGGCATTGGTAGACAAGATATGCTCTCATACTCCCTCTCTAACATCTTTGAGAAGATCATGAATGACAAAGAGGACGAGATAGACTTTGAAGAGGGTATATACCACCACGAAGAGGGTGTTGACCTTATGCCCTGCAACATTACTACGTGTGATATTGAGTTGCGATTGACCGGGGCAACGGCTAGGGAACTGGTGATGCGGTATTATGTAGAGAACATGAGAGAAAAATATGATTATATCCTCATTGACTGTATGCCGTCACTTCAAATTCTGCCATTAAATGCCTTTGCGTGCGCAGACAGCGTTCTGATACCGGTTAAACCGGACTTGCTCAATGTGAAAGGTTTGGAACAACTTATGAATACAATCAAAAATGTGAAAAATAAGTGGTGTTTCAACCCACGACTGTCGATCGAAGGCATTGTATTCACGCAAGTAGATGTACGGCGTAATAATGACCGTGAGTTTATGAATTTACTACACAATCTTTTCGGCAAGAGAGTGAAGATCTTTGATAGTATAATTCCGCTTTCCGTAAAAGGTGCGGAAGTATCTAATTCGGGTGTAAGCATTTATAAGTACGATCCAAAGGGAAAACTGGCAGACAGTTATCATAACCTTACAACGGAGGTGCTTGCAAATGAATAAAATAGATTTAAGTAATGTAAGTATGTCGGGATTTGATGATATTTTCAACAACAATACCGATGAAGTTCCGGCAATCAAAGTAGCCCTATCAGAGTTGCATGAGCTCAAGAACCACCCGTTCCATGTGGTTGACGAACAACTTAAAGATTTGGTCGATAGTATCAAAGAACAAGGCGTATTAGAGCAGGGGATTGTTCGCCCAAGGAAAAAGGGCGGCTATGAGATTATATCCGGTCACAGGCGGCGTAGAGCCTGTGAGTTGGCAGGGCTTACGGAAATGCCGGTTCGGGTTATGGAATACAGCGATGATGAAGCAACGATTATTATGGTGGATTCTAACTTGCACAGAGAGGTTATTTTGCCGTCTGAAAAGGCGTATTCCTATGCCATGAAGTTTGAAGCATTGAAACATCAAGGCAAGGGTGGAGGTAAAACCCTTGAAAACCTATCAGAATCGCTCGGAGAGGGCGAGAAAACGATTCAGAGATATATTTGGCTCTCAAGGTTGGATAATCGCTTGATGGGGCTTGTAGACACCGGAAATATACCTTTAATGGCAGGGGTTGAGATTTCCTTTTTGCCGGAGAAATATCAGAAACTAATTTTTCAATCCATAGACATGGGCAGGATAAATACTGTAAGCCTTCTCGAATAATAATTCTTCTCGGATAATCAGTATACCCTGTGATGATGTAGATGCTTGTAGCAGAAGAAATGTCACCCAGCATAGGCGGCACCTCTCAGTGCGTGTCGGAGCACGGTTTCGACCAGTTCCACATCCGCATTGCGGAACAGTCTTATTGTGGCATTGCCGACGGATACTTCCAAGGCCGGTGCCGAAGCATCATTTGCCGCCTGATTTGATGAACAGTTCCGCGTCGAAGCAGGCAAGAGGTCTGAATGATCGGGTATTAGGTCAACCCGTACAACATCCTGGCGGTTTTCGAACGGAGCGCTTATTTCCTTGTTTGCCGCAGGGATCGAGTAGCCTCTTTTTCGCAGGCGGCTGATCCAGTTGTAAAAGGTGCCAGGGTTTACATCAGATACTGTCAATAGTTTTTCGCAAATTCTGATCCTGTATAATAATAGTTGGCACAAGATTCACAAGGATATAAAATAATAATCAGTGAATCAAGGAGGTGCCACATGGCAAAATCACAACGTACTTATGATCATGAGTTTAGAGTA
>ODAI012065502.1_pt1 | contig 18970 bp, 3 predicted proteins | sample 1539321 | NCBI WGS metagenome assembly ODAI01 (sample SAMN02144231, study PRJEB22623) | gut metagenome | biome: sheep rumen | host: Ovis aries | place: New Zealand
AAAGAGCACCAGAAATCTGACCATCAGCACCTTCGGTCTTGATAATCATACAACCAAGATAGAGAGGGTTCTTAACAAGTTCACGAGCCTGCTCGATAGTCATGCCCTTCTTCTTACGGAGCTCAGCAAGGAGCTGTGCATACTCTTCACTCTTCTCACAGTTCTCTGGGTCAATGAGAGTAGCCTTACCGATATGGGTGAGACCTTTTTCCTTTGCCAATGCAGCTACCTTATCAGGATTACCGATAAGAATAAGGTCTGCAATATCCTGCTCCAGAACCTTGTCTGCAGCAATAAGTGTACGCTCCTCTTCTGCCTCAGGGAGTACGATGCGCTGCTTATTTGACTTTGCACGCGCAATAATCTGTTCTATTAAATTCATAGTTTTAAATTTATGATTTATGTATTTTTTAGTCGAAAGTCAAAGGTCGAAGGCCGAAATTGAAAGTCAAAGGTCAAAAGCTTCAAACCTTAGTCCTTAGACCATAATTTTGCCATACGGCTAATTCTTTGCAAAGTTAGCAAAAAAAAAGTGAACAGCAAAAGCTATTCACTTTTTTTTCTAAAATATCACTGATTTTTTAGTTTACACTTACTTAACAGAAAGCTTTTTCTGACCAATGATATAGATGCCAGAAGTAAAGCCGCTATACTTGCTGTTACCAGCACGAACATCAAGGATTCGAGCTATCTGACCAGCAGAAGTATAAACTGTCAGCTTCGTATCGTATGAGCTTTCAATACCGATGCTATGATTTCCTGCGTCATACACACGGAGGTACTCACCAGCTACATCAGAAGAGTTCTCATCTTCATCAAGACTCTCTATGCTCCTGATATCTGTACTTATGTATATTACATCATCATCAAGAGTTAAGCTATTAGCCTTAGCACCTATTACATTGCCTTGGGTCATATAGCCACGGAAAGCATATATTGGCTGGTTCTTCTCGAACTTCATGCCCTGATTATCACCAGTCTCACCAATTGTGATAGCATACTTACTTGCAGAAGCCTCTTCATTGGTAAATGCCACATGATATGGCTTTCCGGTAGTAGCCGCAGCAACAGCATCGTCTGTGACAGCAATACTTGCATTCTTGGTCTTCTCAAATGTGATAGTCTGACCTGTCATATCAAACTCGTAATATCTGCTTCCTGGGAAGCTGACGATATATGGTTTGTATGCAGCGAAGCCACCATTACTGATAGAAGCATCAGGTCTCTCAAAGGTTGCCTTATTGCCAGATATTGACTTGAATTCACGGAACCAATAGTGATGACGCAAAGTATTATTGTTATCTTTAACAGCAGTTCCTTCTGCAGGTGTACCATAGAAGAATGTAATATTCTTTTTAACACCTAGGTCAGCTCCTGTACTTGGACTATACTGATGTATACCCTCAGATAGGGTTGACTTCTCTACGTCAAATGGCAGACAGATACTTCCCCATGCTGTACCGACCTCCTCTACATATCCTGTCTCAGTCTCTGGATTACGTACATACCAAGACTTACCTGTTACAGAGAATTCGATAGGCGCATTGAATGTCTGCTTGTCTACAAGATGAAGCATTGAAGCCTTCCAACCACTATTATATATTACATGATGACCTCTGATGGCGCCCTCTGGCATCTCATTTGTATATGAAAGTGACTTAGAAACAACATCTACAGCTTCATTAGCCTTAGATGTGTTGTTCTTTGCCGTATATACCAAGAGGTTTCTTGTCACGTCTTCCGCAGTACCAAAGCCGTGGAATACAGAAGCATTATCGTCAGAAGCATTGAAGTTCACCGCCGTAATCCTTGGATCAAGAACGTATGTGTCCTTATAAGTATCATTGTAGATAGCAGCGTTATAATAGAACTTACCTACCTGCTTATTGCCATAATAGCCGTCTGTACGCCATACACGGTTCAATGCCGCACTCACCTTGTGGGATGTGATCGTAGATGGATACAACTCTGGTTCAGCCTGAAGATCCTGTCCGAAGAAACGATAGTCATTAATATCGTTCTTTTCAAACAGAGGCTCACAATGATCGCCCTTTGAACGGATATCGGCTGTATGCTCCATATTGTGAGCAGTATAATCTTTCAGCCCATAATATGGAATAGACTGATTTCCTGCCACCGCATTGCCCACACGCAGATATGTGATACCTGACGTAATGTCAAGAGTTTCATCTGCTATACGTGCATACTGGAAATCACCATTACGATAGTAATCCTCAACATAGGTATATGAATCATCATTAGCAGCCTTCTTCATATTATACTGGTTAAGATCGTATGCAACCTTACCATACTTGAAGTCATCTGCAGTATAGCCAGATACAGGATTTCCATCTATGTCATAAACCTTGAAGCCATCACTCTCGAAACAACAGTGGTACTTACCAGTGTTAGTATCGGCAATCTTTCCGTTCACATAACCCAGGTTATAGATGTTTCCACTGTTATTATTGAACAATTTACCTCCAGTAATAACATAGCCATCGCCATGCAATGTACCTGCGAATTCATCAGGAGCCACATAACCCGAAGGAATTGTCAGATTATTGAGCAATATAAACTGAGCATTAGCGCCATGATATTTGTTAGTGCTAACAAACTCAGAGAATGCCTTTAAATCAGCATCATCTCCAATATAAATGCGTGGCTGAGCATCAGGTTCAGTCTTTGCACGTTCAACAGCCTCAGCCAGACGCAGATCAACATCAGGTGCGTGAGAATCCATCAAATGGAAGTTATGGATATCAAGACGGTCAAGAATCTTGCCATTAGCTTCATCCCTCTTTATATCGACAGGATAGAATACGAACTCGTCTTCTTGATTTTCACGACTTTCTCTTGAAGCAAAACCATATTGTACTCCATAACCATTCATATAATAATATGCAGGGATGTAGAGCACATTATTTCCTTCTGCCTCACACTCAGCAAAGATACCTGTTCGTGTTGTACCTACCTGCCAAGTCTGATAGCCCTTAGAAGAATCATTTGCATCATCCTTTTTCCAAGGAGAATTGTCAGCAAAGGCTGTACCTTCCGCATTGAGCTTACCAATACGCCAATAGAAACTCTGTGGTCTCATTGACTGGTCTGCATCAATAGTAATGGTACTTGCATCCACCTTGATATACTCACCAGGCAAAGCACAATTTGCAATAGTGATATTACCCTCTGGAGAAGGACCCTGAATATACTGAATATTCAGATAGATAGTATAGGTATAACTACGTTCTACTTCAACATAGTACACATTATTTGTTGTTGGTTTTATATTTCCTATTAACAGAGGATCTGAATATTGGTCATTTGTCTTTGTATAGACGTTATTCAGGAAATTATGTCCATCATAGAACATCTCATACTCACCAGTATCAACATTCCTATAATAATATGCAGTACCTTCTGACAGAGCCACACTTGATGCAGTTGGCACATAGTCATCATTACCATTGTTGGTATAGAATACAGACATTGCCATCTTTGACTTGTCACTCACATAGCCACCATTACCATCAGGCCTAAATGCAGGTGCACGAAGCACAAGTGTTGCCTTTGTAGGCTTCTCCATGTGATCCTTGTAATACTGAGAAGAAGTATTATCAGCATTATCCACAAGCTTAAATGACAGTCGTGAAATATCAGATGTAATTGTTCCCGGAAGTATAGTACCCTTTGGAATAGATGCATCATATTTCATTGACAATTCACCATGGACCTCACTCTCAGAATACTTAGTCTTGTCTGATACACTTATATAGAGCTTATACTTATCCTTAAGGTCATATCCAGAGTGATCCTTTGCATTATCATCATAGTTTCGCTTCTCAAGATCACTTTCGAATGAAGTAGGGTGATCACTACGTAATGTCCAACTTATTACAGAAAGTTTCTCCTCAGAAGTAGGAATAAGTCCCTTGAGTACTTCTACATCATTCTCGTCAATTTCATTATTTGACTCAAATTCAATAGGATTACCTGCACTATTATACGTGAATGCAGAGATATTCGCATTCAGATAATAGTGATAACCTGTAAGATACCAATAGTGAGAACTGTTTTGTTTGCCATCTATCTTATTCTGCTCCCAACCATTAGGGAAGCAATCATCAACAACGAACATATCCGGGTTCTCTACGTATGGGAATACGAAGTTTCCAGTTCTCAAAAGAGATCTCCTATAATCCTTACCATTAAGACCATCTATATCATGGCGGTCATCAGCATAGATATAACCACCAGCCTCATCTGGATCAACATTAACAAGACGAATCTCGGCAACACCCACGATAGGACCATAGAAAGGATATTCTGTAAGTTTACCCTTCTTACTGTAAACCTCCCTTACATTACGTATTCTCAAAGCATAACCTGATGCGATACCAATGAGGTTACGCGCAGTTCCCTCATTACGCTTCTGATATTTAATCTCATTCTTATCCGCGCCAGACCTATCAACGATAATGGATGCATACTGATGATATTTGAGATAGTCAGTCTTTACATCCTGGTAAGACAGACCTGCATATTCGCCCTCACCAAGCTTTCCATCCTTACCATGCCACTTTGCGGTAGCGAAATCGTCATTGGTCTTGATAGCACCCACATAACGGATATTGTTTGAAAGACCAAGATAATTACGCTTCTTGTGTCCGAAAAGGAATTGGTCAGTTGAATCATCATTACCATTCGCGAGCTTAGCTTTTCTTACTGCTAAAGGCTGATTAGCATCAAGTGAACTAACCATCTGAATCTCACCTACACGCGAAATTGAGTAAGGAGTAACATCCGTTGAACTTGTTGCATAGTCACGGGCACCAAGCAACTTGATGCAGTTATCCTTCAGACGAAGCATATCCAAACGTTGGAAGGTATTCAGAATCTTACCTGCGCTCACACTATGACTTGCATATCCATAGCCAGAAAGCTCACAGTTACGGAAGCCTTCAGTGTATGACAAGTGCCCATCACCAAAGATACCGCCTTCTGTATCAGCCTCATAGAACTTATGATCTGTACTACTGATATCAGCAGGCCAAGGACCATTCTTGAAATACTTTCCTTCAGCAGAAATAAAATGATAGTTGCCATCACTGCCCATATAATACTTCTGGAACAAGTCTGCATTATCAGCAAGTCCTGTTGCGACCTTCATTGTCTGCGGAGATATTGTAATATGCTCAGCCCCGTATGAAGGATCATCAGCAATCAGCATAGTGGTATTGCCACCATAATTTATTACATCCTCAACACTATTAATACCATTTATTCCACTAACATAGTTAACGTTTCCTTCCTTAGAACCACTATATTTCAAATCGAAATTGTTGTGCTCCGCTGTATATTTCAATACCGTTGTATTGCTCAATGAAGTACCACTTGCCGCAGTTGAATAACCTCCACCATATACAGCAACACCAATCTTGATATTGACATCGTTCCATCCATTAGTATATGAAGGGGCAGTTGTTTTCATCTCAAATGCATCATTAACAACTTGTGCCTCATCCTTTGCCTTAATAGCATCATATACCTGTTCTGACACAATATCACCATCCATTATATAGAGTTCCTGCTTAATTGTAGGAGACGACTTATACTGCTCACCTTTTGCATTATAATAAGTATTTTCCAATTTAAGGTTTGCTGTAGCATCATCCGCACGAAGAACAGCATATTTGCGACTCATCTTGCACACATAGTATTTAGGATAACCTACAAGCACCTGAGCAGAGCCCCAGAGGTAACCAGAGTAAGAACCACCAGTAACAGAACCATGAATCTTACCATTAAGTATTCGTATATCAGTATTACCGATAACATTACCCTTCTGACCACCACCAAACACGTTATTCACAGTCGTACCTGCATTATCACGCCATGGTACCTGATTTGAATAAAGCACATCTATATCACCATATACATAGCTGTCCTCGCCATAGCCTGCACCATAGATATTGCAGGCAGCGATGTCATTCTCATTAGATACCGTAAGAAGAGCATCATCAAGATTCTTGAGAGAGTTACTGCGATAGTCAATCTTCACATCACCAACGATGACACCAGACTTATAGCAACCACCATATACATTACCACCTTCGTAGTATCTCTTTCCTGATTTCTCCACAATAGAAGGAGAGAACTTACACTTTACCGTAAGGTCAATCATTGGAGATTTTGTACGACTTTTTCCAAGCAGATAACCACCAACATGATCTACCTTTACAGTATTGTTCTTTACATAGTTGGCATTGTAACAGCCACCGACAATCTTGTCTGTAATGGTAAGTCCCTCTGGGAAAGTAATACTTACAGCATTACCATTAGCATCTGGAATAACATCCATGTTACCTCTATTGCCTCCACATACAAATGAGCCGATAGTGGTATTTGTCAAGTTCGGTGCCCAGTTGATTTGAGGACGAATAGACATTGCCACAGGCTGGAAATAAAGGTCAAGGATATGAGGATATGCCTTTGGACGACTCTCTGCATTAGCAGGAACATAAATCTGATTGATATTCTTGTTTGCGGCAAGTGTCCAGTCAATTGTTGTATTAACATCAATGCCGTCAATATCCTTAATCGCTCTAATATAGTCCTTCGTATCTGTCTGAGTGAATAATTGCTCACCGTCACAGCCAAGGAATAGGCCACCAAGTTCAATATTGCTACCTACATTAAGAGTAACATGACTATTCGCATCAGTCCTTACAACTGTAGCAGAGTTTCCACCACCATATACATTTCCGCGAATATCAGGCTTCGAGTTAGCATTACCAGCAATATCCACAGTCACCTTATTGGTAAGCGGACGCCATGAGTTAAGATTGACAATCTTCTGGGCAACTGTTGTATCTGAAGATGCGATTGTACTACGCATTGGAACTGTAAATACGAGGTCATATACATTCCTTGCAGACCTGTAATACTCATTAACCGTAGGAGATGTATTACCAGCCTTGTCAAGTGCATAGAGATAGTCACCATTGCCAGCTCCATATACATTTCCATAAATATGACCGCCACGGATATTTACCTTCACACCCTCACCACCATTATCTTGGAATACGTTTGCATCTGTGGCATTAAGGTTCACATATCCAGCCACATCATTACCACCATATACATTACCATGAATATGGATGTCTTCATTGGTTGCAGCACCTTCTGTGCCGATATTGACATTAACCGTCTTCTCGACATCACCCATCATACCACCACCGAATACATCCTCACAGTCAATAGATGCGATATTGACATTGGACTTCAAGACAGAGTTATATTGACCTCCACCAAAGATACGGCGAGCAAAGGTTCCACCACCGATAGTTACATTGGTTTCACCTACTACCTTGCCTTCATAACCACCGCCAACAATATCCATAACAGACTGACCAGGAATAAAGTGCAGATACTCTTCACCCTCAACACGTTCAGGAATATCGTGTAGATGAACACTACCATTCTCAACCATACTTACATTCACGTAAGTATTACCTTTTATAACAGCCTGATTACCATAGCCTCCACCGAATACGCAGAAATATGGAGAACCAGTCTTGTAATACACTTCTTTCCATTCCTTTGTAGCGAAGAATCCACCTTCTGGGATTGTTGCAGATACAGTTTCTTGTTCATTCAGTAAACCCTTTGACATGGTTATATATGAGTTTCCGCTAACCACGCAAGCGAGGTTACCACCACCATACATATTATGGTTAACCTTGAACTTATGTTTCTCCGGGTCATACTGTGGAGAATACAAGTGGTTGTTAGCCGTTGTAGCTGCTGTCCATGAACGAGTCTCAGAGTTCCAAAGAGATGTAAGTTTAGCCTCACCACCATTCACAATAAGATTTGTGTGACCAGAAACATCAGCAGATGTGTTCTGAATCGCATCACCCAAACCACCAGCAAAGATATCGTCAGAAAAATATCCATTATCAAGTTTCACAAGAGTATTACCATTGACAACGCCCTTATTTCCACCACCATACGCACAGTTCCAGAGATATGGAATAACAGCAGTAGCAGGAGCACCAGAATTTGAAGCATAAGGATATGCCTTGTCTGCCTTATCCACAAACAAACCTGCATTTCCATATACAGCACCAATCTTGGTATAGTCGTAATGAGTTGACTTTGAACGTCCGTTACCACCGGCAAATACTGGAGACATCACGCTCGCACCCTTAATATTTACCTTAGTAGTATATGATTCCGCTCCTGTGAGCTTTTGCATTGAAGCTGCCGCTGTACCAACATTTGCGACATCACCGCCACCATATACACTACCGAAAATAAGAGTACGCTCAACATCTCGGTTTTCAAGATAAGATATCTTGTATGATTCACCATATACATCAACATTGGTCTTGCCCTTAACAAGTGCCATATTAGGGAATAACTTATCCTCGCCATCCACAGTGTATGGTTCAATACCTGCACCACCACCGAATACATTCATTGAGATAATACCTCCGTATATTTTCACATCAGTATTACCGCCAACCTGACCATATGTCTCATCACCTTCATCTGTTGGATTTTCTGGCCTTGAACCAATACCACCACCAAACACACTTCGACATGTGAGCTGACAATCAGTCACAACCTTTGTATTACCAGTTACATAACCACTGAAACCGCCACCATGAATATCCATGAAGGCGAAAGCTGGAGCACCTATTGACCAAGCTAACTGACTTGCACGATAACGAAGATAAGTACGAGGATCATTAGTGTTCTCGCCCATACCATATAACCTTCTTCTTGTATTATCGTCAACAGACTGATAATTATCATAAATAGCTTGCTCGAATGCAACATATTTCATTAAATCTTCCAACTGGTTCACATATTTGTTATCTAGCACATTACCCGTGGCACTGAGTTTTGCACCAGGCTGAGCATACACCTCTGTATTCTTCACCTGAGTGTTCATACCATAGCCAGCACCAAAGACTGAGAACTGAGGATTTCTTACATTATCAACAGATGTGTACCAGCAACAGCCTGCAGCAGTATTTGGATCAAGAAGGTTATATGTCTTGCCATTATACTTCACATCGGTCAATGGAGAGTGGTTTATTACGACCTTTGATGTACCACCTACATAACAAGCAGCATTACCGCCACCATATATATTATGATTAATGGTAAATCCATATCCCTCTTCTTTCTTTTCAAAGAAACGATCATCAACATATGCCTGTATACTGGACATACGGTCAGCCTCTGTCATATCTCTCATTGTCTCATAAGGAATATTCAACTTGGTATTTGCATTATCCCAAGTCGTGATGTTTCCATTAACATCAGCCTTAGCATACCATATCCATGAACCACCGTCAATTGTAACATTCGTATTTCCCAGTACATCGGCATACGTACCCTTACGGTCACCTTCTGCCGTTTCAGGCTTGTCTGTAGAAGCATCACCGAAGCCACCACCGAAGATGTTGTAACCAAGATTACCACCTTCGATATGCACCATAGAGTTACCATCTACTACACCATAAGAACCAGCACCATATATTCTGTTCCAGATATATGGCTCAACGGTATTGTTATCTGCATCCAAACTATTGGCAACATGAACGAGGGTATTACCAGTTACACGACCTATCTTGGTATAGTTGTCACCAACACCAGAGGTTGTTCTTACTCTACCAAGACCTCCACCAAATACCATACCATAGATATTACCACCAGTAACATTCACGAAGGTACGTGAGTTATTATGTGTATAAGGTACGATATTACCATTACTTACAGATGTACTTGTTGGCTCTATATTATAATTAGGTGTGCCGTCACCCACATTGGCAATGTCACCACCACCATATACATCTCCATAGATAGCAGCAGTTCCTGTAACCGTAACGCTTGTATTGCCCATTACTCGGGCTACATCCTTATACTTATCGTTTGAAGCGGTCAGAATATCACCCTTACCACCACCAAACACATTACAATACATCTTACCACCCTTGATTTCAATGGTAGAATTCTCCTTCACGATACCGGTAGATGGATTGTCAGAATTTATAAGACCATAGCCACCACCATATACGTTTCTGAGAATCGGTGTACCTTGAATAGTTGTAGAGGTGTTATGATCTACAACACCTGCGTATGAACCGCCAACAGAGCCAATAATTTTATTTTGCTCATTAATGTCGATATTGATATTAACATCTGTATTTCCAACAACAGTATTCATACCATAACCACCACCAAATACCCAGAAGTTACGTTTTGAATTGTCATTCCATGCGCTCTCCCACATCTTTGTATCCATGATGTCAGGAGAAACAAACGTTCTTGTTACATTAACACCTGCCGTTCCTGTTACAGTAGCAACCTGATAGCCACCACCATAGACATTATGCATACCTGTGGCAAAACTACTGGTCTCATTTGTTCCAAGTACTGCCTTAGCACCACTCATTGTCACAGATGCATTACCATCAATAGTAGCCCTTGTATCAGTATTAAGATCACCCTGACCACCTCCATAGATATTCTTATAGAAGTAGCCACCATCTGCTATGACATTGGTGTTACCTTCATTTGAACCGTATGCACCACCACCATAGATATCACCATAGATTGTCGGAGTACCGGTAATATAAAGATTTGCATTTCCCTTAACAAAACCTACAAGCTCTGGATGACGAGTGTACAATTTCAAATCTGCAACAGAAGTTGGATTCTCCATATATCTGCGTCCATTACCTGAAGCAAAGACATTACCCGTAACAACAACATTACCTGTGATGGTAAGATTTGTAGCATCAGAAGTGCCGTTGTCCACAGCAGCCATATCACCACCACCATACACAGAACCATTGATTCTGGTATTGCCACCAATCGTAACAGTAGTGGTACCATAGACGCGAGCCATATTTTCAAGGGTAGAATATGTACTATTGCCCTTGTGTTTTGCATCGGCAACGCCATAACCACCACCGAAAACATCACAGTTGAATGTTCCGCCATTGATGGTCAATTCCACATTACCGTATGTCTTACCAAGTTCCTGATAGTCCTCATAAGCCGCTCCACCATATTTATTGGTAGAATAGTAATAGTCTGTGCCTCGTCCACCAGCAAACACACCATGCTCACAATAGAACACACCACCATTGATTATAAGTGAAGATACTGTTTCATCAGTTCTGCCGTAAACATTACCACCAGTCTTACTTGGAATAGCACTACCATTCTGCCACAAGCCAGGGCTCATATAACCACTGCCACCAGCATAGACTCCGTCTATCTTTTGTGTTGCAGAACCGAAGATACCTCCATTAATGGTAACCTGTGTATTTGTCTTTGTAGGATCTACCATTGTGAATGTATTATCCTCCTTATTGTAGCATTTGAATGAAACCAACTTGTTCTTCGCCGCTGCATAGTTGCCGTAAAGCACAACCTGACCATCAGTACTCCAATAAGGTATGCGCTCATCAGCTGTAGGATGACTATCATCTCCTACACCATTTATACCACCAGCACCAGCACCGTATATGCCGCTGAAGATATTTGCCTTCTTTGCATTGTTCTTTGGAAGGATAGTGAACGTACCACCATTTATTGTCACAGTACTGTATCCATAGAACGGATTATCCACAACAGTGTTAGCCTGGAAGCCACGTCCTGTACTACCACCATACAACTCTGTAACCACAACCTTACTATTATCGATATTACCAGTACCATCCCTTGGGTCAAGCACTATATTCGCCCTACCCATATAAGAGTTGTTAGGTACATTATATGTATTACCGTCATAGTTAAAATGATAGTCTCTAATATTACCAAGAGTTCCATTGACTACACGTGCCACATATCCGCTCTTGAGAACAATGTCCACATCAGCATACATTGCCCCCTCATGATTCCCTGCCATAACAATACCACAATCATAGTCTGCTTTTGGGTGGTTATGTTCATCGTTATACTTTCTATTTATATCAATCGTCACAGTACACTTGATTGGCATATTAGGAGTTCCCATTATACCATTCAAACTCTTGTTAGCATTTGACTGACGTCCACCCACACAGATGCAAGAATAATATCCAGACTTCAGAGTAATACTAAAGCCTTCCTTTCCGTGAGGCATCGCTTCTTCCATCTGCTTCATATCGACAACGGAATTCTCATCCTTACGGAATCTTCTGTCATTATTAAGACCACCAAATATCTGGAACGAAGCGGTCCTTGCACCGTCAATCGTACCATAGCCAATGTTTCTCATGTCTATGTTTTCGAATCCAGTCATCTGGATTCCTTCACCCATTTCAAGATTGTGATACTGACAGTAGAGAATATCGTATAAGCCATCTACATGATTGAATGTAATGTTCTCGAAACGTGTGTCGCCGAACAAACCAAGACCACCACTACCACTCTTCAAATCTATGGTACCATAATAATCCTTATTGTTATGCTTACCTGTAATGGTTACATTCTTCGCAAGATGCGAATTATTCACTTTCGTTTTCCAATCACCATACAAATCCGACAAATTGTCTCCTGTCAGATTATTCATAATGGCAAAACCCTTGTTAGTGTATGTGTCGTCACGAGTACTTGTGCCCATCAATACGATTTTATTCTCATCCCATGAGGCTCCATCATTAAGCAGACTATAAGCCTGCTGCCATGTCTTTACAGGAGTACCAGGTGTCATGCCGTCATTACTATCATTTCCGCCATCAGGCTTCAAGAATACAACCATATTCATATAGACAGTCTTATCAAGAATGGTATAGTCACCACTACTCAAGACAACATGACATGTTATCTTCTTATCCGCATCTTCTGCAGAAGGTGTATATGTCTTATCTGTAGTCTTTACTACTCCACCTGCCATCCATTGATAGCTTATTGTAAGATATTGGTTGTCATTGCCCCAAAGAGTATTTGTTAACTCAACACCATAAGTGTTGTCTGTCTTTGTCATAAATGCCTCAGCATTGATGATCGTAGATATTTCCACCGAATTGGAACGTGAACTTGCATCCGCAACCTCAGCATATACATATCTCACATTACCCTCATAAGGCAGATTGAATATCTTTGTTGTGCTCTGATTTGATTTCTCCCACTCCTTATTGTCTGTAGAGATATACCAATTATATTTCTCATTGCCATTCAGTCCAGGTGTGGTGGCAGTAACAACAACCATATTCCTATGGTCAATCGTCAGATTTGTATTAAACGAACCAAAGAAGAATATGCCATCAGCATTATTGAAATTCCATGATGGATAGTTCAACATGTTATTTGTTGTACTATTATAGTTACAAGCATCGCAGAATGACATAGCAAACTGATCAAGAGCTTTCTGAGTACCCTGATTCAGAACACTCTTGTTTACATAATACAGCGATGTCTGAACTATATTACCATAATTGTTACCAAATACAGAACCAACATTCTTACAAGTAAAAGGCATATTGTTTTCACCATAAACATAAATATTGTTTATACAATCCTTGATTTTATCCTGGCACTCTGCAATAAATCCTCCAACATATATCTGTGCCTGATTGTTAACACTCAAACGACTAAAATCGATTTTAACGTCCGCAGATATATTATCAAGCTTATAACAAGCATTATTATTTTCAAATAGTTTTCCTATCGCACCTCCGACAACCAGCTTTTTGCCATTCTGGTTGAAAGATGCAGAAGCACCCATAATATCAGAGTTGCGGATAATGATGTTCTGCACATTAGAATATTTACGCGCAACACCAGCCATAACACCAACAAATCTACTACCTGCAAGCTTCGCACTGGCATCATTTGAGTACTTATCACACATGACACGAGCATTGTCAAAAATAATATTCCTGACATCACACCATCTTGAACTACTTCCTTCTATAGAAGAGAAAAGACCAAAGATGTTTTCATCGCCACTGGTGCTATACCAGTCACAAACCATATTACTGATAGTATGACCATTGCCATCCAGTGAACCATTGAATGTCTTGCTTGCATCATACTTAGTACTACCTATCGGAGTCCAGATTGCTCGTGAAAGGTCTATATCTGCATTTATTGAATAATACTTATCCCTATTCTCCCCTTTATTGATATCAAGGGCGAGTTTTGCAAATTGAAGATCATTACTAATAATATATGGAGACTCCTGAGTTCCATCACCGCCAGCATAACTATTAGCATAAAGATGGTCTTCCACACCGTATATTTCAGCTGGAACAACAAAAACATACTCATAGAGCACCTTACCAGAAGTTTTGTCAAGAATCTGTACGGTTCCTGACTGATCCTTACCAAGAGTAGGCAAATCAGCCTTATTCGTCTGTCCTGAAGAAACTCCTTGTGAAGTAAACGAGCCTACAGCCCATCTGAATCTATAATCAGAGGCATTGGCACCACTCAATGTAAGCGTATAGGTATGTTTCGCTAAAGTATGGTCAGCTACATGAGCAGATTCAAATCCAGTCACAGAGAAATCAAGGAATTTAAACTCAGACATAGAAGTGTCATACAACCAAGACTTCAATTCTGTAAGATTTTTCATTACAAGGTCTTTATTGTTCTTCTTCTGGAATTCTGAGCCAAAGCTGCTTAAATTTTTCTGAACTGCCTCACTCTTTCGTCCAGGGACATCATACAGGTAATACAAATCAGTACATACACTTGCCATATAAGAAGTTTCTGATGTACCAAAGATAGCATTACCCATACCTGTTGCTCCAGCAGGATTGATAATCCTGCCCATATAATAGGCATTGGCAAGAATATGTTTATTTCCGCTTTTCCACTCACCTGTAACACCACCTACATGACAGTTTGATGTATTTACGTTCGTGATCTTTGAGAAATCAATATTAGTCTGCACAGCAACGTAGGAGATTGTATGCTCTCCATCATCATTTCTCCTTCCGATCAATCCACCAGCTGCAACCAACTTACCATTCTGATCCAATGCTTCCTTAATGGAAATCTCAGAATTACGTACTATAACATTTCTTATTTTCGTATTCTCGCGTGCAGAGCCTGCCAGAATACCCACAAATTTATTATCAACTAACTTATTTGCCGAAGTACGCAATACCTTGGCATTATCTATAATGAGATTGCTTACCTCCGCATTCAGTCCAAGAAATGAGAATAAGCCATAACTACATCCATTTTTCACATCCTCATTCCAATACACATGCATATTGCTGATGGTATGACCACGACCATCCAGCTTTCCCCTAAAGGTATAATTATCCCTCTCCTTATCCTGAATACCTCCTATAGGAGTCCATATTCCATTGTCAAGGTCTATGTCTGCTCCAAGCGCGAAATAATTATCCAGACCACTGTTCATGTCGGAAACCCTCTTTGAGAGGTATGCCAGCTCTGCGGCATTGCTTATGATATACGGATTGTCTATCGTACCATCGCCACTCTTGAATCCTGTCGCACAGACATGTTCATCCACGCCATAAATCTCGGCAGGAATAACAAACGCAATCTCCGCAACCACATCGGCTCCATTCTTCACTACGACCCTACCTTTCTGCTCGACAGCCTTCGTATTCAAAGTAGCCTTCTTTGTGGTACTTGACTGTAAAGCACCATTTACATACCACTCGTAAGTATAATTACCAGTAGTATTAAATGTATATACATGAGCACTTTTGAGATGTGTACTCTCATGAACATTTGTCAGCGTTCCCTTTAAGAATTTAAAGCCTAACGCTTGAGTATATATCCAATATGGCATATCTGGTTCATTCATTTTTGATACAAATGAATTTGCCAGATTATTGAATGAAGGAGCAAAACTTATTCCTTTATTCTCTCCATAATTCGTAGCTCCGGGCACAGGCTTTGTATAATACCAATGGTTCGCCTCTGCCACTCCGTCCTTATTAGCCAAAACGCTTCCACACGTGATTTTAGCATTGCTAACATAGTTTATCGTGACATCAGAAAAGAGATTCTCTGCAAAGATGTTATTCGAATCATCAGCTTTCTTTTGACGGAAACGACCAATAATGCCACCGACATAAGAATCTGTACTACTGCTATTATATTTCATATTAGGATACTCTATCTTGACATTCTCTGCTGCCAAATTGAATATCCTATAAACTCCAGGATTATTATCGTAGTCCTTTTCTGTATTACCTATAACACCACCAATACGAACAGCGGCACTATTTTTAACTTCGAATGACGAACCACCGTCAGAATTTGCTGAATTTTTAACGATGATATTGCTTATTTCGGAATACTGTCGTACTTCTCCAGCTAATATGCCGATACTACAACCATTGCCTGTAAGATTTGTACCATCCGTTTTTTTTGCAATGTTCGCACCATCAATAACCAGATTGCTAATACGTGCCCAATCGTTGCTCGCACCTTGCACTCTGCCAAATAGTCCAGCCGTAGTCCAGCCACTAATAATCCATTGTACTTTCAGATTTTTTACGATATGCCCCTTACCATCGAATTTGCCATAGAAACGTCGATTGCCCGGGCTATCAACACCTATAGGATTCCAATAATGTGCGCCAAGATCAATGTCTGCATCCAAGACATAATATTTCTCTTTGGAAATTTTATCCGTACTTGCAACCTCTTTTGCCATAAATGCAAGTTGAGCCGCAGTCTTAATGACATACGGATTATCCATCGAACCATCGCCCGAAGCATATCCACTCGCTGCATTATCTTTCCATTCACCACTTTGTGCCCACGCACCTTGTGCAGTAAACACAAGGAGGAACATCATGATACTGAAAAATGAAAACTGAAAATTGAAAGTTATCAAACGCTTCATATCTTCTTTTTTTATGAGTTCAAAAATATATAATTACCTTCTGCCTTCCGGCTCCCTCCCTATGGGGGAGGGCGGGGGGGAGAGGCCTTTATTCCATTACCAAATACCCTATGTACTGATCCTCATCCGCAAGGATATATAGATGATCTGGCACTATGGCTATTTCAAGAGAGTTTATCTTTCCAGGCGTAAGCCCCTGCACCTTCAAATTAGCGAAGTTGTCCTTGTTGAAGACAATGGATTTCGTCACTTTCTCACGCGTGACGGTTCCGTTATTTGCAACCTTGACATTATACGTCACCTTTATAGTAGGCGTGAAACTTTTTACTGGAATCGCAAAGAACGGCTTTCCCCATTCGTGGAAGTCATCATCATTCAAAGTAAGGCTTACTGCATTGAGGTTTTCATCATTGTTCGCAACAGGAAATGATATAGACTTACTTGTAACATTGCTCCATACTATTGGTGCTGATTGCCAAGTTCCATTTTTTAATTCATAGGAACGTGATATTTTACCTTTATATGGAATCGTTCCGGAAACAACAACATTTGTTATCTCAAACTCACGGACCTTGCTCATCTTTGCGCCCAGTTTGAATTTCAACTGAAATCCCGTCATGGTCTGATCCATGTCAAAGTTCACAATTTGTCCAGGAGTATTCTTATGATGAGGCAAATTACAGATTAAAGGTAAATCTGCCCCTTTTGCCATATTATTTTCTGCATCCAAAGTCGCATTAAAGCTCAAGGTGTATATACCTGCCAAATAGCTAAAGGTAGCCTTTGAAGTATATGGCATATAACCTAAGAAATCAAAACTGTCATACGAACTGTATTCTGGCCAATACTTAACAGGAGTGTATGTCCAAACGCCATCTGCGTATGATACCTTCTGGTTAGTGAATATCCTATTGGCAGCCTTATCAATGGTATTACTACTCAGGTCGTGATAACCAAACACGCCCATGCTATCCGGATGCGGATTATCCAGGCTATAAGAACTACGGGAACTACGGGTAACCGTCTCTGTCTTGGGCAAAAAGCCTATCTCATTGGCATTATCTGCACGCTGAGCATATTGTTCAAGGTCATCTCCCGAACATGCCACCATAAACGGCAAAAGCATAAAGCCTAACCAAGCCTTCCCAAAGGGAAGGATGTTTTTTGATATGCACATATTTATTTTAATCATTGTCGTTAATCTTTAATTGTACATTGTCAAAGGTAAATAAGTAATTCGTGATTATCGTGGACGCTCCAGCTCCTTCTCTACGGGAGAGGACCTTACCAGTTCCCTGTTCCAGAGCCTTCTTCACCATTACTATATATAACATCTCTTTCCCAATCCTGAACAGATATTTTATCAAAAATGATAGCCGCCTTATCTGAATTGTCTGCTGATGTCCATTGGTAGAACATATTCGCCGTCAGGTTAGGTTTTTCCAATTCTCCACTTGACTTATAATAGTAGGTGTTATTATCATTGTCATGTCCCTTGAGGTAGATTGATATGTCCTCTGCATCACGAAGATCAATAGGAGCTATCATCATATATGACACGATATAACCCGTTCCATTGTGATAATACTCAGAAGATGTATCTGTCAGATCCAATGTAGGAGAGAATGTGAGATTCAACGCATTACTTGTCGTCAAAGGATATATTATTCTTTTGTCAGCCTCAAGCACTCCTGTCAAAGTGAACTTCTTGCCTCTGGCAACCAACTGTATTCCTTCGTATATTATATTCCTTGGGCTCTTCAAATAGAACCTCACAACAACTCCGAGACGCTTGCACTGGAATGCACAATAGCTATCCCGTAATGCTGTGGTTGGCAATGATGCCATATAGTCAGCCTTAGAGAGGTGTGCAGAAGCAGCCTTTTCCGATTCATTATATTTATCTATATCCTGATTCGGGTTACCAGCAGAGAATGGGTAATACTTCATCTTCGGATATGCCTTTGCCGTCTGACCTTCATATTTTACATCAAGCTTGGAATAGTCGTCCTCCTTGGAATATGGCCTGAAAGCGATATATTTCTTATCCTTTTCGATAGTCTGCACACTTTCGTGCGCCGATACAAAACCTGCGGAAGGGGTAGCAGCTCCATTCGAGAG
>ODAI011225654.1_pt1 | contig 18968 bp, 14 predicted proteins | sample 1539321 | NCBI WGS metagenome assembly ODAI01 (sample SAMN02144231, study PRJEB22623) | gut metagenome | biome: sheep rumen | host: Ovis aries | place: New Zealand
GCCGAGGACGCAAAGAAGAAGGAAGACGTTGACGCAAGAAACCAGGCTGACCAGATGTGCTTCCAGTGCGAGAAGGCACTCGGTGAGTTCGGTGACAAGGTAGACGCAGCAGACAAGAGCGAGTGTGAGGCTAAGATCAATGCTGTAAAGGAAGCCCTCAAGGGCACTGACGTTGAGGCTATCAAGGCTAAGAACAAGGAGCTTGAGGAGACCTTCCAGAAGATAGCTACAAAGGTATATCAGCAGGCAGGCGCACAGGCTCAGCAGGCACAGGGTGCAGGCTTTGACCCTAACAATATGGGCGGCGCTGCAGGCGGTGCTCAGAACGGCGGAGACGATGTGATCGACGCTGAATTCACTGACGCTCAGTAAATCAGGATAAAGACGTATCCTCTGCCCTTAACGGGGCAGAGGTTATGCGTTATGTATAGGAGTTAGCTTATGGCTGAAAAACGTGATTACTATGAAGTCCTTGGCGTTTCTAAAGGCGCATCGGACGATGAGCTGAAAAAAGCATTCAGAAAGCTTGCCAAGCAGTATCACCCTGACCTTCACCCCGGTGACAAGGAGGCCGAGGAGAAGTTCAAGGAGGTAAACGAGGCATACGAGGTCCTCTCCGATCCCGACAAGAGAGCCAGGTATGACCAGTTCGGTCATGCAGGTGTTGACCCGAATTACGGCGGCGGTGCCGGCGGAGCAGGCGGCTTTGGCGGCTTCGGCGATATGGGTGACATTTTTGACTCTATCTTCAGCGGCTTTGGCGGCTTTGGCGGCGGCAGAAGGTCAGACCCCAATGCCCCGAGACGCGGTGAGGATATCAAGTCCAGCGTTATAATTGATTTTATGGACGCTTGCAAGGGCAAAAGCATGAACATAAAGGTAAACCGTGCCCAGAGGTGTGATGCCTGCGGCGGTACGGGTGCAGCGGCCGGCTCCAGCCCGAAGACCTGCCCCGACTGTAACGGCAGGGGAACCGTCAGGGTGACACAGAGAACACCCTTCGGAAACATAGCCCAGACCACCACCTGTAACAGGTGCCGCGGCAAGGGTCAGATAATTGAAAATCCTTGCCCCGTATGCGGCGGTCAGGGAAGAGTCAGGACAAGTGTTGAGAAGGAGATCGAGATACCTGCGGGTATCGATGACGGCCAGACGCTGAGAGTTGCCGGCGAGGGCAACAGCGGCATCAACGGCGGCCCGAACGGCGATATCCATATCAACGTCACGGTAAGGCCTGATCCTCTGTTTGAGCGTGACGGCTATGACGTCTGGACGGATATACCGCTTACTTACACTCAGGCAACGCTTGGTGATGATATCACCGTTCCTACTGTTGACGGCAAGGTAACGTACAAGGTGCCGGAGGGTACACAGACGGGTACAGTCTTCCGCCTGAGAGGGAAGGGAATCAAGAAGATAAACCGCCCCGACCACGGTGACCATTATGTAAGAGTTAACGTTGAGGTGCCGAAGAACCTCTCACGCGAGCAGAAACAGAAGCTGAAAGAATTTGAGCAGTCGCTGACCGATAAGAATTATGCTAAGCGCAGCTCGTTCTTTGACAAGCTTAAAAAGAAATTCAAATGATATGAAAGCTCCGGTCGTTGATCGGGGCTTTTTTGCGCGAAATGTTTGAGTTTTGTTAAAAAAACCGTTTCAGATTGAAAATACTGAAAAGCTGTGATATAATATAATAAACAGCTATATCCTTCGGAGGTGATATTTATGGTGAAAATACTTGTAGTAGAGGACGACAAGGCGCTTAATGCGACAGTCTGTAAATATCTGGAGCTCAACGGCTATGAGGCCGTGGGCTGCCTTGATGCCGTGACCGCCTATGATGCTATGTACGGCAGCAGCTTTGATATCATCATCTCCGATATAATGATGCCTAAGATAGACGGCTTTGAGTTTGCTGAGACTGTGCGCGGACTGAATAAGGAGATACCGATACTGTTTATGACTGCAAAGGACGATATAGCTTCAAAGCAAAGGGGCTATCGCCTCGGGATAGACGACTATCTTGTAAAGCCGATAGACCTTGAGGAGCTTGTGCTAAAAATAGGCGCCATACTCCGGCGCGCGAACATAAGCACCAGCAGAAAGCTCACTATAGGCAGCCTTACCATGAACGAGGAGGAGCAGAGCTGCACCATCAACGGCGAGGAGCTGCAGCTGACAGTGCGCGAGTTCAACCTGCTTTATAAGCTTCTCTCCAACCCGAAAAAGACCTTTACCCGTTCTCAGCTGATGAACGAATTCTGGGGGATAGAGGCTACATCGGGGCTGCGCTCGGTAGATGTTTATATGAGAAGGCTGCGCGAAAAATTTGAAGCCTGTGACGACTTCGAGATAGTAACAGTTCACGGCCTTGGCTATAAGGCGGTGCTCAAATGAAGGGTGAGTGGCGCTCAAGGCTGCTTTCTGCATTGCAGTTTTTTGCGATACTGTTTTTTATCTCATTCATTCTCACCTCGTCATTTATTCTGTTTTTCCAGTGGATCGAGATAGACGAAAAGGCTATCCGTTTAAGTGCGGCAGTCACGTTCGGCAATGCGGTGTTCATAGCTTTTTTGCTGTGGCTGGCCGACAGGCTCAGAAAAAAGTATATGGTCGAGCGCCCCGTTAAAAGGATATCGGACGGGCTCAGACGTATCACCGAGGGTGATCTGCGCGAAAGGATAACACCCTTTGCGGATCCGCTCGGAGCAAACCAGTATAACGTTATTATCGAGAACATAAACAAAATGGCCGATGAGCTTTCAAGTGTCGAGACCCTGCGCACAGACTTCGTTTCAAATGTATCGCATGAGATGAAAACGCCTCTCGCAGTGATACAGAACTATACGGCTCTGCTGAAGTCGCCTGACCTTTCAGACGAGGACAGGCTTGAATATGCAGGTGCGATAAGCGATACCACAAAGCAGCTGGCGGCTCTCATCACAAACATACTAAAGCTCAACAAGCTCGAAAACCAGCAGATATTCCCCGAGAGCAGCCCCTATGATCTGGGCGAGCAGATATGTGAGTGCCTGCTGGCATTTGAAAGCGAGTGGGAAAGAAAGAATATCGATATAGACACCGATATTGAGGACGGTGTCATAGTGAATGCAGATGCTGAGCTTCTCGGGGTTGTCTGGAGCAATCTGTTTTCAAATGCGCTCAAGTTCACCGAAGAGGGCGGCAAGGTATCAGTGAGTGTGGGAAGAGAGCAGGGCAGAGCTTTCGTTACCGTCACAGATACCGGCTGCGGCATCGGCAGCAAGACTGGCAAGCATATCTTTGATAAGTTCTACCAGGGGGATACCTCTCACGCCGGCAAGGGAAACGGCCTTGGCCTGGCGCTTGTAAAACGTATAATCGATATAACGGGCGCGGAGATCTCCGTATCATCGGAGCTTGGAAAGGGAAGTACCTTTAAGGTCACGCTGAGGAGTGCTGCGAATGTTCAGAAAAATGCTCAATAGGCTGTTTAAGCCGCCCCTCAGAGTGCTTTTCGCGGTCGATATCGTTGCGTTTCCTCTTGTGATATATTCGCTCAAAAGCCTTTCGTCTGAGCACCCTGTTGCGCTGGCGGCATACCTGATCTCAGCCTATGCGCTGGTGATAACGGTAGTGAACTTCAAAAAAGCCTACAGGCGGCTAAAAGAGCTTTTAACGGGCGATGAGCTTGCACCTGTCAGGGGTGTAAAAAGGTTTCTGCGAAGATACAGCCTGACGCGAAGATATTTAGAGAGCAAGGATTTCAGGGCCGAGGCAGGTCTTTATATGGGGCTTGTGATAAACCTTTTCTATGCGGCGTTCAAGGCGATCACCGGTGTGATCTACAGCTCCGCGTGGCTGTGGTCAATGGGGATATATTATCTGTTTCTCGGCGGGATACGGTTTTTCCTTATGAGAGGGGAGCGCACAAAGAGCAGCCTTAAAAGCAGCAATGATATTAAGCTCCATGAGTTCAGGACCTACCGCCTTTGCGGCTGCCTGATGATACTTGATATCGCGGCAGGCGGTATGGCCGTGCAGATGATATGGCAGAACAAGGCTAATGAGTTTTCACGCGCGGCGGTGATAATATCTGCGGCATATACGTTTTATATGTTCGTTCTGGCGATATACAATGTGGTGTCGTTCCGCAGGCGCAGCAATGCGATCCTTTCAGCCGCGAAGGATCTTGCGCTGACGGGTGCCGTGATGTCGATGTTCTCATTGCAGACGTCAATGCTGCACGTTTTCGGCACTGATAACGAGAGGCATTTTCGCAGGGTGATGAACACCGTGACAGGCAGTATCGTTATGGCGATAGTGCTTGCGATCGCGACCTATATGATAATAAACGGTACCAGAAAGACCGACCTTTACAAAAAGCAAACCGGAGGCTTGGATAATGAATGAGAATAAATTCACTTACAGCTATTCGCCTGCAAAAAACAGCGAGGTAGACAGGATAACGGCAAAGTATACCGAGCCTTACACCAAAAATGACAGCGATCTTGAAGAGCTTAAAAGGCTTGACAGGCGTGCCGAGATGCCCGGGACGTATATCGGGATAGCGGTAGGCCTTGCAGGTGTGCTGATACTTGGGCTGGGGCTCAGTCTGGTGCTTAGCTTCGATCATCTGATAGCAGGGCTGCTGACGGGTATACTCGGGCTGGTGACAGCCGGTGCCGCAACGCCGATAAGCAAAGCAGTCACCCGCCGCGGAAGAGAAAAGTACCGCGATCAGATACTTGAACTGAGCAAAAAAATAAGATCAGAGGAATGAACCTCTGATCTTTTTTTCTTATGTCCAGAGCGGCGTAACGCCCTTCATATGTGCCTTCATTTTCAGCAGATCAGCTGCATTGATAGCGCCGTTGCCGTCAACGTCACAACAGTCAAATTCATAATCTGCCATCTTGCTGACGCCCTTGATATGGCTCTTAGCTTTGAGAAGATCGGCAGCGTTGAGCTTTCCGTCGCCCGTTATGTCGCCGATGAGGTGGAGCGCAGGTTCCATATCTCCATCGGCCTTTCCTCCAGAAACTGTGACGCTGTAATTTCTCGGAGCATAGCCGGGCTTGCTGACGGTCATAGTGAAATGACCCTCAGGCAGCAGCGCTGAAAAGCCGGAGCCTGACACCGTGGCTTCAAAATCCTTGGCATAGTACACACGGTATTCGCCGTACGCATTATGGCAGGTGCAAAAGTTATTGGGATCCCAGTTGTCATCGGTGAATATTACCGTCGCATCGGTCAGATCGGTGCCCGTAATGCCGGCAGTCACCTTTCCGGAGACGGGTGAGCTTGCGTATTTTATGTTGTTATTCTTGGCGTAGGTCTCAATGGCTGAGCCGGAGGGGCAGACGATACAGGAACGTCCGGTGCCGCAGTCATAAACGGCATCAGCATCAATGTCAGTAAGCGAAGCGGGAAGATATATCAGGGTCAGACTGTCGCTATAGCTGAATGCCCCTCTGCCCAGAGTCGTGAGCCCATTCCCCAGAACCTTGACAAAACTGAGGTTTCTGCAGGAGTAAAATGCGCCATTACCTATCTCTGTAACGGATGCAGGGATAGTGACCGAGGTCACGGTGTTATTCTGATCAAAGGCATAGTCCCCTATCTTCTTCACAGTAGAAGGGACATTGATATCACCTGAGCCATAGCAGTACAGCAGCTCGGTACCGTCCTTGGTGAGTATCATGCTGTCCTTTGCCACATAGTTTGGATTTCCTGATGAAATGATGATATTTTTAAGGTTCGGGCAGCCTGAAAAGTTGTATGCTCCCAGATCGGTCAGGGTTGAAGGCAGCGTTACGGTCTCAAGGGAAGCAAGATTGGATATGGCAGATTTGCCTATCTTTTCCACACCCTCGGGAACGGTCAGTGTTTTCAGATCACTCAGCACTGTGGAACGTGTAAAGCAGCCTTCGCCCAGCTCCACTACCTTTTTGCCTTTCACAGTAGCCGGGATATCCAGGCTGGTCAGATCAGCCCTGCCGTCATACTGATAGAGCTTAGTGCCCTCGGTGCTGATGGTAGGAGCTTCAAAGGAGAAATAAGGGTCATCCTTTTCCCAGTAGCTGCCAAACTGTTCCAGAACATAATACTTTCCGTTGAGAACCACCACGGCATTCCTATGACCGCGGGCTCCCTCGTGGTTTGCATTTCTGCCCCATGCCTCTAGACCCATCTCACGGGCAAGGTCAACGTTGAGATTCGTACCTGCCCAGCAGTCACCGGAGCCGGCAAAGACCAGATCCTTTCCGCTCTGATACATAACGCTGTAATCCAGACTTCTGGGCAGAGCACAGATGGCAGCTATCTTCTGCTCATCGGTCATAGAGGAGTTGATATGTTCCTTGATATAATTTTGCAGGTATGGCTTATAGCATTCCTCTGCATAGTCCACCAGATGAACGGTCGCATCATAATAGGTTCTGTCAGCACGCACTTTGATCACTGAGTCACCAAAGTAAATGTTTTCGGTTATGCCGACCAGGCTACAATTGTCCTGTGGCTCTGAAGACCGCCAGTATCCGCCGTTGCCTTCATACCAATAGTACATATCCCCGGGCTTGATCGTGATGAGCCCTGTATCAGATACCTCGATATTGTCGTAGCTGGAGGGATCAGAATAGGTCACATTCGTGGCACCTGACACTGAAAGCTGGAACTGTGTAGGCTTGTCAGCGGGAAGTGAAAGGTTTTCCTTATAGTCCTCCTTGACGTAGTAAAGGGTGACCTCAGTGGCATTGACCGTCGCAGCACTCGCCGTGATAGCACTATTCAGCCTGTCAAATCCCTCAGGCAGTGCCGCCGCAGAGCCGAAAACCATTGCCAGTGCGCATACCGCGCTTAAGATCTTTTTCTTCATAATGATCTTCCTTTCTAATATTTGCTAAAAACATTATAGCACGAAAATATAAAAAAGTAAAGGAAAAATAATCTTTACATTTTCGCATAACTATGCTATAATAGAATTATCAAAAAACGGAAGGAGAGACTATTATGGAGAATAATACTATCAAGATAAGTAACGACAAGAAAACCGCTATGATAAGGCTGAAAGGACTTGACCAGATCAGGGAGTTCGCAGCAGCTGCCGTTGAGCATGACTATGTTATAATCCTGCAGTCAGGCAATTATTCCGTCAACGGAAAATCCGTTATGGGCATACTCAGTCTCGACCTTTCATCTCCTGTTGTACTCGCTGTCGATAAGCCCTATGCAGATGAGTTCTTCGCAGAGGTCAGCAAATTCATAGTTGACGGGGAGTGATCTGTTGTCACTGAGATACGTGCTGCTCATTGCGGAGCTTGGTTTGCTGTTTTTGTTTGTAATGCCGCTGCCCGTTGTCTGTGCAGGCAATATAGCAGGTGTCATCGTGTCGGCAGTGCTGCTGGCTGTTACCTATAATGACAAGGCCTTCATCGGCCTGATAAAAAGGCTCTGGTCAGGCACGGGCGGAAAGATACTTATATCAGGCGTATGCGTTCTGATCGCGGCGGCTTTAGTCTATGTGCTTATCCTTTCGGTCCTTATGTACAGGGCTCAGGAGAACAAACAGACCGACATTAAGGTAGTGGTCGTGCTGGGCTGCAAGGTGAAGGGCACAAGGCCTTCCAAAATGCTCAAACGCAGACTTGACGCCGCTTACGAGCTTTTGAAGGCAGATGATGAGCTTACCTGTATCGTTTCCGGCGGCCAGGGCAGCAACGAGGTCATCTCAGAGGCTCAGGCAATGAGAGAATACCTTATCGGGCTCGGCATAGCCCCCGAAAGGATAATTGAAGAGAACAGATCCGCGTCCACCTATGAGAACCTTAAATTCACAAGAGATATCCTTGATGAGCGAGGTCTTGGCAGAGACATAATCATAGTGACAGACGGCTTCCACGAATACCGTGCATCGCTGATAGCGAAAGACCTTGATTTCGGCAAGGTAGGCTCCTGTCCTGCGTACACGAAATTCAGGTATCTTCCCACCTACTGGGTCAGGGAATGGATAGGGCTCACGCATTTTTATATTCTAGGAAATTAAAACGGCTGACTTTTTTCGTCAGCCGTTTGTTGTTTTATTTACCGATGAGAGCGTTATTGATAGCAGATACCAGTGCCTTTACGGAAGATACTATGATATCGGAATTTCTTCCGCAGCCCCAGAACATCTTGCCGTCGCAGCTGATCCCAACATACGATACAGCCTCAGAGGTCGACTTCCTTTCAAGTGCGTGCTCAGTGTAGACTTCTATATTGAAGTCTATCGAAATACCCTGCTTGATAGCGTTTGCAACGGCATCAAGTCTACCGTTGCCCTCGGCAGTGAATGACTTTTTCTCACCGTCAATAACAGCTGTCACCGCAGAACCGATATGACCCTCAGCCTTCTGAACGAAGTGTGCTTCGGGTATGTCAACAGGCTCAGCCTTGTTGAGATATTCCTTCTTGAAGATCGAGTATACCTCGTCAGGCATAAGCTCCTTGTGGCTGTGGTCAGAAACGCTCTTGACCTTATAGCCAAGATCCTCGCGCATCTTCTTAGGCAGATCGTAACCAAACTTCTCCTGAAGGATAAAGCCGATGCCGCCCTTGCCCGACTGTGAGTTTATGCGTATAACGTCTCCGTCATATTCGCGCCCGACATCGTGCGGATCTATCGGCAGATACGGAACTGTCCAGAGGTTAGAATTCTTTTCCTTTCTGTAGTTCATACCCTTTGCGATAGCGTCCTGATGAGAGCCGGAGAATGCCGCGAATACCAGTGCGCCTGAGTAAGGCTGCCTGTCATAAACCTTCATTCTTGTGACCCTCTCATAGAGCTCTATCAGCGACGGCAGATCGGAGAAGTCAAGCTTCGGGTCAACACCGTGAGTGAACATATTCATAGCAAGCGTAACTATATCAACGTTGCCTGTTCTCTCACCGTTTCCGAAGCAGGTGCCCTCTATCCTGTCAGCGCCTGCAAGCAGGCCGAGCTCACTGTCAGCAACGCCGCAGCCCCTGTCATTGTGCGGGTGGAGCGATACAATAACGTTCTCTCTGTTGTGAAGTGTCTCACACATATATTCTATCTGCTGTGCATAAACGTGAGGCATAGACATCTCGACCGTAACCGGCAGATTTATTATAACCTTGCTCTCGGGGGTAGGCTGCCAGATATCGATAACAGCGTTGCATATATCCCTTGCAAACTCAGGCTCGGTGCCGGTAAAGCTCTCGGGCGAATACTCAAAGGTGATGTTGCCCTTTGCATTCCTGCGGTATTCGTTGCAAAGCTCAGCTCCGTCGGTAGCGATCTTGATGATCTCCTCTTTTGACTTTCTGAACACCTGCTCTCTCTGAGCAACAGAGGTAGAATTGTAAAGGTGAACAACAGCGTTCTTAGCCCCGTCGATAGCCTCGAAGGTCTTCTTGATTATGTGCTCTCTCGACTGTGTGAGCACCTGTATAGTAACGTCGTCAGGTATGAGCTCCTGCTCTATCAGTGCACGGCAGAATTCGTATTCTGTCTCCGATGCGGCAGGGAAGCCGATCTCGATCTCCTTGAAGCCTATCTCAACGAGCTTTTTGAAAAACTCAAGCTTCTCGTCTAAGCTCATAGGTATTATCAGTGCCTGGTTTCCGTCTCTCAGGTCAACCGAGCACCAGATAGGCGCCTTGTCGATATACTCCTTATCCGCCCATTTCATACATCTTACCGGCGGCATAAAATACCCTCTCTGATACTTGTCAAAATTTTTCATAATGCTTCCTCCTTGGTAAATGATAATTGATCTATCCATAGTTAAAAGCGTTCCTGTCATTAATCAAGAGCATTAACAAACAAAAAACCCGTCTCCATCAACAGAGACGAGCATATCACCCGTGTTACCACTCCAATTCGTGTATGGCTCACACCAAACACCTCAGCCGCATCTAACAATGCGTATCTCTCTAACGGGAGAACACCGTGCAAAGCTACTAACTTTCGTTTTTGCCCTGCAAGCTCAAGGACGAGTTATAGCGAAGCCCTCATACTGCCTTACACCTGCCGGCAGCTCTCTGAAAATCAATGACAACGCCTTTTTTCCTCTCAAAGCCTTTAAACTATGTTAAGTCAATTATACCATAGTTACGGATTTTGTCAAGCATTATTTTTTTACTTTAATATATTATTAACAATTAATTCTTCAACTGTCCCCTCTGGCAGATTGACAAAATTTGTCCGATAAGCTATAATTAGTGTATAATATCGTTGGAAGGAGATCTCGCTATGATGATATATGAAAGCATCAAAAAGCTTGTAACCTACGGCCTGAGTATGGGTCTTATCGAGAGTGATGATGCTGTATGGGCGGCCAACAGACTTCTTGAAGCTCTTGGACTCGATGAGTATGAGGAGCCTGAAAAGGAGTATTTTTACGACTTTGAAAAAATGACTGTTTCGGAAATGGCAGAGTTGCTCGAAAAAACTCTTGCCGAGCTTGTGGACTATGCCTGTGAAAAGGGCCTCTGTGAAGATTCGCCGGTATATCGTGATCTCTTCGACACAAAGCTCATGGGGCTTCTGACTCCAAGACCCAGTGAGGTCGAAAGACGTTTCTGGACACAATATGAGACAAAACCTGAAAATGCAACGGCCTTTTACTATAAATTCTCTCAGGATACCGACTACATAAGGCGCTACCGCATAAAAAAGGATATGCGCTGGATAGCCGAGACCGAATATGGCGAGCTTGATATAACGATCAACCTTTCAAAGCCCGAAAAGGACCCGAAGGCGATAGCTGCGGCAAAGCTTGCAAAGCAGACGGGCTATCCCAAGTGCCTGCTTTGCTATGAAAACGTGGGCTATGCAGGAAGAGTGAATTCTCCTGCAAGGCAGAACCACCGCATCATTTCTCTGCAGATCAATAATGAGCCATGGGGCTTACAGTATTCGCCCTATGTTTACTATAACGAGCACTGCATTCTTTTCAACAAGAAGCATACTCCGATGGTCATTGACAAGTCCGCATTCAGAAAGCTTTTTGACTTTGTCGGACAGTTCCCGCACTACTTTATCGGCTCTAATGCTGACCTTCCGATAGTGGGCGGCTCTATCCTTTCGCATGAGCATTTCCAGGGCGGTCACTATACGTTTGCAATGGCTAAAGCCCCTGTTGAGACAAAGCTCACATTCAGCGGCTTTGAGAGCGTTTCGGCAGGTATAGTCAAGTGGCCTATGTCAGTTATAAGGCTGAACAGCCCCGATAAAGAGGCCGTTATCGACCTTGCTGACAGGATACTGACGAAATGGCGCGGCTATACCGATGAAGATGCGTTCGTATTTGCCGAGACAGACGGTGAGCCGCACAACACGATAACACCTATCGCACGAATGAGGGACGGCAATTTCGAGCTTGATCTTGTGCTGAGAAACAACATCACTACAGAGGAGTTTCCTCTCGGTGTTTACCATCCTCATCAGGAGCTTCACCACATCAAGAAGGAGAACATAGGCCTTATCGAGGTAATGGGGCTGGCGGTGCTGCCTTCAAGACTTAAAAACGAAATGGCTGTTCTGGCAGATGCCCTTGTGAGCGGCGCTGATATAAGAGCAGATGAGCGTATAAGCTCTCATGCTGACTGGGCAGATGAACTGAAACAAAAGTATACGTTCACTGCTGAAAATGCCGATGATATCCTCAGAAAAGAGATAGGCATCGTCTTCTCAAAGGTGCTGGAGCACGCAGGCGTTTATAAACGCAATGATGCAGGCAAGGCTGCCTTCCTCAGATTTGTGGACTATGTGAATAAATAAATATTTCAGAACACCGTGACAAGCGATCTCTTATTACGCAGCAGCTGTTATTTTACAGCCTGAGACAAAACAAACAAAAGCGTTCCCCTGTTTCCGGCAGGGGAATACTGTTGATACAGGAGTTGATATAATGACAAGAGCCGCTGATTTCATTAACGGCCAGAGTGTCAGGGCATATGAGATGCTGGGCGCACACATCAAAGAGAACAGTGTTGACTTTTCGACCTATGCACCGAACGCTGCCGATGTAAAGCTCTGCCTTTGCGGAAGCTTTCTGCCTATGGAGCGTGATGATAACGGCGTGTGGCATATTGAGACTGCCGCTAAAGAGGGCGATATCTATCAGTTCGTCATAACTACACAGTCGGGCGAGGAGCATTACCGCTCAGACCCGTTTGCCTTTTTCAGCGAGGTCAGACCGAAAAACGCATCTGTCATATATGACCTCGACCATTTTGAGTGGGGCGATGATGAATGGCTCTCAAAGCGCTCAAAGAACTATGACCGGCCGCTGAACATTTACGAGATGCACTTCGGCTCATGGAAGATAAAAGAGGGCAAGGAAGAGGACGAGCGCTTTTACACCTATGATGAGATGATCGACCTTCTTATCCCTTATGTGAAAGATATGGGCTATACCCATATCGAGATACTCCCCCTTATGGAGCACCCGTTTGACGGCTCGTGGGGGTATCAGGTGTCGGGGTATTTCTCGGCGACGAGCCGCTACGGTGAACCGAGAGGCCTTATGCGCTTCATAGATGCCTGCCACAGGAACGGTATCGGCGTTATTCTTGACTTTGTGCCCGTTCATTTTGTGAGAGACTTTTTTGCGCTCCATATCTATGACGGCGGCTTTGTTTTTGAGAGCGACAACGAGAACGAGCGCTATTCAGAATGGAATACGGCTATGTTCGACTATTCAAAGGCGCACGTGCTGAGCTTTATGAAGTCAGCCGTGAATTTCTGGATAGAGAAGTATCATATAGACGGCCTGAGATATGACGCTGTCGCTTACCTTATCTATAAGTATGGCAAAAAGGAGAACGCGCTCAATGATACGGGTCTGTGGTTTCTTAAAAACACGAACTATGCTATCACAAAGCTCCACCCCGATGTTATGCTTTTTGCCGAGGATTCTACCGACTACATCAAGGTCACAGCACCTGTAGAGTTCGGGGGGCTGGGCTTTGACTATAAGTGGAACCTGGGCTATATGCACGATACTCTCAACTACATCAAAACACCGCCCGATCAGAGAAGAGCTCACCACAATAAAATGACGTTTGCGATGAGCTATTTTTACAACGACCTTTTCGTTCTGCCTTATTCGCATGATGAGGTGGTGCACGGAAAGTACACTATGATAAACAAGGCGTCAGGCCTCAGAGAGCAGAAGCAGGCAACTATGAAGTGCCTTTATACTTTCCAGATGACTCATCCCGGGAAGAAGCTGAACTTTATGGGCAACGAGCTGGGGGAGTATATAGAGTGGCGCGAGGATAAGGAGCTTGGCTGGAACCTGCTCTCATACCCGGAGCACGATTCTCTGCATGAGTATATCAAGGCGCTCAATCATATCTATCTCAATGAGCCCGCGCTGAGCTGCTATGATTACAACTCGATGTCATTCCGCTGGCTCGATGCTGACAACAGGAACCAGTCTCTCTATTCGTTTGTGAGAAACGACCTGCACGGCAGAAAGATATACTGCGTTTTCAATTTCTCGGCAAACTATCAGGGCTGCTCGATAAACGTTGAGGACGAGGGCCAGTATTACGAGCTGCTCAATTCCGACAGAGATATTTACAGCGGTTCAAACTGTCTGAACGGTGAGCCGTGGGCACAGGGCTACAGAGTGAACCTCAGGCTGGCGCCGCTGAGCTGCGTGCTTATTGCAAGAAAGTAGATTTAAAACCTGCCTGATCTTGGGCAGGTTTACTTTTTTGCTAAAATAGAATATGTTACGGTTGAAAACGAGGGGCTTCTATGATATAATTGACTTGATATTATTAAAGCAAAACTGTCATAAAAAGGGGAGAGATAAAATGAAAAATATCATTGACCTCAGCGGAAAATGGAAGCTGTTTATGGACAGCACTCTTTCGGTCGGTACACCCGTATATGATGACGAGATAACACTGCCTGATACGACCTCGAATGCCCGTAAGGGTGAGCTCAATGATGAGCGCCCCGACGGTTATCTTACAGACATCTATAAGTTCGAGGGCAATGCGTGGTTCTCACGCAGGATAGACCTGAGCGGGTGTGATGGAAGTCACGTTAAGCTCTTCCTTGAAAGAACAAGGATAACAGAGGTCTTCGTTGACGGCAGGTCATACGGCGTTCAGGAAAGCCTTGTCGCACCTCATATTTATGACCTCTCTGACCTTATCGGCACAGGTGAGCATGAGCTTGCCGTAAGGGTCTGCAATGTAGGCTATAAGACCAAGGGCGGTCACCTGACCTCGCCCGATACACAGACAAACTGGAACGGCATTACCGGTAGGATAGAGCTTCAGTGCTTCGGTGAAAAGTATCTTGAAAACGTTATGATCTTTCCCGATATCAAAGCTATGACTGTAAGGATAACCGCTGACCTTATCGGCGGAGAAGAAGCAGAAGTATCCGTATCAGCTGACAGCTTCAACGGTGATGTGAAGCACCACCCTGAGCCTGCCGTCTTTGAAATAAAGGGCGCAAAGCTTGACTGTACATACTCTATGGGAGATGACTGCCTTCTCTGGAGCGAGCATCACCCGAACCTCTATTACCTCAGGCTCGATATCGGCGGAGATGTCTATGAGCAGGTCATCGGTATGAGGGAGTTTTCTCATAAGGACGGAAAGTTCACCATCAACGGCAAGAACACCTTCCTGCGCGGCAAGCACGACGGTATGATCTTCCCGAAAACAGCCTATGCTCCGACTGATCTCGAGGAATGGCTCAGGATACTGGAGATATCAAAGTCCTACGGCATAAACCATTACCGCTATCACACCTGCTGCCCGCCGGAGTCTGCATTTCTGGCTGCTGATATGCTCGGTATCTATATGGAGCCGCAGCTGCCTTTCTGGGGAACTATAACCACTCCCGAAGATGAAAAGCACGATCAGGCAGAGCAGGACTTTCTCGTTTCAGAGGGCTTTGCGATGCTGCGTGCCTTCGGCAATCACCCGTCCTACTGTATGATGTCTCTCGGCAATGAGCTCTGGGGCTCGAAGGAGATCCTCAACAATATCCTCGGCAGATACAAAGCCTTTGACAACAGACATCTCTATACACAGGGCTCAAATAACTTCCAGTGGTTCCCGAATGTTGTTGAGAACGATGACTTTTTCGTAGGTGTGCGCCTTGCTAATGACAGGCTCATAAGGGGCTCTTATGCGATGTGTGATGCACCTCTCGGCCATATACAGACAGACAAGCCGTCTACGCTGCATGACTATGACAGCGTTATCAGACCCGACAAAACAGCTCACAGCACTGAGGCCTCCGCAGACGGAACAGTGCAGATACAGTACGGCACGACTATGAAGATCGTAAAGGCCTCCGAAGCTGATGCCGACTTCATTCCCGAGGTGCCGATAGTCACTCATGAGATAGGGCAGTTCGAGACCTATCCCGATTATGACGAGATAAAAAAGTATACGGGCTCACTGAAGCCGAGAAACCTCGAGATCTTCAGAGAAAGGCTCAGGCAAAAGGGTCTGCTGCCCCTTGCGAAGGACTATTTCGAGTGCTCGGGTCAGCTGGCTGTTGCCTGCTACAAGGAGGAGCTTGAGGCTGCACTGAGGTCAAAGCTTCTGGCAGGGTTTCAGGTGCTGGATATACAGGACTTCACCGGTCAGGGAACTGCTCTTGTCGGCATACTTGATGCGTTTATGGAAAGCAAGGGCCTTATCTCACCTGAAAAATGGCGCGGCTTTTGCAATGATGCAGTGCTCCTCGCAAGGTTTGATGACTACGTTCTCGAAGAGAACAGCACATTTTCCGCAAAGATCCAGATATGCTCGTTCAGGGAAGGCTTTGAGGGCGGAACTCTGATATGGAAGCTTTCAGGTGCTGAAACTGTTCTTGATGAGGGAAGCGAAGACTTCACTCTCGGTGATAAGAACTATCTTGATATAACTGATATCACAGCGGTGATGCCGGCTGTCGATAAGATCAGGTATCTTACGCTCAGCCTGTCGGTAAAGGGAACAGATATCGCAAATGAATATGAGCTTACGGTCGTTCCCGAGACCCGCAATGCCGAGCTTGACGGAGTATACCTGTTCAGAGAGGTAGGCGCCGAGGCCGATAAGCTTCTGTCTCAGGGGAAAACTGTTCTGATAGTTCCCGAGCTCAGCTCGATAGAGGACAGCTCCGTTGAGGGTATGTACTGTCAGGATTTCTGGTGCTATCCTATGTTCAGAACGATCTCCGATATGATGAAAAAGCCGAGACCTGTCGGCACTATGGGTCTTCTGATAAACACAGAGCACCCGGCTTTATCAGGCTTTGCTTCAAAGAAGTACTCTACTCCCCAGTGGTTCGAGATAGTTCAGTCTTCCAGAGCCGTTATCCTTGATGACAGAAAAGAAAAAATTGATGTGATAGTCAGAACGATAGATAATGTTGAGCGCAACCACAGCCTTTCTCTCCTCTATGAGTATGAGAGAAACGGCGGCAAGGTGGTTGTTTGTGCCTGCGATATCGAAAAGCTTGCAGAGTCCCCTGAGGGAAGAGCTTTTGTGAAGTCTGTGTTCGATTATTGCCGCAACTGATATGTATATTTCAGGCTGCCTTACGCTTAGTGCGCAGGGCAGCTTTTTTGTCGGAAATACTTTGTGCTTGTTGCATAAAGAGAGACTGCCTTATTTGTTCGATTGTCCGAAAGTGTATAAAAATACGCAACAAATCGTTCACAAGATGAGCATTTTGTGGTATACTTTATTTGGGTCATTGTAGACTTTTGTTGGAAATAAAAAATAAGGGGTTGTTATCATGCCATATACACCGACTGTAAAAAGACACTATAAATATAAGAATATCGCAGCGTGCCTTGCTGTGTGTCTTCTGCTGATACTTGCGCTGACATCTTCATGCAGCAATAAGGCTCTCAGCCGTGCAAAGGCAGCCCCCCAGACAAAGACAGTGAACTCCTCTGCCGTTAAGAAAGAGAGTAAAGATGACGAAAAGAAAATAACTGAAAACTACCGCTATGAGAAGCTTGACAACAAGCTCATATCGAGCGGTGACCTTGTGCTTGTAAACAGCGACCATAAGTTTGAGGGTACTGTCGGTGAGACGGATACGCTTTATCAGTACCTGTTCAATGATAACGGTATGCAGGTGATGTATGCAAGCACCACCGTGCTTGAGGCTGACAAGAGGGCGCTTGAGGCTATAAACGGCCTTGTAAGTGAGTATTATGCGAGCACCTCTGACGGGACGGTAATGATATACAGCACTATGGATACGCCTGACGGCTCAGCACCGGAGTTTGATGAGTGCGCTACAGGCCTTACGTTCGACCTTCTGACCTACGATCAGGCTACGGGCTCATACCCTACCTTCACGGGCGAGGGCACCTACAGCTGGATAACCGCAAACGCATGGAAATACGGCCTTGTGCTAAGATACCCCGCTGACAAGACCGACAAGACAGGCAATGCGTTCGTTTCAAACCATTTCAGATACCTTGGCGTTCCTCATACGGAGATCATGTCTCAGAACGGCCTTTGCCTTGAGGAGTACCTCGAGTTTATCAAAGACTATTCGTTCGAGAAGCCCTATTCTGTTCTTTCTGAGGACGGCAATTCCTACTCTGTTTATTATGTAAAGCAGGGCAAGGACAGGACCACTAAGGTGCCTGTTCCTCAGGACGCCAGCGGAAATGATTACAGCTATGAGATCTCGGGCAATAATTATGACGGCTTTGTGGTCGCGGTGAACCTTACCGCAGAGAACAATGTTACCCAGCAGGCTGAACCCGTACCGCAGGACGACGCCTCTTCACAGACTGAGGAGGGTGAGACTGAGCAATGATAAAAGAAAGCATCGATATAAAAGTTGATTACAAAAAGGCAGGGCTCTCAGGTGAGGGCTGTGCGCCGACGCTTGACTGCTACTACAGCACGCTGACGGAGGAGATAGGCAGGAAAAAGCACAGGGCGGTCATCATCTGCCCGGGAGGCGGCTATGACTTCCTTTCGGAGAGGGAGGCCGAGCCGATAGCGTTCAGGTTTATCGGCGCGGGGATAGCGGCCTTTGTGCTGAGGTATTCCGTCTATAAGAAAAAGTTCCCGACAGACCTGCTTGAATGTGCGGCAGCTGTCAGGTATGTGAGGGAGAACGCCGAGCGCTTTGACATTGACCCCGATAAGATAATGGTGTGCGGCTTTTCGGCAGGCGGACACTTAGCGGCATCTATGGCGAATTTCTGGAAGAGCACGACTGTCACCGGAACGCTTGGCTGCACGGCAGATGACATTAAAGTAAACGGCTCGATACTCTGCTATCCTGTCATCACATCTGATAAAGAGTATACTCATGAGGGCTCTATCCTTAACCTTATAGGTGAGGATAAGAATAAAGAGCTTCGGGAGTTTGTAAGCCTTGAAGAGCGCGTATCCGCTGACACTCCGCCGACCTTTATCTGGCACTGTGCCGATGACGGCTGCGTAAGGGTGGAGAACAGCCTGCGTTATATGCTGGCGCTCTCGGCAAGCGGCGTGCCTTATGAGGCGCATATCTATGAATACGGCGGCCACGGCCTCGCGCTGTGTGATGACACCACCGCAACCAATGAGGGGCACTATCAGCCTGTTGCGGCTAAGTGGGCGCAGGCTGCGATAGATTGGGCGCTAAGGCTATGAATTTCGGTTCTGCGTCAGGATCGTTTCTCGTGATGAAGAAACAGAGGTCATAAAATGCGGCATGAAAAGATCGATTATACTACGGAAATAAAAAAAGAGCTCCGACATTTCGGAGCTCTCAGCTTGTCGCAAAACTCTAATTAATTATACGTACAAAAGCTTGTGATGGTTTGATAATTATATACTCGCCCTGTCAGGGGGCTTTCCGGTCGCCCCCTAACGACCCCTTCGGATAAATAATTAAAACTGATACTTTCTCGACAGACTAAGAGCTCCGACATTTCGGAGCTCTTATCATTTACTTGATCTCAAGCCTTCTCGATTCCGGCTTTACATCAGCC
>ODAI014122063.1_pt1 | contig 18967 bp, 15 predicted proteins | sample 1539321 | NCBI WGS metagenome assembly ODAI01 (sample SAMN02144231, study PRJEB22623) | gut metagenome | biome: sheep rumen | host: Ovis aries | place: New Zealand
CGCCATCAAACTGACCGTTGCCAAATACTATACCAGGGGCGGCCAGGACATCCACAAAGTGGGCATTACGCCGGATGTGGTGGTGGAATTCGACAGCGAAGCCTATGAAAAGGACGAGACAGATAATCAGAAGGACAAGGCGGTCGAGATACTGACCAAAGAGCTGGGCGGCTGACCGGAAGGCCGCTGATGATACAGGAAAGGATGGCGTCTTGAAAGAACCCAGATTCAGAGATGAACCCAGATTCCGACATGAACTCAAATATCTCTGCTCCGACGCGGAACTGGCCATGCTCCGGGTCCGGCTGACCGGTCTGATGCAGCCTGACCCCCACGCGGGACCGGACGGCTGCTATCTGATCCGCAGCATCTACATGGATACGTTATATGACAGCTGCCGCCGGGCCAACGAGGATGGCGTCGATCCCCGGGAGAAATGGCGGATCCGCAGTTACAACCGGTCTGCGGACCGGATTTCCCTGGAATGCAAGCGCAGGGAGAGCGGCATGATCCTGAAAAAGAGCTGCCTGCTGACCCGGGACCAGTTCCGGGATCTGATGGCGGGCAGACCGCTTCCGGTCTCCGATGCCAATCCGGCTCTGCTCAACCGCTTTCTGATCGAACGCCGGACCCGGCTCTTTGAGCCCAAAGTGATCGTTTCCTACCAGCGGAGGCCTTTTATCTGCCCCCGGGGCAATGTCAGGGTCACTTTTGACCGGAATATAGCGGCCTCGGCCTCTTTTAACAGATTCTTTGATCATCCGCTGCCCGAACGGCCGATCCTGCAGGCCGGCATGCAGCTGCTGGAGGTCAAATATGATGACTATCTGCCCGACCATATTTACCATGCAATCCAGATGACCAGTATGCGGCAGGAAACATTTTCCAAATATTATTTGTGCAGGAACTATTACCACGGAGGAAGAACCCATGACATTTGAGGATATTTTTAAAAAGTCATTTCTGGAGGGATACTCCACGATCGAGATCAATACCGCGACCATCCTGGTGGCCCTGTTCTTCTCTCTGATCCTGGGCCTGTACATCTTTTTCTGCTACAGAGTCATGACCCGCAGGACCTTCTACTCCCGGAACTTCAACATTTCCCTGGTGGCCCTGACCCTGATTACGTCCGCCATCATTCTGACCATTCAGTCCAGTGTAGTGGTATCCCTGGGTATGGTGGGCGCTCTTTCCATCGTCCGTTTCCGGACGGCCATCAAGGATCCCATGGACCTGGTATTTCTGTTCTGGGCCATCAGTGCCGGCATTATCTGCGGCGCCGGTCTGTCCGAGATCGCCATTCTGTCTTCCCTGGCTGTGACCCTGGTCCTGTATGTCCTGAATCTGGTGCCGGTGGGAAAAGCCCCTATGATCCTGGTCATCAGCGCCGTCTATTCCAAAGAAACAGACAGGCAGATCAGCCGGATCGTCAAAGACTGTTTTCCCCATTACAAAGAAAAGACCCGGACGCTGACGGACGGCCAGCTGGACCTGGTCATAGAACTGAGAACAGAGGAAGGAGCGAAGCTGACAGCGGATCTTGCGGCCCTGGAGGGCGTCAGCTCGGTATCTCTGCTGACCCATGACGGTGAAGTGACCTTCTGACCTGCCTGTGGAGGCGATTTATGAAAAACAGGAACAGACAGACCCTGCTGTGTTTCCTGCTTGTTTTTCTGCCTCTTGCTGTGCTGATCCCGGTTTTTATCGGTATGGAAGCTGAAAAAGGAGAAAAGGATGCAGATCCGGTCCGGGCCTCCTTTTTTCCGCAGATCCGGATCACGACAGCTGCCCGGGCAGGCGGGGCGGAAAACACGGACGGACAATCCTTTATGCTGACAGAAGGAGGGGAACAGGATCAATGGACAGCCCTGCTGCCTTCCGGCGCCGGGAGAATGGACCTGCGGGTGACATTCTCCGCTTTTGATGCCCTGATCCTGGACGGAGAGATCAGGCTGCGGAGCGGAGATCCCCTGCCGGAAGATTTTGCCGGCCATACATACCGGGTATCCCTGGAGAAAAAGGGGACCGTCTTTGAGGAGGGAAAGATCCTGTTCCTGGAGGGATCCGGTACCCCTTCTGTTTATATAGAGACCCGGAGCGGGGGGATGAAGCGGATCAACGCGGACCGGTCCTATACGGAATCGGCGGTCTATACAGTGCGGACAGCGGATGGCGCGGTGCAGAGCGGGGGCAGCTGCCGGATCCATGGCAGAGGCCATTCCAGCTGGGACATGGACAAGAAATCCTACAGTCTGAATCTGGAGGAAACGGACGGCCTGCTGGGCATGACGCCGGCCAGTAAATGGGCCCTGGTATCCAACGCCATGGATTCCAGCATGCTGCGCAGCTGGACAGCCTATCAGCTGGCCGCGGCCATGGGAATGGAATACACGCCGGAATGCTGCTTTGTGGATCTGTATCTGAACGGGCGTTACAACGGCGTCTATCTGCTGGCCCAGCGGGTCAACGCGGATGGGGGATCTGTCGGCATCCGGAATCTGGGCAGGCTGAATGAGCAGCACAACCGCGGCGGCAGTCCCACCGGCACAGTAAAGACCGTGACGGAGGATGGCCAGGACGACATGCAGTACTGCACCTGGAAAGGACAGCCGGAAGATATCAGCGGCGGCTATCTGCTGGAATGTGACGGCAGATACGCCGACAAGGACAGCTGGTTCCTGACAGAATGGAACAACATTTCGGTGGAATGTCCGGAGCAGTGCACCCGGGCGGAAATGGAGTATATCAGTGCGCTGGTCCGGGACGCGGAGGCCAGCCTTCTGGAAAGCGACATGCGGCGCAAGTCTTCCGGACGCCGTCAGTGGCGGGAATGTTTTGACCAGCGCTCCTGGGCCGCCATGTATATCCTGCAGGAATTCATGGTCCAGTATGATACCGAGAATTACAGTTTTTTCTTTTATAAAAAAGACGGGGACGACCTGCTGTACGCGGGTCCGGTCTGGGATTTTGATCTGAGTATGGGACGTCTCTGGTGGGCGGACCTGCCCCAGACCACCCAGCGCTGCCGGTGGATCCGCAACGCCAGAAGGGCCTGGCTGAGTATGCTCATGGCCAAACCGGGTTTCAAAGCCACAGCGGATGCGCTGTATCTGGACAGCTTCCGGCCGGCCCTGCTGCAGCTGTTGAAAGAGGATCTGCCCCGGCAGGCTGACGCCATGGCTTCCTCGGTGGCCATGGACCGGATCCGGTGGGGCGCGGAGGATCCCGATGCGGCTGTCCGGAAATGGCAGGAAGACGTGGCCGGCATCCGCAGCTGGATGCGGGGACGGGACGAATTCGTCTGCGACTATTATCGGGACCCCGACAGCTACAGCTGGGTGATCTTTGAATACACGGACTATAATATTTCCTGCTATGTGAAGACCGGCAGGCCCCTGGGATTCGATCCCGCCGACCAGCCGGGAGAAGCGGCCAACCTGGAATACGGCGTCACTTATGAGCCGATCACAGGCTGGGAGATGCCGGACGGCACGCCTGTTACCAGAGACACCCGCATCGATCAGAAGGAAGTCATCCTGACCCCTGTCCGGGGCGGCTCCTGAAGACCGTGCCGGGGCCGGCCCGTGAGCGGAAAAGAGCATCCGCGTATGGACAGGCTGCGCCGGAGGATCCGGGAGAAAAGTGGTGCGGAATACCATAGGGGAGGAGAGCAATGGGAAACGACTGCGATACATGCGCTTTTTACACTTATGACCAGGATTATGAAGATTATGTCTGCGATGTGGACATGGATGAGGATGAATACGCCCGTTTCCTGTCGGACCGCCATTATCACTGCCCCTATTACCGTAACGGGGATGAATACGCCGTGGTCCGCCATCAGATGTAAGAGTGGACAAAAGCCCGGTCTCCCGGGACGTCCCTGCCCGCTTTCCGGAGGCTTAACAGAGTTTGCCTGCTTCCGCAGTCAAAACCGCATGTTAGGGGACCTGTACATATGATATAATATTTCCTGAAAATGCTTACGGCAGGACGGGGCTTTCAGGCCGCCGGGCGCCTGCCGGACCGGCAGATGATTATGTTCATACTAAATTGTTTTGCAGACAGGTTCTGCAGAAGGAGGATCATATGGGACTTATTTTAGCAGCAGCAGCTTCTGTCAGCTCCGTGCTCGGCGATCAGTGGAAGGAGTTTTTCTACTGTAAGGACATGGGACAGGAGGTCCTGGCCCGCAAAGGCGAGCGCAATCACGGCAAGACCGGTCTGATGAACCGCGGCGGCAGTGACAATGTCATTACGGACGGATCTACGGTAGTCGTCAGTGACGGCCAGTGTCTGATCATCGTCGATCAGGGCGCGGTCGCGGATGTCTGCGCGGAGCCCGGCGTCTATACCTATCAGACAGGAACCTCTCCCAGCCTCTTTTCCGGCAATCTGGGCGAAGGGATCAAGAACACCTTCAGTGAGCTGGTCGGCCGTGTCGCTGCCGGCGGCGTGACATCCAAAGACCAGAGGGTCTACTATTTTAATACCAGGAACATCATGGGCAACAAGTACGGCACCGCCTCCCCGGTTCCCTTCCGCGTTGTGGACAGGAACATCGGACTGGACGTGGATATCTCCGTCAAGTGCTTCGGTGAATACAGCTACAGGATCTCGGATCCCCTGCTTTTCTATAAGAATATCAGCGGCAACGTAGACGGCGACTTTACCCGTGACCGGATCGCCAGCCAGTTAAAGAGTGAGCTGCTGACAGCCCTGCAGCCTGCCTTTGCCAGGATCTCCGATATGGGCATCCGCTACAGCTCCCTGCCCGGACATACCAGTGAGATGTCCCAGGTCCTCAATGAAGAGCTGTCCTCCAAGTGGGGCCAGGTCTATGGTATCCAGATCGTCACCTTCGGCGTCAACAGCGTCAAGGCCTCCGAAGAAGATGAAAAGATGATCAAGGAACTGCAGAAGAACGCGGTCTACCGCAACGCCGAAATGGGCGCGGCGGCCCTGGTCGGCGCCCAGGCCCAGGCCATGCAGGACGCGGCCAAGAATCCCAACGGCGCCATGATGGGCTTCGCGGGCCTGAACATGGCCCAGCAGGCCGGCGGCTTCAATGCCCAGTCCCTGTATCAGATGGGCGCCCAGCAGGCCCAGCAGTCCCAGCAGCCGCCGCAGATGCAGCCCGCCGGCGCCTGGATCTGCACCAACTGCGGCCAGCAGGGCAATACCGGCAAATTCTGCAGCAACTGCGGCAGTCCCAAACCCGCTGACAACGGCGCCTGGATCTGCACCAACTGCGGTCAGCAGGGCAACACCGGCAAGTTCTGCGGCAACTGCGGCAGTCCCAGACCCTGAACAGACTGACAGAAAGGGGGAACAATGCCAGAACAGGTAACCAATTACCAGTGTCCGGCCTGTACCGGCCCACTGCATTTTGATTCTACGCTCGGAAAACTGAAATGCGATTTCTGCGAAAGCGTATTTGAGACCGCCGAGATCGAGAAGATGTACGCGGACGCCAACCGCAGGGCAGCGGAGGCTTCCGCACAGGCGGCGGAAGCCCATAAAAAAGCAGAAGAGCAGGCTGCGCAGGACCAGGCGATGGGGACGGAATCCTCCCGGGAATGGAACGAGGCCGGTATGCACGCCTACAACTGCACGGCCTGCGGGGCGGAACTGGTCTGTGACGCCAATACCGCAGCCACCAGCTGTCCCTACTGCGGCAACCCGGCCATTATACCCGGCCAGTTTTCCGGCATGCTCAAACCCGATTACGTCATTCCCTTTGCCAGGAACAAACAGGACGCGGTCAATACCCTGACCTCCTATTACAAGGGAAAACTCCTCCTGCCCGGGTCCTTTACGGCCGGCAATCACATTGAGGAGGTCAAGGGCGTATATGTTCCCTTCTGGCTTTATAACGGCAGCGTGGATGCCCGGGCCTCCTACCGGATGGAACGAAGGCGTGTCATGCAGCAGGGAGACGTGGAGATCACCCGGACCGAGCACTTTAACGGTGAGCGGAGCGGTACACTCCGCTTTTCCGGGATTCCCGTGGACGCGTCCACCCATATGCCGGATGACCTGATGGATTCGATCGAACCCTATAATTATAAAGAGCTCAAGCCTTTTTCCATGGCGTATATGCCCGGCTATCTGGCGGATAAATATGATGTCAGCCAGGACAAATGCCGGGACCGGGCCAGAGAGCGGGCCGTGAATACCGCCCGCAGCGCCCTGCGCCAGACGGTCACAGGCTATACCAGCGTCAATGTGACCAGTCAGGAGGAGAGGATCCACAGCGACAGGGTACAGTACGCCATGCTGCCGGTCTGGCTGCTCAGCACCAGATGGAACAACCAGAACTACCTCTTTGCCATGAACGGCCAGAGCGGACAGATGATCGGCGATCTGCCGGTCTCCACGCCCAAACTGGCAGCCTGGTTCCTCGGTGTCTTCGCGGCCGTATGCGGCCTGATCTATCTAATGAGTGAGGAACTGGCCTACGGCCTGATCGGCGGCCTGATCGTGGCAGCCATTACGGCCCTGGTCCTGCACAGCCAGATGAAGCCGGTGGCCCGTAAACATTCGGCCGAACGTTATGTGGAGGAAGGCGGCCTGCAGCTGCACAGGAAGGAAGATACCTACCTGAACACTACGGAGACCCGGAGGACCATCCAGAGGGTGGATCCCCAGGCAAAGCCCGGAGGCACGGCCGGAAACCGGCCGGGAGGCCAGCCGGGAAGCCGGCCCGCGGGCAGGCCCACAGGCCATGGCGGCAGCCGGCCCAAATAAATAACCAATCAGAATCTTTCTGTACGGAATCTCTGCGGCATAAAAGCTATGCCGCAGAGATTTTTCTGTAAAGTGAACCGGGCGTCAGACTATCCGGTTCACTTGTGAACCGGATAGTCTGACTTCCCGGTTCATCCCGCAAAATCCCTACCGAAAGATTTGCGAAAATTTCTTCTTATGGTATACTGTAATGACTCGAATGAATGTTCACTGTATCCGCAGGAGGAAGCCATGGATCATTTTGTACTGCATTCCGAATATCAGCCCACGGGAGACCAGCCGGCCGCCATCGAAGACCTGGTCAGGGGCTTCCGGGAGGGAAATCAGTTCCAGACCCTTCTGGGCGTAACGGGGTCGGGCAAGACCTTCACGATGGCCAATGTCATCGCGGCCCTGAACAAGCCGACCCTGATCATTTCCCATAACAAGACCCTGGCCGGCCAGCTCTACGGGGAGATGAAGGAGTTCTTTCCGGAGAACGCCGTGGAATATTTTGTTTCCTATTATGATTATTACCAGCCGGAGGCTTATGTGCCCTCCAGCGATACCTATATCGCCAAGGACTCGGCCATCAATGACGAGATCGACAAGCTGCGCCTGTCCGCCACCGCGTCCCTGGCCGAGCGCCGGGATGTGGTCGTCGTGGCCAGCGTCTCCTGTATCTACGGCCTGGGCAGCCCGGAGGAATTCAAGGGCATGTCCATTTCCCTGCGGCCCGGCATGTCCCGGGACAGGGACGAGGTCATCCGTGACCTGATTTCTATCCAGTACACCCGTAACGATATGGCCCTGGACCGCTGCAATTTCCGGGTCCGCGGCGACACCCTGGAGCTCTATCCGGCCCAGGGCGGTGATTACCTGATCCGTCTGGAATGGTTCGGGGATGAGATCGACCGGATCTGTGAAGTGGACCAGCTGACCGGCCGTCTGCATGCCACCCTGGAGCACGTCATGATCTATCCGGCCTCCCACTATGTGGTCCCCCAGGAAAAGATCAACCGGGCCTGTGACAACATCGAGCAGGAACTGAAGGAGCGGATTCTCTATTTCAAGGGCGAGGACAAGCTGCTGGAGGCCCAGAGGATCTCCGAGCGGACCAACTTTGACATCGAAATGATGCGGGAGACAGGCTTCTGCTCCGGCATCGAGAACTATTCCCGCCACCTGAATTTCATGAAGCCCGGAGAACCGCCCCTGACCCTGATGGATTTCTTTGACCGGGATTACCTGATCATCATCGACGAGTCCCACATGACCGTCCCCCAGATCGGGGCCATGTACCACGGAGACCGGTCCAGGAAGCAGACCCTGGTGGATTACGGCTTCCGCCTGCCCTCGGCTCTGGACAACCGGCCCCTCAGCTTTGAGGAATTTGAGCAGCATATCGACCAGTTGCTCTTTGTTTCAGCCACGCCGGGCCCTTATGAAGAAGACCATGAGCTGCTGCGGACGGAACAGATCATCCGCCCCACCGGCCTGCTGGATCCCGAGATCGATGTGCGCCCGGTGGAAGGCCAGATCGACGACCTGATCGGCGAAGTCCGGGAAACGGTGGCGGCCGGTCACAAGGTACTGGTCACTACCCTGACCAAAAAGATGGCGGAGGACCTGACCGATTACCTGGCCGGCGCCGGAATCCGGGTCCGTTATCTGCACTCGGACATCGATACCCTGGAACGGTCCCAGATCATCCGGGATATGCGCCTGGATGTCTTCGATGTGCTGGTCGGCATCAACCTGCTGCGGGAGGGCCTGGATATCCCCGAGATTGCCCTGGTGGTGATCCTGGACGCGGATAAAGAGGGATTCCTGCGTTCGGAGACCTCCCTGGTCCAGACCATAGGCCGGGCCGCCAGGAACGCCGAGGGCCGGGTCATCATGTACGCCGACAACATGACCGATTCCATGCGGCGGGCCATTGAGGAGACACAGAGGCGCCGCCGTCTGCAGAACGCCTATAATGAGGAACACGGCATTACGCCCCAGACCATCAAAAAGGCAGTCCGTGACCTGATCACCATCTCCAAAGAAATCGCGCAGGAACAGGTCCGCTTTGAAAAGGACCCTGAATCCATGGATGCGGGCGAGCTGAAGAAGCTGATTGCCGATGTGGAGAAGAAGATGCGGCGGGCCGCTGCCGACCTCAATTTCGAGGCGGCCGCCGAACTGCGCGACCGTATGATCGAGCTCAAAAAACACCTGCTGGAGATAGAGGGAGGCAAGTGAGGGCCTTCCGGACCGGCGCCACAATAAAGGATAGAAGAGATATATGGCAGTAAAAATGAAGAAACCGGATTACTGGCCTCTGCTGGAAGCCAATGAGCAGAAGGCCATGGAATCCCACGCGGCCGATGAGCTGCGCAGAAAACTGATCAATAAAGAGGACTGCATCCGGATCAAAGGCGCCAGGGAGCATAACCTGCAGGGAATTGACCTGACCATTCCCCGCAACGAGCTGGTCGTCCTGACCGGCTTGTCGGGCAGCGGCAAGTCCTCCCTGGCCTTCGATACCATTTACGCGGAGGGCCAGCGCAGATATATGGAATCCCTGTCCTCCTATGCCCGTCAGTTCCTGGGCCAGATGGAAAAGCCGGACGTGGAGAAGATCGACGGTCTGTCCCCGGCCATCTCCATCGACCAGAAATCCACCAACCGCAACCCCAGATCCACGGTAGGAACTGTGACGGAGATTTACGATTACCTGCGTCTGCTCTACGCCAGGATCGGCATTCCCCACTGCCCCAAATGCGGCAGGGAAATCTCCCGTCAGACCGTGGACCAGATGGTGGACCAGGTCATGGCCCTGCCCGAGGGCACCCGCCTGCAGCTGCTGGCGCCGGTGGTCCGGGGCCGCAAGGGCGAGCACGCCAAAGTCATTGACCGGGCCCGCCGGGCCGGCTATGTCCGCCTGCGGATCGATGGCAGCCAGTATGACATTTCCGAAGACATTAAGCTGGAAAAGAACATCAAGCATAACATTGAGATCATCGTGGACCGTCTGGTGGTCCGGCCGGGCATTGAGCGGCGCCTGACCGATTCCATCGAGAACGCCCTGGGCCTGGCCGAGGGCCTCCTCCAGGTGGACGTCATCGGGGGAGAGCTGCGCCAGTTCAGCCAGAACTTCGCCTGCCCCGACTGCGGGGCCTCCATCCCCGAGATCGAGCCCAGAAGCTTTTCCTTTAACAATCCCTTCGGCGCCTGTCCCGACTGTTCGGGCCTGGGCTACCGGATGGAGTTCGATCCGGACCTGATCGTCCCGGATCCGTCCCGTTCCGTCAATGACGGGGCCATCGCGGTCCTGGGCTGGCAGTCCTGCATGAAGCCGGGATCCTTTTCCAACGCCATCCTGACCGCCCTGGCAGGAGACCTGGGCTTCAGTCTGGATACTCCCTGGGGCGAGCTGCCGGAGCCGGTCCGCCATGCCCTGATGTACGGCACCGACCGCACCGTCAATGTCCATTACAAGGGCCAGCGGGGCGAGGGCGTCTACCCCATCACTTTCGAGGGCCTGATCAGCAACGTCCAGCAGCGCTATAAAGAGACCGCTTCCGAGTACAGCAAGCACGAATATGAACAGTTCATGCGCATCACCCCCTGCCAGACCTGCAAAGGGCAGAGACTGCGGAAAGAATCCCTGGCGGTGACCGTGGGCGGCATGAACATTTATGACCTGACCTGCCTGTCCGTCGGACGGCTGCGGGACCATATCGACGGCCTGCAGCTGACGCAGACCCAGCAGATGATCGGCCGCCAGATCCTCAAGGAGATTAAAGCCCGGGTCAGCTTCCTGGTCGACGTGGGCCTGGATTACCTGACCCTGGCCAGGGCCACGGCCACCCTGTCGGGCGGCGAGGCCCAGCGGATCCGTCTGGCTACCCAGATTGGTTCCGGCCTGGTCGGCGTCTGCTATATTTTGGATGAGCCCAGCATCGGCCTCCACCAGCGGGACAACGACAAGCTGCTGCGGACCCTCAAGAACCTGCGCGACCTGTGGAATACGGTCATCGTGGTCGAACACGACGAGGACACCATGCGGGCCGCCGACTATATCATCGACATCGGACCCGGCGCCGGTTCCCATGGCGGCAGGGTGGTGGCTTCCGGAACGGCGGAGGAAATCATGCAGGTCCCCGAATCCGTGACGGGCCAGTATCTGAAAGGGGCCAAATACATCCCGGTCCCGCCGGTCCGCAGGAGGCCGGGCGGCTGGCTGACCGTGAAGGGGGCCAGGGTCAACAACCTGAAAAACATTGATGTCAGCTTCCCGCTGGGCGTCATGACTGCTGTGACCGGCGTATCCGGTTCCGGCAAGAGCTCCCTGGTCAACGAGATCCTCAACAAGCGGCTCAGCAGGGACCTGAACCGGGCCCTGACTATTCCCGGCCCTCACGACGGCATTGAAGGCATGGATCAGCTGGACAAGGTCATCAACATTGACCAGTCTCCCATCGGGCGGACGCCCCGGTCCAACCCGGCCACCTATACGGGCGTTTTCGACATGATCCGCGACCTCTTTGCCGCCACCCCGGATGCCAAAGCCAGGGGTTATACCAAAGGGCGCTTTTCCTTTAATGTCAAGGGCGGCCGCTGCGAAGCCTGCCGGGGCGACGGTATCAACCGGATCGAAATGCACTTCCTGCCGGATGTGTACGTTCCCTGCGAGGTGTGCCACGGCAAGCGCTACAACCGGGAGACCCTGGAAGTGCGCTATAAAGATAAGAACATTTACGATATCCTCAACATGACCGTGGAGGAGGCAGTGGATTTCTTTAAGAACCTGCCCGCCATCAGCCGTAAGATCCGGACCCTCTATGACGTGGGCCTGGGCTATGTCAAGCTGGGGCAGCCCTCCACCGAACTGTCCGGCGGCGAAGCACAGCGGATCAAGCTGGCGGCCGAGCTGTCCCGGCGCAGTACAGGCCGTACCATCTACATCCTGGACGAACCCACCACGGGCCTCCACTTCGATGATGTGGCCAAGCTGACCGGCATCCTCCACGCCCTGGTGGAAGGCGGCAATACGGTCGTGGTCATCGAGCATAACCTGGATGTCATCAAGACCGCCGACTATATCATTGATATGGGTCCGGAAGGCGGTGACGGGGGCGGTACGGTCATCGCCCGGGGCACGCCCGAGGAAGTGGCCCTGGACCACGGCTCCTATACAGGCTATTACATCCACAAAATGCTGGAGAAAGACCGGCAGAACCGGGAGGCAGAAGGCTGACCGGAAGTACTTGCACATCATGACGGAGAAAGACCGGCAGGACCGGAAATCAGACGGCTGACCGGAAACAGCAGGCGTATATGCAGGAAATCAGCGGATATATCTACAACATCATATACAGGAACGAAGAGAACGCCTACACCGTCTTTGAAGTGGAGACGGAAGAGGACAGGATCACCTGTGTCGGCTTCCCGCCTGCCATATCCCAGGGAGAGGGCTGCCGGCTGACCGGGGAATATACCAGCCACCAGGTCTACGGGGACCAGTTCCGGGTCCGGGACTACCGGATGGTCCCGCCGGAGACCACCCAGGCCATGTTCCGCTACCTCTCCTCCGGTGCCGTCAAGGGAATCGGTGCGGCCCTGGCCCGCCGGATCATCCGGGCCTTCGGAGAGGAAACGATCCGGATCATGAATGAGGAACCGGAGCGCCTTTCGGAGGTCAAGGGCATCAGCGACCGCAAAGCCCGGGAGATCGCTGCCCAGCTGGAGGGCAAAAAGGACCTGCAGGACGCCATGCTCTTTCTGCAGAACTACGGAATCGGCAGCCGCCAGGCCCTGAAGATCTGGAAGACTTACGGGATCCGTCTCTATTCTGTCCTCAAGGAGAATCCCTACCGGCTGGCGGAGGATATCCGGGGCATCGGTTTCCTGACGGCGGACAAAATCGCGGCCCGGCTGGGGATCCGGCCGGATTCGGAGTTCCGGATCCGCAGCGGCATCCTCTATACCATGTCCCAGGCCCTGGCGGAGGGTTCCACCTGGCTGCCCATGGAGGCGGTTCTGGCCCGGACTGCAGGCCTGCTGGACCTGCCTGCGGAGGAACTGGGGGTCCACCTGACCAACCTGATCGTGGACCGCAGGCTCCGCAGCAAAGTCAGGGAAGGTACGGCCCAGGTCTACACGGCCGCCGCCTGGCGCAAAGAACAGCAGATCGCCCGGATGCTGGCGGAGCTGGACAGCGCCCTGCCGGTGGACGGGGGAGATATGGATCCGGACAAACGGATCCGCAGGCTGGAAAAAGAAGAAGGCATCGCCCTGGACGATCTGCAGAGAAAGGCGGTCCGCATGGCCGCCGACCGTACCCTGCTGCTGCTCTCGGGCGGCCCCGGGACCGGCAAAACGACCACCATCAATACGATCATCCATTATTTTGAAGCGGAGAACATGGACGTCCTGCTGGCGGCTCCCACAGGCCGGGCGGCCCGCCGCATGGCGGAGGCCACCGGACGGGAGGCCATGACCATCCACCGCCTGCTGGGCGTCCGGGGCGGTCCGGACAAAAAAGAGGACCGGCAGGAGGACCCGGCAGGGGCTTTTTCCGATTTTGAGAAAGACAGGGACAATCCTCTGGAAGCGGACGCCATCATCATAGACGAAATGTCCATGGTGGATATGTACCTGATGCACGCCCTCCTGTCCGCCATCCTGCCCGGGACCCGGCTGATCATGGTCGGGGATGTCAACCAGCTGCCCAGTGTAGGACCCGGCAATGTACTCCGCGATCTGATCAGTTCCGCCGCCTTTCCAACAGTCATGCTGGAAAAAATCTTCCGCCAGGCGGCGGAAAGCGATATTGTCATGAACGCCCACCGGATCCTGCGGGGAGAAATGCCCCGTTTGGACAACCGGAGCAGGGATTTCTTTTTTCTGGAGCGGTCGGATCCCCAGGTCATCTACAAGCACATGGTCGAACTGATGACTTCCATGCTGCCGGGCTATGTGGGCTGCCGGACGGAGGAGATCCAGGTCCTGACCCCCATGCGCAAGGGAGCCCTGGGCGTGGAAAAACTCAATGAGGTCCTGCAGAGCGTACTCAATCCGCCCCGGCGGGACAGGGCCGAGTATACCTTCCGGGATACGGTCTACCGGGTGGGCGACAAAGTCATGCAGACCCGCAATAATTACCAGATGGAATGGAAGATCACCGGCAATTTTGACATTGCCCTGGAACAGGGGACCGGAATCTTTAACGGGGACTGCGGCCGGATTCTGGAGATCCGGGAGCCTGCGGAGACCATGGTCGTCTGCTTTGACGATGAGAGGGTCGTGGAGTATCCCTTTTCCGATCTGGAGGATCTGGACCTGGCCTACGCGGTGACGGTCCATAAATCCCAGGGTACGGAATATCCGGCGGTCATCATGCCTCTCCTGTCCGGACCCGCCAGTCTCTTTACCAGGAATCTGCTGTATACCGCCGTGACCAGGGCCCGCCGCTGCGCCGTGCTCCTGGGCAGCCGGGATACCGTCAGGTCCATGACCGCCAATGTCAGGCATAACAGCCGGAATACAGGACTGGAGGACCGTGTCCATGAAATTACAGGCATTTACGAAGACAAGAGGGAACCGGTCACAGAACCGGTTCCTGAATCTGGCCCTGGATCTCTTTTTTCCCAGGAGATGTCCGGTCTGTGACAGGCCGGTCCGCCCCTTCGGCAGGCTGATCTGCCGGGAATGTGAGGATCTGCCGGAACGGATCGGCCGCTGCACCTGCTTTTGCTGCGGCAGGGATGTCAGGCCCGAGGAGGAATACTGCTCCAGGTGCAGCCGTGTCCGCCATATATACCGGAGAGGGGCTGCGGTATTTACCTACCGCAGCATGGCCGCCTCCATTTACCGTTTCAAATACGGCGGCCGGCGCGAATATGCCGATTATTTCGGGCGGGAAATGGCCCGGCGTCTGCGGGAACAGGCGGCCAGAGGGGTCTTTCCCCGGGCCGATCTGCTGGTGCCGGTCCCTCTTTCCCCTGCCAGATACCGCCGCAGGGGATTCAACCAGGCCCGCCTGCTGGCCGATGTGATCGCCCGGGATACCGGGATTCCGGTCCGGGAGGACCTGCTGCGCAGGGACGGAGAGACCGCTCCCATGAAAGGGATGACGGCTGCGGCCCGGTACAAAAATTTGAAAAAGGCTTTTCATGTATATGGAAATGATGTAAACTTAAAGTCGATTATGCTCATTGATGACATCTATACGACCGGCGCCACCATGGACGCCTGTGCGTCCCGGCTGATGGAAGCGGGAGCCCGCTCCGTCTGTTTTCTGACGCTGGCCATTGGAGAAAACCCCTTATGTTAAATACTGAAAAAATCGCAGTCATGACAAAGGCGGCCATTTATGAGGAAAAAGAGGGCCTGCAGGATGACAGGATCGTCTCTTATTTTGAGACGGACTACCTGCTCAAGGGTTTATTCGGATCTCTGATTACCTACACAGTGGCTTTTTTTGTTATATTTATGCTATACGCAGCGTATCATTTCGAGGACCTGGTCCTGCTTCTGTATTCGGATGCCCTGACGCCTTTTCTCTGGTCGGCCCTCCGGATCTATCTGACCTGTCTGGTACCTTTCCTGCTGGTCACATTCCTGATCTACCTGGTCCGCTATCATCAGACAAGAGAAAAAGTCAGCAGCTACCGCCGTATGCTGGAAACACTGGCTGACGGAAACGAGGAAGAAAAAGCATGAACATTGCGGCATTATACGAAATCCGAAGAAAAATACAGGACTATATCATGAAGTATGAGTATATTCTGAAGCCGGCAGGGAAATTCCTGCTCAGCCTCGTACTTCTGTTCATTATTAAAGGTGACATCGGCTATAACGCCATACTGTGCAATTCCCTGCTCCTGGTCATCATTTCCCTGGTCTGCGCCCTGGTCCCGGTGGGCTTTATTTCCGCGATCATAGGGCTGGTCATCCTGGGACATCTGTACAGGCTTTCACTGGAGTCCGCCGTCATGGGGGCGGTCGTGCTCCTGCTGATCTTCCTTCTGTATTTCAGATTCTCTCCCAGGGATGTGCTGCTGCTCCTGCTGACACCGCTGGCCATCAAGCTCAATATCCATTACGCCCTGCCGGTAGCGGCGGGTCTGCTCTGCGCCCCCACAGCGGCGGCGCCGGTAGCCATCGGCGTCCTGGTGACCGGTTTCCTGGAAAAGATCACGGCCAATGAGATCCTGCTTTCGGGCGGCGGCGAAGTCGGCCGCGCCACCCTGCTCAAGCTTCGTTTCCTGATCGATACTATGGTGCAGAACCACCGTATGTGGGTCACAGCGGTCGTTTTTGTACTGACCACGATCATTGTTTACGCGATCCGCAGGCTGGCCATCAGCAATGCCTGGCTCCTGGCCATCATCGCGGGTACCCTGGCGGAAGTGATCGGACTGACAGCCGGCGGCAGCCGTTTCGGAGCCCGTCTGGACGGCGCAGCCCTTTTCATGGGCCTCATGATGTCCCTGCTCATTGAGTGGGCCATCATGTTCATGAAGTTCAATGTCGATTACAGGCTGATCGAAAGCGTCCAGTTCGAGGACGATGACTATTACTATTTCGTAAAAGCGGTCCCCAAGGTCACGGTCCCCGGGGAGGACGGCCTTTTACCCGCCGGCAGCCTTTCCGAGACAACTGCGGACCTGAAGAACCAGTTCGTCAAACACAGACCCGGCGGCCGGAAAGAACAGGCTGACGGGGGAGGCAAAAAGTCTTAAGCACCCTGAAATGCAGTAAGCGGCAGCCCCGGCTCCTGCGGAGCCGGCCGGCGGCCTGAGGGGACGGAATTATTTATGCAGCGCTGGTTTTCTATTCTCCAGAACTTTTTTTCCACATTTCATATGCCTGTCCTGCGTATTTCCGATGTCGTGGAGGTATGCATCATTGCTTTCCTGATCTACCACATCCTGGCCTGGGTCAAGAATACCAGGGCATGGTCTCTGCTCATGGGCGTCCTTGTAATCGCTGCTTTTGTGATTCTGGCCGCTCTTTTTAACATGACCACCATTCTCTGGATCGTCCGGAATGTCATGGGAACGGCTGTTATCGCGATGGTCGTCATCCTGCAGCCGGAGCTGAGAAACGCCATAGAGGAGCTGGGGCAGCGCAATATCCTCAGTTCCTTAGTCCTGTATGAGCCGGACAGGAAGCCGGAGGGCCGCTTTTCCGACCAGACCGTTTCGGAGATCATTACAGCCTGCCTGCAGATGGCCAAAGTCAAGACCGGCGCCCTGATCGTGATCCAGAACAAGATCGTACTCAACGAATACAAGCGTCTGGGCATCGATGTGGACGGCATCGTGACCAGCCAGCTGCTGATCAATATTTTTGAAAAGAACACCCCGCTCCATGACGGGGCTGTCATTATTGTGGGAGACAGGGTCGCTTCGGCCACCTGTTACCTGCCCCTGTCTGAAAACAAGATGGACAAAGAGCTGGGAACCCGCCACAGAGCCGGTGTGGGCATATCTGAGGTATCGGATTCGCTGACCTTTATCGTGTCTGAGGAGACCGGAGAGATCAGTATGGCCATGCGCGGGAACCTGCGCCGGGGCGTCACCGAAGCGGAAATGAGGGAGGCACTGATCCGCCTGCAGGATAAAGAAGAAAGCGAGGAGAAACGGTCCTTTATTCCCTTATGGAAAGGAACAGGCAGTCATGAAAAAGATAAAAGAGATGATTCTGAATGATTTCGGACTGAAGGTCTTCTCTGTGGTCTCCGCCGCGATCCTCTGGCTTCTGGTCACCAGCTTTAATGATCCGATCACGACCATGCAGGTCATGAACGTGACCGTCAAACTGCAGCATACCAACCTGATCACGGATCAGAATGAAGTCTTTTCCGTTGAGGATGATTCCGATATCATTCCTGTCGTGACCATCACGGCACCCAGATCGATCGTAGACAATATCAAGGCGGATAATGTCATCGCTACCGCGGATGTAGCCAACATGCAGGAGGACGGGAGCATTCCCATCACCCTGACCACCAATGTCTACAGCAGAGATATTACCAGTATCCGGGGCAGCACCGAGTATGTCCGCCTGCGGATCGAAGACAGCAGTACCAAGACCCTGACCCTGGGTGTGGATACAACGGGCCAGCCTGCGGAGGGCTATATTCTGGGTTCGGTACAGCCGGAACAGAACCAGATCCGGATCAGCGGGGCCAGGTCCCTGGTCTCCTCCGTGGATCAGGCCAGAGTCACCGTCGATGTGACAGATGCCGCGGACAATATCAGTACTTATGTAGAAGTTCTTCTTTACAATAACGAAGGAGATACGGTCGCTTCCACCCATCTGACCATGAATCTGTATTCTGTCAAGGTCAATGCGGAAATCCTGCCGGTCGCGGAGATACCGGTCACCTGGTCCGTCAGAGGGGAACCGGCCGAGGGCTATGAACTGACCGGAGAGGCTTCTGTCGCGCCGGATACAGTCCTGGTGGCTGCGCCTGAAAAGGTGCTGAAAAAGGTAGACGCCATTGAGATTCCGGCCGGCCAGCTCAATATCACCGGTCTGACATCAGACCTGACCAAGACAGTGAACATCGCCGATTATCTGCCGGACGGCGTCAGGCTGGCCGACAGCAGCTTTGATGGCAGAGTCACGGTATTTATAGGTATCCGCAAGAGCGCGGAGGAAACGGAAGACGAAGAAGACTGACGGAACATACACAGCCGGAGAGGTGTCAATATGGTAAGTATAAAGATCCAAATCACAGACCCTGCCGGTCTGCATCTGGGGCCGGCAGAGAAAATCTGCAGGAAGGCGCTGGGATACCAGTCCCGCTGCAGCCTGCGCAATAAGGAAACGACTGCCAATGCCAAGAGCGTATTGGGGGTTCTGGGGGCCTGCGTCAGGAACGGAGATGTCATCGAGATCATCTGTGAAGGCAGTGACGAGCAGGAAGCGCTGGCAGCGCTGGCAGACCTGGTCCGGCAGCAGCTGTGCGGCGGCTGAAAACCGGCCCGGAGTATAAAAAGACATGAGCGGCCGGTCCCGTTTCCGGGACCGGCTGTTTTCATCTTCTGCGGACCGGCAGCTGCTTCCGGGACATCAGCGGAAAGCGAGGCACAATGGACAGAGAAAAATTAAAAGAGTTACGGATCCGGATACCGGACAGGGCAGCCGTGATCCTGGATACCATTCATAAAGCGGGCTATGAAGCCTATGTGGTGGGCGGCTGTGTCCGTGACGCCATCATGGGACGGGA
>ODAI012885052.1_pt1 | contig 18962 bp, 16 predicted proteins | sample 1539321 | NCBI WGS metagenome assembly ODAI01 (sample SAMN02144231, study PRJEB22623) | gut metagenome | biome: sheep rumen | host: Ovis aries | place: New Zealand
AAGAGTATTACTTACAGAATATGTTAATAAATATATAAGACCTGATTTAAATCAATATGAACCAGAAAAAGTTGAAAAGTATGGTTTAGTTGAATTAGAAAAAGCTTTAAACTTTGCTTTAATTAGTGAAGGTTGGTTAAGAAATAAAAATGTATATGCTGATGCTATTACATTAAAAGTTAAATTACATGAATTAGTAATTGGTCCTAATAGTAAGTTCTTTAATTATAGTGAATTTGTTACATTAGATCAATTTATTAGTAAATTAATAGTTAAGAATAATAAGAAATATCAAATTATTAATATTAACTTAGAAGATGTAGATGATAGTTTTGCTAAAGCTATTGTTAAAGTTATGTCTAGAATGGTATTTGATCTTTCTAAAAGAATTGAAAGAGGTAGTTTACCTTTTAATATAATTCTAGAAGAAGCACATAGATATGTACAAAGAGATTCAGATACTCAATTATTTGGATATAATATATTTGATAGAATTGCTAAAGAAGGGCGTAAATATGGCGTTTTATTATCTTTAATAAGTCAAAGACCAGTTGAACTTTCTGATACAGTTATTTCTCAATGCTCTAACTTTATTATATTTAAGATGAGCCATCCTAGAGATATAGAGTATATTACTAAGATGATTCCAAATATAACAGATGATACAATTGAAAAACAAAAAGCTTTACAAGTTGGTAACTGTTTAGCTTTTGGTAGTGGATTTAGAATACCTATTATAGTAAGACTTGATATGCCTAATCCAATGCCTCAAAGTAACAGCTGTGATGTTGTAGAGAAGTGGACAAGTAGATAGAGACTTAGGTCTCTTTTTTTTTGTGGGATAAAAAATGCTTGACTTTTTTTTATTTTGTGTTATAATATCAGCTAAACTTATTTATGGGGGGTTTGTGGTATGAAAAAATGGGGGTCAAAACATACTAACAACAACGATAGAACTAAGTTATTAATTTATATGTTAAAACATAAAAATAGAAATATTTATGCAGCAAGTTTATTAGCACTTGCTACTATATTAATGATTGCTCAAGCTAAGAAAGATAATATTGAAGATACGGATTTAAGTGATATAGCACTTGAGCAAGAAAGTACAATTGATATGAGTAATGAAATTATTGAAGAAATAGATAATGAATTACAACAAGAAATAACTCCAGATGATAATAGTGTTATCTATTATACAGATTGGAGTTATTTTCATATTAAACACATAGGCAATAAAAAAGTGGTAGAAAGTCACCACTATTCAGATTATATATATAATGAAGAAACTGGAAATTATGAAGCTACATGTTTAGAATGTGGACACGTTGATACTAAGAAACATGTAGAAGAAGTTAGTATAGAAAGTTCAGTAGAAAATTCTAAACCTGTTTCTACAAGTAATAAAGATAATAATAAAGTTAATGATTCTAGTAATACTAGTAGTACTACTACAACAAATAATTCTAATAATAATGTAGCAGAAGAAAGTAATACTAATCAAGAAACTAATAATGGAAATAATAACAACAATAATAATACAGAAGGAACTAAACCAACACCAAAACCTGTACATCAACATACATGGTCAGGTTGGTCATACTATAATGATAGTCAAGAAGTAAGTAGTTGTTCTGATTGTAATGAAAAGAAATATCAATCACATAGTTATGGTTCTTATTCATATAATCAAGCTAGTGGTTTAGAAGAAGCTACCTGTTCATCTTGTGGACACGTTATAACAAGATCACATACACATCAATTTAGTGGATGGGTTGCTGATAATGATTCAACACACTCAAGAACATGTACTGTAAATGGTGATAATACTAAAGAAACAGCTAGTCACAATTATTCATTAATTGGACAAGATGGTGTTAATGATACATATAGATGTTCTGATTGTGGACATACAATGGCACTTCCACATTCACATACATTTAATGGAACTAATACTAGAACTATAGGTAGCGCTTCTGAATGTTACCAAACATATCAAGTATGTTCTGGATGTGGTAATGAAGTAGTTATCGAGACAAAAACATCTCATAATTATGGGGCACCAACAACATCAGAAAGTGGTGGAATGATATATGAAGTATATACATGTTTAGATTGTGGATATTCATATCAAGAAGAACATGGACATACAGCTTCATATGTTGAACGAGTAGAAGATGTTGGTAGTGATGATGTATGTTATCGTGTATATCTACATTGTGATTATCCTGGATGTAGTCAACACGAAGATATTCTTCAAGGAGAATATGGACATAATTATCAACATGGTAGTGAAACAGTATTTGATACAACTATCGAATTCGATGAATGTACTCGTTGTCATAAAGTAATAAATGAAGTTGAAACAATAAATACAGGAGCTAAAGTAAATTTCTTTAATATTTTCGATTATCTATATGATGACAAATTATTAGCTAAAGAAGATAAAGAGAAAACTTTAAGTTTAAAAATATAAAAAAGAAAGGATGAAAGGGTATGAAAAATAAAAAGTGGTATCAAAAAATAAGTAACTGGATTTTTATACTACTAGTAATGATATTATTACCAATATTGCTTATTAATATTTATATCATGATACAAGCAAATAATGATAATGATAAAGTACCTAGTGTATTTGGTTATAAACCATTTATTGTATTATCTGGTTCGATGGAAACTAAAATACATGTTGGTGACTTAATCATTACTAAAGAAATAGATCCAACTACTTTGGTAGTAAATGACGTTATAGCATTTAGAGACCAAGAAAATACCGTTACTACACATAGAATTATAGATATTGTAGAAAAAGATGGTGTTACTTATTTTATAACTAAAGGTGATAATAATAATTCACAAGACCAAAATCTTGTAGAATATAAAGATGTTGAAGGTTTATATATCACACGTATTCCTAGTGTAGGTAATATGTTAAATGAAATTTCTAAACCAACAACAGTAGTAATTATTGGATTAGGATTAACAGTAGTATTTATACTAGCTTTCCAAATATCTAATAATAAATATAAAGATCAAGAAAAACAAGAATTTTTAGAATATAAGAAGATGAAAGAAAAGGAACAAAAAGAAAAAGAAGCAAAAGAGTCTTTAGAAGCAAAACAAACAAAAACTTCTAAAAAAACTACTGCTAAGAAATCTACTTCCAAAAAAGAAGAAAGTACTCCTAAGAAACAATCTTCTAAGACTACTAGCAAAAAGACTAGTACTAAAAGTACACAGTCTAAAAAGGTAGTTTCTAAAAAAACTAAATAATAATTTAACTACTCTGGTATTTGAACTACCTCAAGTAAATTTGGGTAAACATTCTTAGGAGTGTTTACATAGATAGGATATATCTTTGGATATACTCCTAAGAAAGTTTTATTATGGGGGAGGTGAATCAAATGACTAAAAAATTATCAATCTTAGCTGCATTAGTATTAGCTGTTTTAGTAACTGCTAACTCTGTAGGTGGTACATACGCTAAGTATACTACTACTCAAAGTGTATCAGGAACTGCTACAGTAGCTAAATGGGCTATGGCTCTTACTGCTAAAGATGGTAGTAATACTCAAACTACTACAATCAATTTAGCTGATGGGTTAACAGATGGTAATGTAGCTTCTGGTAAAATAGCTCCAGGTACTTCTAAAACATTTAGTTTTGAAGTAGATGGTACAGGTACTGAAGTTGCTTATAACTATACTATAGTTTTATCTAACTTCCAAAACATGCCAACTAACTTCGTAATTGAAGGTGCTACTTATGATGCAGATACTAAAACTTATACTATTGAAGATACTGTATTAGTAGACGCATCTAGTAAAATTAGCACTCATACAATTACATGGACTTGGGCTTATGAAACTACAAATGGTGATGCTGCTGATACTTTAGATGGTGAAGCTGCTAAAACAATGACATTTGATGCAACAATTACTGCTACTCAAGTTGACTAATAATAGATAGAAAGTTATTTTTATAACTTTCTGCTAAGTTCATTATTAGTAATGAATTTAGTAGAGCGTTATTAAATGCTAGAGAGGGGGAAATTATTATGAATAATAATATATCTGATAATAAAAGAAATAAAAAAGTTATTATTAAGATAATTATGCTTATTGTGATTATCCTTCTTTTAGTATGTAGCTGTACTGCTACTAGATATTTTGGTAGAATTGGAAAACGTAATTTGGAATTAAATAAAGATATTAATAATAAACCAGAACTTCCAATTATAAATAATGAAAACTTAAAATTTGATTTAGATAGTGATACTAATATTACTATTAGCTGTGATAAATATAAAATTAGTTATACAACTAAAGGTGTTAAATTAAAAGATCTAACATGTTCTACATCTGATTCTAAAGTCGCTACATGTTATGTAGAAGATGGATATATAGTAGTTGTACCTAAAGGAAATGGTACAGTTGATATTATATTAGAGGGTATTACTAATGATACTAGATATCAATCTACTACTACAATAACTGTTGGTAATAGTGAAGCATCTAGTAGTAATAATGATAGTAATGATGGTAACAATAGTAGTAATGGTAATAGTGGTACTAATACTAATACTAATACTCAAGTAGATCCTGGTACTACTAGTGGTGGTAATACTGATGTTACTCCTGAAGTTGGAGATATAGTTGTAGATAGTGATTCTAGATTAAAATCTTTAACTGTTGGATCTTATTTATTAAAACCAAGTTTTAATTCTGAAGTTTATGATTATGTAGTTACTGTTGATAGCAGTGTTAACAAAGTTAATATTAAAGCTAAAACTAATTCAAATAGAGCTAAAATATTATCTGGTACTGGTAATATTAGATTAAATAGTAATTCGACTATAGTTTCTATTATTGTAGAAGCAGAAGATGGAACTACTAGTACATATACAGTTAAGATTAATAAAAAAGATAATCCTACTGTTTTATCAAATGATGCGACTTTAAAGAAATTAGAAGCTACTAATTATACTTTAAATCCAACTTTTGAAAGTAATACATTTAATTATGTTTTAGAAGTTGGATATAATGTAAATAGTTTAGATTTAACAGCTATAGCTAACTCTGAATATGCTAATGTAACTATTAAAAATAATTTTAATTTTGTTACTGGAAATAATATAGTAGAAATAGTAGTAGTTGCAGAAGATGGAACTACTAATACTTATAAAATAACTGTTAATAAACAAGCTAAAGAAGAAGCATCTAAAGCTTCACTTAAAGATATTAAAATTAATGGTAATTCAATTAATAACTTTGATTCTAATGTTTTAACATATAATGTTACAGTAGATTCAAATACTAATAATTTAAATATTGAAGGTATACCAGAATATGATAATACTAGTGTTGTAGTAACTGGTAATACTAATTTTAATCCAGGTACTAATACAGTAGCTATTCTAGTTACTGGTAGTGATGGAAGTAGTAAAACTTATAATATTATAGTTAATAAAGAGAAAGATAGTACTAATACATTAACTAGTTTAGGAATTAAGAATTATTTATTAAATGAAGTATTTAGTGAAAATAAATTTAATTATTCTGTTAATGTAGGAGCTGATGTTACTGACTTAGAAGTTTTATATACTAAGAAAGATTCTAGAGAAACAGTAGAAATTACTGGTAATACTAATATTGGTGTTAGTGGAAGTGAAATTTTAGTTAAAGTAATAGCTGAAGATGGTATTTATAATACTTATAAGATTACAGTAATTAAAGCTATAGATCTTTCTCAATATTATATTTATTCAATAGAAAATTATACTCTAGGATATAATCCTAGTAATGATAATTCTAAAACTATTATTATTAATAATAATATTTTAGAAGGAAGTGTAGTAGTAGAAAAAACAAATTCATCTATTACATTAACTGATAGTAATAATTCTAAAGTTGTTTTAACTTATAATGACTTAGATATTACTTATATTGAAGATACAACTCTTTCTTCATTAGCATTTAAAGTTAATTATACTTCTAGTGGTGTTAAGACTATTAATGTTACAGGTAGTATAGGAAATAATATTATTAAGACATATGATATTACTTTAAATATTACTAAACAATTTAATGTAGTATTAGATGCTAATAATGGATTCTTTACTGAATTATCTGATAAGTATGAATTTATTGTTGATGATGGTGAAATGTTTGATTTAAGTATCTATAATACAGCATATAAATTAGTTGATGATACTAGTTGTTTAACTTATAAGTTTATTGGTTATGATATAGATAAAACTAGTAATACTCCATTATATGAAGTTGATAGTTTATCTAGTATTAGTATAACTAGTGATATAACTTTATATGCGGTATATAGTACTACAGATACTACTACATATGTATCTACTAATAATAGATTATATTTAACTAATATTGATTTATTTGTACTTGAAGATGGTACTAAGAATTTAATATATCCTGGTACTAATGGATCATATGTTATGAGAATTAAAAATACAACTAATGATAAAGTAGTAATTGATTCAATTAAATTAGAAGAAAATAATATATGTATTGATAGTAATACTTGTGTCAATATGGGATATAAAGTTAGATATACAGAAAATAATAGTAATGTTTATTCTTATGCGATAGGTTCTAGTAATAATTATAGAGTTATCTATAAAGAAGGAACTAGTGTAGATGCTAATTTTAATAATCTAGAATTAAATCCAGGAGAAGAGACAGAAATAACTTTATTCTGGATGTGGGCTTATTCAGAGTCTAGTAGTCAAGATAATATTGATACTAGTATTGGTAATTATATGAATTCTCATCCAAACCTAACTTATGATATAACAGTATCATTTACATATTCTAAAGAAAGTAGTCAGTGTGGTAACTAATGAAAACTATTAGAAGAATAATAAAGTGGTTAGTATTAATTATATTATTACTTATTATGACATTTAATATGTATAGTTATATTAATGTTAAAGTTTTAGGTAATAAATTAAATACAGTAGGTGGATATTCTATTTTACAAGTAGTATCTCCATCTATGGAACCAACTATTCATGTTGGCAGTTTAGTATTAATTAATACAAAAGAAAGTAATTATAAAGTAAATGATATAGTTACTTATGAAGATGAGAATGGGTTGTTGGTTACCCATAGAATTATTGATATAGATGATGATTTTATGGTAACTAAGGGTGATAATAATGATAGTGATGATGGTTTAATTAGTTTAGATGTTATTAAAGGAAAACTAATTTATCAATCACATATAGTAGGAGAAATTATTACAATTCTACAAAATAAAATAGTATTAATATTAATATTTATAATAGGAATACTTGGATGTGTAGAATTAGATAATAAAAAAGAATAAAGAAAGGAAGATTAATATGAATATGTTACTGCATAGTAAGACATTTAAGAAAAACTTACTTAAATGGATAATTATATATTTTGGTGTAATTGCACTGTTTACTAGTGTAGTCACATATTCAAAATATATATCTAGTCAAGTAGCAGGATCGACTGCTAGTATAGCTAAGTTCCAAGTAGATATAATAAAAACTAAGATATGTTCTACGTTGGATACAGAACGTTGTAATTACTATGATACAGATGGTAATTTACTTAATGAAGAATATAAGTTTAAACCATATGATTCTTTAGATTTTTACTTCAATGTTGATACACAAGAATTAGAGGTTTCTACTAAACTTGTTCTTACTATTCATGTAGATTCATCTAAAGTAAAGGTTATTTCTATAAATGGAGAAGAACAAGAAGAAGATAGATCTTTAATAACACTAATAGATCCTAAGATGGATATGGGTACTATTAAAGAATATATAATTAGAGTAGAGCCTAAGGGAACTTTGTATGAAAGTGAAGTTAATATGACTGAAGCAATTAAAATAGATTATTCAGCTGTACAAATAGATTAATAAGAAAGGTGGGATTTTGGTGAAAACTAAATTAAGATTTTATGTAGTTATATTACTTATTTGCTTTTTTAATATTTCATGTTTTTCTGTTTTTCCAGAATCTCATGCTAAATATATTAAGGAAGAAGTAGATAAACTTACTTATGATGCTACTTTATATAAACTAACTGGTAATTATAAAACTATAGGTATTAATAGAAATAGATCTACATCAACAACTGGTTATTTCTATATCTTATTTGATAGAAATACACTTATGTATGATAATGATACTACTGATAATTATACGATTACAGTAGGATCTAATAATACTAGTACTTCTAGTATGTGTAAAATTGATTCTATTATATCTAGTGGTACTAATAGTAAAGTGAGTGATTATATATATGATGTTACATATGACCATAATGATAGTAATACAATTACTATAAATGTTATATGTGATATGGATGAAGAATACTATTTTAGTAATCCAAGTGATTATATAAATGTATCTTTATCAGTATCAGAAAATATCGATGGTGAAAAGACATTTACTTATATTAATACATCATATGTATTAACAACATATCAAGAGTATTATGAAGTATATGGATCTTTATACAATAAAGCTTTATATTTTATAAGAAATTCATATGCTGATGATAGTTCATTAAGAGAAGTTGCTATGAGTTATTTCAATTCAGTATTTTTAACTGATAGTGATATAGAAACTAAAACATTAGATGGATTTAATTATGATAGTTCTACTGGTACTTTCAGTTTAAGTAGTGATTTCTTAAAATATGCTAGAACATATTATAGTACTACTAATGGTAATGGAAAATATTATTTCTATTTTGATAGTAGTAGTACTGATAGTAGTGCATTAAATAGTTTATTTGAATATTATTTAAGCAAATATACTAATTTTAATGAAAGTGATTATAATGAATTAATAACATATGTTAATACTAAACCTAATGGTATTTTAGATGTATTAACTAGTGGTTTAACTGGATTCTCTGTAGTAGATGATACAGCTTATAATCATAAGATATTATCATTTAAGGATTCTATTATTAATATAGCTAACTATGTTAATAATCCAACTCCTGTTTCAGTAATAGCTATTAATAATGATAAAGTTTCTAATATGAAAGCTTATTTAAGAAATTATATTAATAATTATGAAGGTTTATCAGATACTGTTAAATCTGGATTAATAAATAATATAATTAGTGATGCTAATTATCAATTAAGTTTATTAGTGACAGCTAATGCTACTAATAATGGTACTCAATCAACAAACGATAGTTTCTCTGAATTATTCTTTGATACATTTGGTGAAGCTGGTCAAGAAGAAAAGATTATGGCAAATGTTTATGCTGATGGAGTTGAAGCTATTACGTATGTTAAGTTCTATAATTTAGAAGAAGGTAATACTGTTATATATACTTCACCAACTGAAATAACTGAAACTGATTATAATAGTTTTGTAGATGAAGTACATGAAGATGTATATGGTGAACCATTAGATACAGATTTACCATTACCGGATGCAACTTTAGAAAATGGATTCTATACATATGATTATGTTATTGAAGAGTAAGTAAAACTTACTCTTTTTTTATTTTCTTTTTTTGATTAGTTTGATATAATTTTTTTAGATTAGAGATGATACATGATGGGAAAAGAAAAATATTCAACATCTTTTTTGGAATTTTTAGAACCAAATAAGAATAAAGCTATAGCTGTTATTTCTAAGTGTCAATATGCTATTAATATAGATAGTGGTACTCATGAAGGAATGCTTGCTGATTTAATATCAAATATTAGACCTAGATTTTCTAAAAATAATTTTTCTATAGGGGATTGTATAATAATACTTGCAGATAATGGTTGTCCAGGTATTATATATATAGAACTTCCAAAAAGTCAAACGATAAGTTTAGAACAATATAATTGTTTAAGCGAAATACTTTATTATATTAAGAATTATAATCGTATATGTGCTTGGGAAAGACCTGGTTATGAATATGAAATAAATGTTAAGAATGGTAATAATGATATTGATATTAAGAAGAATTATGCTAATGATATAGATGGTTTATTAAAAATATTAAATAATTATGTTATTAATGATAATACTTTTTATAAAGAAAGAATTATAGGTAGAAAGTTTGATAATAAAGAAGAATATGTTGATAAAATAATTGAGTCTATGGATAGTGATACTAATAATTTAAAATATAAGGGTTATAGTAGTTTACCTATACTTATATTATTTTCTACATTTACTTCAATTAGTGTTTTAATATTAGCTATATTTCTAATAATAGACTAGTTTTACTGGTCTTTTTTATATGTTTTTAGTATAATAATATTATGTGCTAGGAGGGATAATATGTTTGAATCACTTGGAGATAGACTACAAAATGCTCTTCATAAAATAAAGGGATATGGAAAAATAACTGAAGATAATATATCTGATATGATGCGTGAAATTAGACTTGCATTATTAGAGGCAGATGTTAATTATCAAGTAGTAAAAGAGTTTACAAATACCGTTAAAGAGAAAGCTTTAGGTGAAGAAGTACAAAAATCAATTAAGCCTGGAGATTTGTTTGTTAAAATTGTACAAGATGAATTAACTGAATTATTAGGTGGAGAAAGTTCTCCTTTAAATACAAATGGTAATCCAGCTATTTTAATGTTAGTTGGTTTACAAGGTTCAGGTAAAACTACTACTATTGGTAAGTTAGCTAATTATTTAAGAAAAAAACATGCTAAAAAGCCTCTTCTTGTTGCTTGTGATGTATATCGTCCAGCTGCTATTGATCAATTAAAACAATTAGGTAAACAACTTAATATAGAAGTATATGAAGAAGGAAAAGATGATCCTGTTAAGATTAGTAAAAATGCTATTAATTATGCTAAAGAAAATGGATATGATTATGTATTAATAGATACTGCTGGACGACTTCATATTGATAGCGAATTAATGGAAGAAGTTAAAAATATTAGTTTAGAAGTTAAACCTCAAGAAATATTATTAGTAATTGATTCTATGATGGGTCAAGATGCTATTAATGTTATTAATGGATTTAATGATGCTCTAAAATTAACTGGTGTTATTTTAACTAAGTTAGATGGGGATACTAGAGGTGGAGTTGCTTTATCTGTTAGACATTTAACTAATGTTCCAATTAAGTTTATTGGTGTTTCTGAAAAATTAGATGGTTTAGATATGTTTGACCCAGAAAGAATGGCTGGAAGAATTTTAGGTATGGGTGATATTGTTTCACTTGTTGAAAAAGCTCAAGAAGCAATTTCAGAAGAAGAAGCTATGGATACTGCTAAAAAAATGCAATCTGGTAAGTATGATTTAGAAGATTTCTTAAAACAAATGAAACAAATTAAGAAATTAGGACCACTTGAAAATATTATTAAGATGTTACCAGGAGCTAAAAAAATGGGACTTAATAATGTTAATATTGATCCTAAACAAATGGCTCATGTTGAAGCTATAGTTTTATCTATGACGCCATATGAAAGACGTCATCCTGAAATAATTAAAGCAAGTAGAAAAACTAGAATTGCTAAAGGATGTGGATTATCAGTTTCAGAAGTAAATAAACTTTTAATGCAATTTGATAACATGAAAAAAATGATGAAACAAATGGCATCAGGTAATATGAAATTACCTTTCTAGGGGGTATTTATGGAACGTATCGTAACAATTAAATGTAGTGATCCATATACTAATAGTGAGTTATGGAATGGAAAAGTATTAGTTGATGATGGTAATATTGAAGGAATAAGTAATAATATTGATATTACTTATATAAGTGGACACTTCTTATTAGATGGTATCACTCTTTCTTTAATTAGAAATAATTGTGAAGATGAAATTTATAATTTAGGAAAAATTAAATCGGATGATGGAATAGATTATTATGATGGTACTTGTACTAATGTTTTTAATAAGCAATATAAAAGAATAATATCTTTTGAAGAAGACAATGATTTAATTGAAGCTAAAGTAATGGGTTTAAAGAAAAAAATAAATGATTATAAAAAAAATATAGTTGTTGGGATATAAAGAAATGTAAACATTTCTTTTTCTTTTAGGCCAAAGAATTATGAACTAATAGTTATTCTTCATACTATAAAGTAGATAGGAGGAAAAACTATGTTTAGTAGATGTTATGAAAGAGATAACGATATAAACAATACATTTATAGCTGATAATATGGATGTTGATATGAATGCAAATTATATGAATAATATGTCTATGCCTATGAATATGGATCCAGGTATGCAAATAAATGGAGGCATTCAACCACCAATTATTGAGCCAATGCAAGAAAATATTGTTAATCGTACTATCATTCATGAAGTTCCACATATATGTCCTAAACAAACTAGAATAATAAATCATCATGTATTTAAACACACTTATCAACCATCTTATTCTTGTTGTGAAGAAAATGTATGTAGCGAGATTCAATGTGGTAGTTGTTGTAATTTTAGATAAAAGCCTGTTTAGGCTTTTTTCTTTTATTATAATAATGGTATAATATATGTAGAAAGGAATGATTATATGGTAGTTAAAGTACTTGTTGAATTATCTAATAAAAATATTGATAGAACTTTTGATTATATCGTTCCTAAAACTTTAGAAAATGATATTAAAATTGGAATTAGAGTTAAAGTACCATTTGCGCATCAAGAACTTGAAGGTTTTGTTTTAGAAATAAGTAATTGCAGTGAATATAATGATTTAAAAGAGATTATTGATGTGGTTGATAATGATATTATTCTAAATAAAGAATTATTAGAACTTGGTAAATATATGCAATCTACTTTATTATGTACATTAATATCTTGTTATCAAGCAATGTTACCAAAAGCTTTAAAAGCTAAGAATGGAGTTAATATTGGAAAGAAAATAGACACTTATTTAACACTTTCTAATATTCCTTTTACAAAAATTACGACTAAGCAGGCTGAAGTTATTAATTTTGTAAAAACTAATGGTAGAGTTTTAAAGAAAGAGGCTAATTTAATATCTACTTCAAGTGTTAAAACGTTATTAAAAAATGGTGTTTTAATAGAAGAATGCGAAGAAGTTTATAGACTTAAACATGATAGTGATAAGTGTCAAAAGCATGAACTAACTTGTTGTCAACAAGATGCTGTGGATAAAGTTATGTCAAGTGAAAATAAAAGCGATGTTTTCTTAATTCATGGAGTTACTGGTAGTGGAAAAACCGAAATATATATGGAAATTATTGAAAATATGTTAAAAAAAGGTAAATCTAGTATTATGTTAGTACCTGAAATATCTTTGACAGAACAAATTGTGTCAAGATTTAAGAAAATATTTACGTCTGATATAGCTATTTTACATAGTAGACTTAGTGAAGGTGAAAAGTATGATGAATGGCGTAGAATTGCTAAAGGAGAAGTTAAAATAGTAATTGGGGCAAGAAGTGCTGTTTTTGCTCCGTTATCAAATATTGGAGTTATCATAATTGATGAAGAACATACTGATAGTTATAAACAAGATAGTGCTAATCCTAAATATCATGCTTTAGATATTGCTAAATGGAGAAGTAGCTATGGATCATTTCCAGTAGTTTTAGGAAGTGCTACTCCAACACTAGAAAGTTATGCTAGAAGTGAAAAAGGACTTTACACTTTGATTACACTTGATAAACGTGTTAATGGACAAAATCTTCCGGAAACAATTATTGTTGATATGAATAAAGAAATGAAACGAAAAAGTGGAAGTTTTTCTAAAAAATTGGTCGAATCCATGGAAGATACTTTTTCTAGAGGTGAACAAGTAATACTGTTACTTAATAGACGTGGTTATTCATCTTTTATAACATGTAAAAATTGTGGATATGTTTCTAAATGTCCTAATTGTGATATTACTTTAACTTATCATAAAAGTAGTAACACTTTACGCTGCCATTATTGTGGATATGGAACTAAACTTGACGTAAAGTGTCCTAATTGCCATGAGGAAGCTATTTCTACTTTAGGTCTTGGTACAGAAAAAGTGGAAGAAGAATTGAATAAAATGTTTCCAGATAAAAAAGTTATTAGAATGGATTATGATACTACTAGTAAGAAAGGTAGCCATGAAAAAATAATTAATGCTTTTCAAAATCATGAATATGATATTTTACTTGGTACGCAAATGATAGCTAAGGGACTTGATTTTCCTAATGTAACATTAGTTGGTGTTATTAATGCTGATACTAGTTTAAATATTCCTGATTTTAGAAGTAGTGAAACTACTTTTGATCTTTTATGTCAAGTAGCAGGTAGAAGTGGTAGAGGAGATAAAAAAGGAAAAGTTTTAATTCAAACTTTTAATCCAGAACATTATGCAATTACTTATGCTAAGAATCATGACTATTTAGGATTTTATAAACAAGAGATGTCTATTAGAAGAACTCTTGGTTATTCTCCATATTATTTTTTAACTTCAATTAAAATATCTAGTAAAGATTATGAAGAAGCTCGTGATATTAGTAATAAAATTGGTGTTTATTTAAAGAAAAATCTTTTAAAAACAGTTGTGCTTGGACCAAGTGTTGCAGCAGTTTTTAGAATAAATAATGTATATCGTTTTCAAATAGTATTAAAATATAAAAAAGAAGATAATTTGTATAAAACTTTAAATGATTTAATAGAACATTATAAAACTAATAATAATATTAAAATTGATATAGATTTTAATCCAATACATATATAGTAATTAAATCACCATAATAAAAATGGTGATTTTTTTATGTTTAATAATTATAAGATTGTAGAAAAAAATGGCGAAAAAATACTTATTTTGTATATCGATTCTTTCTATGAATTTGGAATAGATTTTAGAAAAAATAATAATAATAGTAATATGAAGAATGAAATAAAAAAAATAATTAGAAAAATTAATTTTACTGGTGAAAAAATCGCATTAATGTTAGGTGGAATTATGCTTGCTACTATATTAGTATTTGAGAATCCTAAGATTAGTAATAATTTGGACTTAGTATATGTTACAGATAATATTTTATCTATTAATCAAGTTCAAGATAATAAAAAGGAAAGTAAAACAATTGAAAATAATAAAATAGAAGATACAATTGTTTTAGAAAATGTTACCAAAGATAAAAAGGTAGAAGAAAAAAATGAAAAAACAATTGAAAAAAATGTAGAAAATATGAATGTTATAGAAAAAGAAGAAATTAAAGAAAAAGAAAAGGTAGTAGAAAATGTTACGCCTTTTAAACAGCTTATAACTGTATATCGTAAAAATGGATCTGTTTTAGAACTAGAATTAGAAGATTATTTAATAGGTGTTGTTGCGAGTGAAATGCCTGCTAGTTTTAATATGGAAGCATTAAAAGCCCAAGCTATTATTTCTAGAACTTATACTTTAAAAAGTATTGAGATTGGTAGAAGATTAACAGATGATGTTTCTACTCAAACATATAAAGATAATAGTGAATTAAAAGAAATGTGGGGAAGTTCTTATGAAAAGTATTATTCTAAAGTAAGAGATGCTGTTCTTAGCACTGATGGTTTAGCTATATATTATAATAATAAATACATAGATGCGGTTTTTCATTCAACTAGTAATGGTAAAACAGAAGATGCTAGTTATGTATGGAAAAATAGTGTGCCATATTTAAAAAGTGTTGATAGCCATTGGGATATAGATAGTAGTTCTTATTTAAGAAGTGAGGAAAAAGATTTAGATAATGTTTTAAATATTTTAGGTGTTAATTCTAATTCATTTGATATTGTTTCTCGTGATGACAGTGGTAGAGTATTAGAAATAAAAGTTGGAGATAAGAGTTATAGTGGTGTTGAATTTAGAAATTTATTAGGACTTAGAAGTGCAGATTTTGATATCGAAATTATGGAAAATAAGTTAAAAATTACAACACGTGGATATGGGCATGGTGTTGGACTTAGTCAGTATGGAGCTAATGGTATGGCAAAAGCAGGCTATAATTTTACCGATATAATAAAGCACTATTATAGTGATGTTGAAATAAAATAATAAAATTAGTATTTTAAATTTTTACTTTATGTGTTATTATTAACTTAGAGTAAGAAAGTAGGTAAATTATGGATCGTGGTTATGTAAAAAATAACTTCATTGACGACGACATAAATAATTCAAAAGAAAAAAATCAAGCTCTAGATAATTTAAACAGATTAAAAATTGAAATTGGTGATACTACAGCTGTTGCAGAACTCATGGTTTTAGTATCATCTTTTTTATCAGAAAATGAAATACCTGAAGAAATAAGAAAAGAAATTGTTGATACTTGTAATCAATTTGATGAAATGATTGATGTCAAAATAGCTAAAAGTAAACTTGAAGAATGCCTAAAAAAATTTGAAATAGAAACAGAAGAAAATGATAAAAGTATCGATAATTATCAATCTTTATCAGATGATGATGTAGTGGTTGAAGGACCGAAAGATGATATATTTATTGATGATTTAAATGATTCTAAAATAGATAATTCTAAATTATTTGAAGTTAATAATGATGGCACTGTTCAAGTTAATGGTAATTTTAATGATAAAAATTCTATGAATTTTGCTATTATGATGACTATGTCATTGTTAGTTGCTAATGATAGTAAAATAAAACCTAATTTAGATATGAAATTTATTAAGAATGATGATAAAGATAAATTTAAAATTATTTATGGAAATTTTCCAATTATTAATCATCCAGATAATAGACTTAATTCTGAATTAGTTTCTAATATTACTAAATTATCAAATACATATAAATCTCAAGTTAATTATATGAATCTTTTAGAAAAAACTTCTCCTGAAATAAAAGAAGCTATGGTAATTATTTATAATTATGTATTAAATAGAGAAGGCTCTTTTCAAATGGCTATTAGAGATAATGGAAAGAAACATGATATGGCATTTGGTATGGATGATAATTATAGCGATATTATAGATGCATTTAATATCAATGGAGCTTATGTTTCATATGATAGTAATGAACGTGCTATTATTACAGTAAATGAAACTCTTCCAGGAAATCAATTGTTGATACTTAATACTACGCATGAAACTTTAGGGTTTAATTTAGAAGAAGAATTTAATACTTCATTAGTAAGTGATAATCAATATGTTAAAAAGATGGATAAAAAAGAGGCAGCTAATGTAAATTTTGTGGTATTAATCATTCTAGCTATTGTTGAAACTTTAATAATTGCTGGATATTTTATATTCGTGGGTAATAAATAAAATAGGTATTATTACCTATTTTTTTATGATATAATAATTTCATTGGTGATAACATGAAAAGAAGATTTATAATATTAGGAACAATTATTTTAATCATAGTTTTACTTGGGATATTTTGCTATTCTAAGGATAATATTAGATTAAAACTTGATTATGAATTAATAAATAAAGTAGAACTTGCTAAAAATAAAAAAATAAAAGTTAATATACCTATTGATAATAGAGTTAAATATGTAAAAAGCGGTAAAGAATTAATTAAATTATTAAAGACTGGTACAGGTATTATTTATATGGGATATGAGACTTGTCCTTGGTGTAGAAATGCTTTACCTGTTTTAATTGATAGTGTTACTTCTAATAATTTAAATGAATTTTATTATGTAGATATTCATGATGTATCTTTTAGTGATGTTAAAGATGAATTATATGAAGTATTAGATAGTTATTTAAAAGTTAAGGATGATGGTGAAAAAGTATTAGCTGTTCCTGATGTATATGCAATTAAGAATGGTAAAATATTTTCTCATCATAGAGGATGCGTAGAAAGTTATAATAATCCTTTTAAAAAAATGAATGATGAACAAATAAATGAATTAAGAAGCATTTATAATGAAATGATAAAGGAGATAAAATAATGGATAAATTAAAAATATTATTTATGGGTACACCTGATTTTAGTGTTAATGTACTTGAAGGGTTAATAAAAAATTATGATGTTGTTGGTGTTGTTACACAACCAGATAAAGAAGTTGGAAGACATAAAGAATTAAAAGCTCCTCCTGTAAAAGTAGTTGCTAATAAATATAACATTCCTGTTTTTCAACCTAATAGAATTAAACAAGAATATGAGTGCTTATTGAATTTAGATGTTGATATGATAGTTACATGTGCTTATGGACAAATTATTCCTAAGGTACTTTTAGATTTTCCTAAATATGGATGTATTAATGTACATGCATCTTTACTTCCAAAACTTAGAGGTGGTGCTCCAATTCATAAAGCTATTATTAATAATTATGCTAGAACTGGCGTTACTATTATGTATATGGTTGAAAAGATGGATGCTGGTGATATTATTAGTCAAGTTGAAACAGAGATTTTACCTAGTGATAATTTAGAAAGTTTACATGATAGATTAAGCATTTTAGGAACTAAATTATTACTTGAAACTATACCTAATATTGTTAGTGGAAATATTAATCCAATTAAACAAGATGAAAGTGAAGTTACATATGCTTGGAATATAACTAGAGAAGAAGAACATATTGATTTTAATAAGAGCAAGATTGATGTATTTAATCAAATTAGAGGTTTATCTCCACATCCAGGAGCTTATGCCATGTTAGATGGAAATATAGTTAAAATATATGCTTCACGTATAAGTGATAGTTTCTTTACTACGTTAAAGAATGGTGAAATAGGCAAGATTTATAAAGATGGTATAGGCGTTTCATGTAAAGATGGAGAAGTAATTATAACTGAAATCCAATTTGCTGGTAAAAAACGTATGAAAGTAGTAGATTATTTAAATGGTAGTGATGGTACTAAGTTAATTGGTAAAGTTTTTGAATAGGTGAATTATGGATGAATTAAAAAGAATTATAGATTATTTTAAAAATAAAAATAATAATAATGATGATGATAATGAAAAAAGAAAACATTCACTTACTATGTTAGCTATTTATGGGATATTTTTAATAGTAGTTATTATATTTGTAAGAGTAGGATCTGATTCTACTAATGAAGTAGAAAAAGAAAATAT
>ODAI011684628.1_pt1 | contig 18961 bp, 18 predicted proteins | sample 1539321 | NCBI WGS metagenome assembly ODAI01 (sample SAMN02144231, study PRJEB22623) | gut metagenome | biome: sheep rumen | host: Ovis aries | place: New Zealand
ACAGGATACGGCGCTGCACTGGCTTCAAACCGTCCCGAACATCCGGAAGGGCTCTTGCCACGATAACGCTCATCGCATAATCGATATAGGAAGAGCGCATTGTTTTATTAAGGTCTACTTCCTGTATCCTGTCGAATATCTTATCGTCCATCTGCATGCTCCTATATATCAAGATTCTGGACAAATTTCGCGTTCTTTTCGATAAATTCCCTTCTCGGCTCCACCTTGTCGCCCATCAGCGTCGTAAAGGTGATATCAACCTCCGATTCGGACTCCGCATCGATATTGACACGCTTCAATATTCTGGTCTCCGGATTCATGGTTGTTTCCCAGAGCTGCTCCGGATCCATCTCGCCCAGTCCCTTGTACCGCTGGATGCGGTTATTCGTATCACGTCCGACCTCGGTCAGGATCGCGTTCAGCTCTTCGTCGCTGTATGCGTACCAGACCTTCTTGTTCTTTTCAAGCTTGAAAAGCGGCGGCATGGCAAGGTAAACATGACCCTGGCGGATCAGGTCCGGCATGAAGCGGTACAGGAAGGTCAGCATCAGGGTATCGATGTGCGCGCCGTCGACATCGGCATCCGTCATGATGATGATCTTGTCATAGCGGAGCTTTGTGATATCGAATTCGTCATGGATTCCCGTGCCGAAGGCAGTAATCATCGCCTTGATTTCCTCATTGGCGTAGATCCTGTCCTCTCTTGCCTTTTCCACATTCAGGATTTTGCCGCGAAGCGGCAGGATGGCCTGCGTCGCGCGGCTCCTCGCGCTCTTTGCGGAGCCTCCTGCGGAGTCTCCCTCAACGAGGAAGATTTCACAGTTCTTCGGATCCTTGTCCGAGCAGTCCGCAAGCTTTCCGGGAAGGGACATCGTCTCAAGCGCTGTCTTTCTTCTGGTCAGGTCGCGGGCTTTTCTCGCCGCTTCTCTTGCGCGCTGCGCAAGAAGAGCTTTTTCGCAGATCGTCTTTGCAACGGACGGATTCTGCTCAAGGTAATAGGTCAGCTTCTCGGACACGATATTGTCCGTTGCGCCCCTTGCCTCAATATTTCCGAGCTTTTGTTTTGTCTGGCCTTCAAACTGGGGATCCTCTACCTTTACGGAGATGATCGCTGTCAGGCCCTCGCGGATATCCTCACCGGAAAGATTGGGATCGCTGTCCTTGAGGATATTGTTCTTTCTCGCGTAGTCATTGAAGGTCTTGGTCATTGCATTGTGGAAGCCCACAAGATGCATGCCGCCCTCCGGCGTATTGATATTATTGACGAAGCTGTACTCGCTGACGTTGAAGGCGTCATTGTGCTGCATCGCAACTTCAACGTAAACATTGTTCTTTGTCCCGTCAAAATACAGGACATCCTCATACAGGGGCGTCTTGCTCCGGTTAAGGTAGGTTACATACTCCCGGATGCCGCCCTCGTAGTAGAAAACATTCTCCTTCGGCTCTTCGATGAGGCCTCCGGGTATGGAATCATCCCCGACTCTGAGATCGCGGAGCGTAATCCTGAGCCCCTTGGTAAGGAACGCCATCTCGCGAAGGCGCTGCTTGATAATGTCGTAATCGTAGATCGTCGTCTCCTGGAAAATCTCGGGATCCGGAAGGAAGGTGACACTGGTTCCCGTCTCATTTTCGGGACAGGTTCCCGTCACATGAAGCTCCTGCGCGATCTTTCCGCCGTCCTCAAAACGGATGAGATAGACCTTTCCCTCCTGCTTTACCGTGACCTCGAGCCAGGATGAGAGAGCGTTTACAACCGAGGCCCCGACACCGTGGAGTCCGCCGGAAACCTTGTAGCCCCCGCCGCCGAACTTGCCGCCGGCGTGCAGGATCGTGTAGACAACCTCAACCGCCGTCTTTCCGGTCTTGTGATTGATGCCGACCGGAATTCCGCGTCCGTTGTCCGTTACCGTAATCGAATTGTCCGGATTGATGGAAACCTCGATATGCGTACAGAACCCTGCGAGCGCTTCATCGACGGAATTATCCACAATTTCATAGACAAGGTGATGGAGTCCCCGTGAGGAGGTCGTGCCGATATACATTCCGGGGCGCTTCCTTACAGCCTGGAGGCCCTCCAGGACCTGAATGTCATCCGCGCTGTAGGAACCGACGTCCGTCGTATCGCGGACATTGTCGTCGACGTATTCTTTGTTATTCTCCGCAAACTCCGTCTGATAGGTTTCCCCGGCATCTTCGCCGTTTTCAGCTTCGCGGGTATCCGGTGCCGCGCCATCCACGGCTACGGCACCGCCCTGCCGGTTCAGGCTCTTTAACAGATCAATGGTTTCTTTTTCAGTCATCTTTGTTATCCTCTATGACGGTTCCGTTTTCTATCCTGTAAAGCCTGTCGATGGAAAAACGGTTATTCACAAATTCATCCAGTCCGGTACAGGTAATGAAAGTCTGTATCCCTCCGAGACTGTTCAAAAGATACTGCTGCCTCGCGCTGTCAAGCTCCGAAAGGACATCGTCGAGCATCAGGACCGGCTCTTCACCGATCATCTGTGACACAAGCCGGATTTCCGAGAGCTTTAGTGAAAGGGCGCAGGTCCTCTGCTGGCCCTGGGAGCCGAATCTCCTTAAATCGATCTTTCCCTCGTAGCTGCCGGATACCTCGCACATAAATGAAAAGTCATCCTTGTGCGGTCCGCACGCGGTGGATTTAAGATACTTGTCCCTCTCCCGGTTTTCCGCGAGCTTTTTTGCCATTTCCCCTTCCGTCACGTTCGGTTCGTAAACCAGGGAGAGCTTTTCCCTGTTGCCAGACAAGGACAAATGAATATCCGAAATCATCTCGTTGAGTCTTGAGATGAATTTTCTTCTCTGTGCAATAATCCTTTCACCGAACTCGGAAAGCTGCGCGTCCCACACATCCAGCGTGATCTCCAGCGAAGGTTCGCTGTAGATATCCCGCAGAAGCTTGTTTCTCTGATCGATGATCTTATTGTACTGGCCAAGGTCGTAGAGATAATTCGCATTCAGCTGACACAGCTCTACATCCAGAAAATGTCTTCTGTTGGAGGGGCCGTTCTTTACAATAGTCAGATCTTCGGGCGAAAAAAATACGATATGCAGAAGTCCGATCAGCTCCGAGGCGCGCTTAATCCTCTGCCCGTTGATGGCAATTCCTTTTCCCGCGCCGTTTCGAAGGTGCATGTCGACCTGATAATCGATGCCGTTTTTGATTATTACCGTGCGGATATGACCTTCCTTCTCGCCGAAGCGGATCATATCCCTGTCGTAAACACCGCGATGTGACTTTGTAGTGGCGATCATATACAGGGCTTCGAGAATGTTCGTTTTGCCCTGCGCGTTATCGCCGTGGATTATATTCGTTCCTTCTGAAAAGCCTATATCCAGAAATTCATAATTTCTGAAATTGGAGAGTTGAAGCTGGCGGATATACATACAAACCTGACTTAACTGTGACTGCCCGCGATCCGGAATTCCTCCGCGCCGGCGGATTCATCCTCCGGATCCGACAGAACCCTTACGACGTCGCCGTCGTAGAGCTTGCGTCCCCTGCGGGTATCAATTTCCCCGTTCACAAGGACGCACCCGTCCTCAATAATAAATTTCGCATCGGCGCCGTTTTCGGCAATCCCGGAGAGCTTTAAAGCCTGTCCGAGCTTTATGAATTCATCTCTTATCTTAATTTCGTTCATGGCCTTAATCGATCGTGATAAAGTTGACCGGAAGCACAAGGTAGCAGTAGCTGTAATCATCCCTGATGAACGCGGGCGCACGGGAAGAAAGAAGATAGATATCGATATCATCCTCGTCGATCGAACGCAGGGCCTCGATCAGGAACTTCGGGTTAAAGCCGATGTTCATGTCATCGCCGTCCTTGTCGATCATAATCTCCTCATCCATGCTGCCGAGCGTCGTATTGATCTTGAGCTCGATGGACGTACCCCTGATCATCATGATGATCGGCTTCTTGTCCTCTTCTTTCACGAGAAGAGTGGCGCGGTCAAGACAGGACAGAAGCTCCTGCCTGGAAATCCTTACGTGAGTTTCAAAATCATTGGAGAGCATCTGGTCAACCTTGAAATACTCTCCCTCAATCAGTCTGGAGACGACAACCGTGCTGTCGAACTCAAAACAGGCATGTTTGTCCGTAAAATAGACCGATACGTTTTTCTCCATATCCCCGCCGATAATCTTGCTGATATCGGACAGAGTCTTTCCGGGAATGATCACCTTCCGGTTCTCATAGGTCTCCTTCAGCTCCACTCTGCGGATGGCGATCCGGTGACCGTCCAGAGCGATGACACGGAGCGTGTTCCCGTCGATCTCGAAGAGCTCTCCGTTCATCATCTTGTTGCTGTCACTGGAGGAAATCGAGAAAATGGTCTTATTAATGATATCCCTTAAGGTGAACTGGCTGACGCTGATACCGTACTCCCTGCTGATATCGGGAAGATAGGTAAAATCAGAACCGTCCCTGCCGAGAATGTTGAACTTTGCCTTTCCGCTCCGGATCATTACCTTCTCGTAGCCTTCCGTGGAAATCTCGATCTCTCCGTCCGGAAGCTTTCTGACGATATTGGAAAAAATATCCGCGTTGACAGCGATGATTCCGTGTTCCTCAATAATACCCTCTGCGATTGTCTCAATGCCGAGTTCGGTGTCATTGGCTATCAGTCTGATATCCGAAGAAGATGCGTCTATAAGGATACACTGCAGAATAGACATAGTCGTCCTGGACGGAATCGCCTTGGATACGATGGAAACACCGCTGATCAGATTCTGTTTTTCGATACGAAGCTTCATGTTCGGGTCCTTTATCTGAGTGAATAATAATCTTTCGTAGTAGTACGGGTGAAAAAGCGTACAACAATGCTTATTATATCTGTTTTTGCCGCTTTTTTCAATAAAAAAGAGGCCCCGTGTGGTGTGGATAACGAGTCCTCCTAAATGTGAAATAAGGGCCTTTTTTTTACATTTTTCACAAATTGAGTTTCTTGGTCAGGATGTCTATGTCGTTCCGCAGGCTGTCATCCGTATCCAGAAGGTCCGAAATCTTGTCAATTCCGTGGATAACTGTCGTGTGGTCCTTTTTACCCAGCAGTCTTGCGATGTTTTCGAGTGTGGAATCTGTGTATTTCCTGCACAGGTACATAATGACCTGCCTGGGGAGAACATATTCCGCGCTCTTTTTGCGCGAAGCCACCAGGGACATTTTGACATCATAATGCTCGCAGACGGCCTGGGCTATGAGCCTTGGCGTTACCTTCGAGTTCTGGCCTGTGTAAATATGGTCCTTTAAGGCCTCTTCCATATTTTCCGTGCTGACTTCCCTGTTGTTGAGCTTGCTGTAGGCGATGATCGTGTTGACGGCGCCTTCCAGCTCACGGATGTTGGATTTCAGGTTTTTGGCGACGTAGTCCAGAACGTCGTCGCTGAGGATCTTGTTCTTCTCCTCCGCGTATCTGCGAAGGATCGCCATTCTTGTCTCGTAATCCGGCGGCTGGATGTCGGCGATCAGTCCCATTTCAAAACGGGAACGGAACCTTTCGTCGAGCGTTTCCATTTCCTTCGGGGGACGGTCGGAGGACAGGACGATCTGTTTGCCTGCCGCGTGCAGCACGTTGAAGGTGTGGAAAAACTCCTCCTGCGTGGATTCCTTTCCGATAATAAACTGGATATCATCGATCAGAAGGACGTCGACGGTGCGGTATTTGTCCCTTACTCTCGACATGGTGGCCGCATTTCCGCTTCGGATCGCTTCGATGACTTCGTTTGTGAACTGTTCGCTCGTCACGTACAGAACCTTGGTCTCCGGATTCTGTTCAAGAATAAAGTGGCCGATGGAATGGATCAGGTGCGTCTTCCCGAGTCCCGCGCCTCCGTACAGAAACAGAGGGTTATACACATTGCCGGGGGATTCCGCGACGGCAAGGCCCGCCGCCTGGGCAAGGCGGTTGTTGCTGCCTACGACGAAGGTGTCGAACCGGTAGCGGGGATTGAGCCCCGCGGCCTCGGCGTGGGAGAGCTGCAGGGACTTCTTCATGTCAGAGGACGGATCCTCCTGCGCCTGGGAATCGGGCAGTACAAAAAGAACCTCGCAGGCCGCATTAAGCTGCTCGGAAATGGCAGCCTCGAAAAATTCTCTGTACTTCTTATTATAATAACCAAGCATCAGAGAATTATCGGAAGGAATTACTATATGAAACTGACTGCCTTCCACTGCTCCCAGCTTCAGGCCCCGGATCCAGGTATTATAGGAAACTTCGGTGAGATTGTATTCGTCACGGATGTATTCCAGAAGCTGGGTCCAGTTTTTATCGATCTTATCTGTATTCATCGGCAGCTGTTATCCATATCTGCCCCCGTCTTGAGAGGCGAATACCATCATATCGTAATTCGTTTTTTCTTTCAAATGACCGGAAATGTGCATATCCGGGAGCAAAATCACATTCCGGGAAAGAAAAATGTGGAAATGTGGATAATTATGTACACATCTCCGGATACCCACGGGAAGTTGAAATCACGATAAATCTTTGTGATGGAAAAATTCCGGATTCGGGATAATGAAATGCTTATCCACGAAAAATCCACAAAATGTGGATAATGTGAAAAATTTTTTTCGATTTTGAGGATGCCGGAAAGGGCACAAAATGTTGATCCGGAAAATTTATTTTTACCAGATGTAGTGTCCGGAAAACCTTGTATTTTCAAGGTTTTTCGAAGATTCATGCTTGACTCGCAATTATTGATTTAATATAATGATAAAGCTGTTCTTACCAGAGTTAAGGTGGTTATTGATCATAAGAATGATTAATACATTTCTTCGGAAACGACGGTCAGACACTCACATTTCCGCGGAAATGATTCGATTATTATAAAGGAGGTATTCCCATGGCAAAGATGACATATCAGCCCAAGAAAAGACAGCGCTCCAAAGTTCATGGTTTCAGAGCCAGAATGGCTTCAGCCGGCGGACGAAAGGTTCTTGCAGCCAGAAGAGCAAAGGGCAGAAAAGAATTAACGGTTTAAATGACCTTCCGCAAAGCCGCATGCAAATGCGGCTTTGTTTTATACTGAAATACTGAAGATGCAGCTGATTAAGAAAAACGAAGACTTCAGGAAATGCTATAAGGACGGCCGGTCCAGGGCGGACAGATACCTCGCGGTTTACGTATTGGGTAACGGAACGGAAAAGAACAGGTTAGGGGTTTCTGTCAGTAAAAAGGTAGGGAACAGCGTAGTACGCCACAGGATCAAAAGACTCGTCCGGGAGAGCTTCCGCCTCAATGAAAAGATTATGTCCGATAGCGGTTCGGATATTGTGGTGGTAGGGCGCAGATCAGCTAACGGTGCCAGTTATTATGAGATCGAAAGAGCGCTGCTGAAGAACCTTTCAAGACTGGGCTGCATCAAGGAAGACAGTTCCATAAATAACAGTAAAGAGATACCGCGGTTATGATGAAAAAACTTCTGATCGCGATGATCAGATTTTACAGAAAATATCTTTCGCCGCTGAAAAGCACGAAATGCCCTTATACTCCGACCTGTTCGGAATATGGCCTGGAGGCAGTAGAGAAATACGTAGCGCTCAAGGGAGGACTGCTCGCACTTTGGAGAATCATCCGGTGCAATCCTTTTTCCCACGGCGGTTATGATCCGGTTCCCTGACTGTCTGTTTCTTATGTCTGTCTTCCCCGGCTGTGCAGGCTGAGTCTCCTGTACAGACTGCGGGCTGACTTCATTTTAAGGAGACTTTTGTGTTTAATCCTATTCTTTTAACAAAATCGACATCATTCATTATCGGACCGGTCGCGACAGTTCTGGGCTACCTCATGAACGGCATCTTTTTCCTTCTGGACAAGATCGGCCTGCCCAATATCGGCCTCGCGATTATTCTGTTTACCTTCATTATTTATATGCTGATGATGCCGCTGACCGTAAAGCAGCAGAAATTCAGCAAGCTCCAGACAATCATGCAGCCGGAGATCCAGAAGATCCAGGCTAAATATAAAAACAAAAAAGACAACGACTCGATGATGAGAATGAACGAGGAGACGCAGGCCGTGTACAAAAAGTACGGCGTCTCTCCCACCGGCAGCTGTGTGCAGCTCCTGATCCAGATGCCGATCCTGTTCGCCCTCTATCGTGTTATCTACAATTTCCCCGCATATGTCACACAGGTGAAGGAAGCGTTCTTCCCTCTTGTGGATGAGCTGATCGCACAGAGCGGGGCCGCGGAATATCTGCAGACCTTCTCCGCTGCCGCCCAGTTCCAGAGACAGTTTACAAATGAAAGCTTTACAAGCGGTGTGACATCCTATGTGCAGAACACATTTATTGATGTCCTCAACCGGTTTTCCACTGCTGACTGGAACGCGCTTTCCATGCACTTTTCGTCACTTTCCCAGCACGTTGCCGCAACAGCGAGCAAGCTGAATGTTTACAATAATTTCCTCGGGCTGAACATCGGAAATTCGCCTTGGTTTACCATGCGCGAAGCCTGGGCTGACAAGTCCGTCATCGGAATTATCGCCGCGGTTATCGTTCCGCTCCTTGCGGCAGTTACGCAGCTCATCAACGTGGCTCTTATGCCGCAGCCCAGCCAGGGAGCCGATGCCCAGCAGGACCAGATGATGAACTCGATGAAGACCATGAACTACATGATGCCCATCATGTCCGCATGGTTCTGCTTCACACTTCCCGCAGGTATGGGACTGTACTGGGTAGCCGGTTCTGTAATCCGTTCCATCCAGCAGGTTTTCATCAACAAGAGCATCGACAAGATGGATATCGAAGCCTACATCGCAAAGCAGGCCGAGAAGACGAAGATCAAGGACGAGAAGCGGGGCGACAAGCCTACCATGACACAGCGCATGCAGGAATACGCCGGAATGAATACAAAGAATATTGATTCCACAGGCGCGGCAAAACCCGTCCGCAGGACAATCAGCCAGAAGGCTGCGGTACCTTCCTCCGGTGAAGCGAACCAGAAGGAAGATTTTGAAAAGGCAAAACAGTATTACCAGGATAAAAAATATAAGGAAGGCTCCCTTGCTTCAAAGGCAAATATGGTAAGCCGGTATAACGATACAAAGGAGAAATAAGGTGAACGACGCACAGGGATATATTGAGGTATCCGAGAAAACGCTGGACGATTGTATTACGACCGCATGCCAGAAATTATCTGTTACAAGTGACAGACTTGACTATGAAGTAATTGACCAGGGCAGCGCAGGTTTCCTTGGATTTAACGCAAGAAAGGCAGTAATTCGGGCAAGAGTTAAGGAAAATCCGGAGAAAGCCTCCAGGGCTCAGGGCGATGCTCTCGCAGCGCCGGCTCAGGAAAATACGGAAAAGGCGGATTACAGCAAACCCGCACAGGAAGAGTACAAGCCGGCGGATACGGAAAAGTCCGCAAGGGAAAAGGAAGAATTCCTTAAGAGCACAATCGACGAGTTCGGTTACGTCGATGTCGAGGCAAGAGCGGCAGCTCTTCCTCCCGCAAGAGAAGATGACGGAGATTCCTCTGACAGAGAATCCTATGGCAGGTCCTACGGAAGAGAGTCCGGAAGGGGCGAGCGCGGTGAGAGAGGCCGCAGGTCCGGAAGAGACGGCGGAAGGTCATCCAGAAATTCGAGAAACTCCAGGGATTCCCGCGATTCCAGAGACTCCAGAGGATCTTATGACTTCGGAGGACGCAGAAACAGCAGATTCGGCGACAGAAGAAAGTCGGAAGGAAACTATTTTGAAATCGTAGATGATTCGGATATCGAAATTCCGGTCTACGATCCTGCCGAAAAGAAGGAGCCGAGGGTCGAATATACAGATGAGCAGATCGCCGGATTCAAGGAAAGAGCTGACGAGTTCCTTACAGCTCTCTTCAATGCGATGGGAATCGATGTTGAGATCACGGAAACCTTTGACAGAAGCGAGAACATTCTCACCGTCGACTTCGAGGGTGACGACATGGGAATCCTCATCGGCAAGAGAGGAGCAACTCTTGATTCAGTCCAGTACCTTGTATCGCTGGTCGTGAACAAGGATGTGGAAGGATATGTCCACGTAAAGGCGGACACGGAAAACTACAGGGCAAGAAGAAAGAAAACACTGGAGAATCTGGCAAAGAACATAGCATTTAAAGTAAAGAAAACAAGAAAATCCATGGCGCTCGAGCCCATGAATCCATATGAAAGACGTATCATCCATTCGACATTGCAGGGTGATCCATATGTCACCACTTACAGTGAGGGGGAGGATCCGAACAGAAGAGTCGTTGTGACACTGAAAAAATAAATAGGTAAGGCACCTGAACGGAAAAGCTACTATCCGGCAGGTGCTTTATTATTCGAGGCAGTGGAAGGATAGGTATGTCCCTGATTTACAACAGCCTGCAGAAGGACACAATCGCGGCAATTGCCACGGCTGCCTCCGACGCGGGAATCGGAATCATCAGAATCAGCGGACCAGAGGCTGTCGGCGCCGCCGACAAGCTCTTCAGGTCAAAAAAGGGAGAAAGAACACTTTCCGGATTCAGGCCGGGGACCATTCATTTCGGTTATGTCATCGATCCGGATACGAACGAGACCGTCGACGAAGTGATGGTGTCCGTGATGCGCGCGCCTCACAGCTATACGACGGAGGACACTGTGGAAATCAATACACACGGCGGTGTGTATCTGATGCAGAAGATTCTGTCCCTTGTTTTTGCCGAAGGAGTCCGTCCGGCGCAGCCGGGAGAATTCACAAAGCGCGCTTTCCTGGGAGGAAGGATCGACCTCACCCAGGCGGAAGCGGTGATGGATATCATCAGCGCGCAGAATTCCTTTTCGGCAAAAACCGCCGCAAGACAGATCCGGGGGTCCGTCCTGACCTGCGTCAGGTCCCTCAGGGAAAGGATTCTGTATGAGATTGCCTTCATAGAATCCGCCCTGGACGATCCGGAGAACTATTCCCTGGACGGCTATCCGGAAAAGCTGAGGGGCATATGCCTTGAACTCAAGGAAAAGCTTGCCGGCATGATCCTGTTTTCCCAGGAGGGCCGGATCCTGAAAGAAGGAATCCGGACGGTCATCGCGGGCAAGCCGAATACAGGAAAATCTTCCTTATTAAATAGTCTGTCCGGTTACGAGCGCGCAATCGTTACGGACATTGCGGGAACAACCAGAGATACGCTGGAGGAGACGGTCCGGATCGGAGAAGTTCTTCTTCAGATTGTGGATACGGCGGGTATCCGCTCCACCGAAGATGAGATCGAGAAAATCGGCGTCGAAAGGGCACTAAGAGAAATCGAGAGCGCCCAGCTGATTCTGTTCCTGCTGGATTCGTCCTGCGGGATTGCAGATGAGGACCGTGAGACGGCGGAGGCGGTGCGCCGGCAGACAGAGGCGGGAGCAAAGTGCATTCTCCTGCTGAACAAGACCGACAAGCCAAGGGCAATTACCGATGAGGAGGCAGAAAGCTTCTATCTTGACATCGCCGGCAGCGCCGGCAGACGGGAAGAAGGCAGGATCCTCCAGGTATCGGTCAAAACCGGAGACGGTATGGAATCCTTAAGGAGTACCATCCGTGAAATGTTCCGGATCGGTGAAATCGAGAACAACAGCGAAATCCTGCTGTCAAATATGCGGCAGATCCAGGATGCAAAGGATGCAATGGAATCCCTGAACATGGTGATATCCAGCATCGACAGCGGAATGTCGGAGGACTTCTTTTCGGTTGACCTTCAGAACGCTTATGCAAGCCTTGGAGAAATCATCGGCGAAACGGTGGAGGATGACGTCGCCACGGAAATCTTCTCAAAATTCTGCCTCGGGAAATAAGTAAGATTCGGGAAATTCGAAAGTCGGAAAATAATTGACGGGAACAGTACAGGAAAAACTGAATAAGGAAATGAATGCGGGTAGCAGGGATAAGTCTGAATATCATATTCAGGCGGATATCTGCGTCATCGGCGCCGGCCATGCCGGGTGCGAGGCTGCGCTTGCTGCAGCAAGACTGGGGTTTAACACGGTTATCTTTACCATGAATGTCGAGAGCATCGCGATGATGCCCTGCAATCCGCACATCGGCGGATCTTCAAAGGGGCATCTTGTCCGCGAGATCGACGCCCTCGGCGGCGAAATGGGTAAAAATATCGACAAGACCTTTATTCAGTCCAAAATGCTGAACCGTTCAAAGGGCCCGGCAGTACACTCATTGCGTACACAGGCGGATAAAGCTGCCTACTCAAAGGAAATGCGTAAGGTTCTTGAAAAACAGGAAAACCTTACGATCCGCCAGGCTGAGGTAACAGAGATTCTTACGGAAACGGCAGATGATCCGACGGATAATTCCGTAGATTTGTCCGCCGCAGATTCCTGCATGAACACTGCCGGAAAGAATACCGGAAAGACTGCTGGTAAGGCTGCCGGAAAGACTGCAGGCAAGCTGAGAGTCACCGGCGTCAGGATCCACACGGGAACGGTCTATGACTGCAGCGCCGTGATCATCTGCACCGGCACATATCTCAACGCGAGATGTCTTGTCGGAGAATCCATTACCCAGACAGGTCCCGGAGGAATGCAGAGATCTACCTTCCTGAAGGATTGTCTTGACCGGCTCGGCGCCGGCATGAGACGTTTCAAGACAGGAACTCCTGCCAGAATGGACGGCAGGACTCTGGACTATTCCAAAATGGTGCCGCAGTACGGTGACGAGAAGGTGATTCCCTTCTCCTATTCGACGGACCCGGAGAGCGTACAGATTGAACAGGTACCCTGCTATCTGACTTATACGAACGAAGAGACGCACACAATCATCCGGAGCAATCTTGACCGCTCACCGATCTATGCCGGAATTATCGAAGGCACCGGTCCGCGCTACTGCCCGTCGATCGAGGACAAGGTCGTTAAATTCGCCGAAAAGGACAGACACCAGGTTTTCATCGAGCCGGAAGGTCTGGATACAAATGAAGTCTATGTCGACGGGATGTCCTCGTCGATGCCTGACGACGTCCAGCAGAGAATGTACCGGACAGTACCGGGACTTGAGAACTGTGTCATCGTCAAAAATGCGTATGCCATCGAGTATGACTGCATCAATGCGAATGACCTGAAACTCTCACTGGAGATGAAATCTGTCGACGGCGTATTCTGTGCCGGACAGTTCAACGGCAGCAGCGGGTATGAAGAAGCTGCAGCCCAGGGACTGATCGCAGGCATCAACGCTGCGGCAAAGCTTCAGGGGAAAGAGCCGGTTGTCATCAAACGGTCAGAGGGCTACATCGGCGTACTGATCGATGACCTTGTCAGCAAGGACAACCGCGAACCGTACAGGATGATGACATCCCGTGCGGAGTATCGACTTCTGCTCAGACAGGACAATGCCGACCTGCGCCTTACGGAAACAGGTTATAAGGCAGGTCTTGTATCCGTGGAGCGGTACCTTGCGGTCAAGCGCAAACAGGAAATTATCGAAAAAGAAATTCAAAGACTCAAAGACACGAAAATCGGAGCGTCGGCAAAGACGCAGGAATATCTGAGGAGCATCGGTACCAGTGAACTCAAAACCGGTGTTTCGCTCGCAGAACTTCTGTGCAGACCGGAAATGAGCTATTCGCTGTTAGAAGGCGTCGCTCCGATGCCGCACAGCCTGGAGAATGAAATAGAAAACTCCGAAGAAATCAAAACACTGGTGCACGGAACAAATACAGGCTACCTGAAAGAACAGATCGAACAGCAGGTAGAGATCGATATCAAGTACGAAGGTTATATAGAACGACAGAAAAAGCAGGTTGAACAGTTCGAGAAGCTGGAAAACCGCAGAATACCCGGAGACATCAATTATGACGATGTGGAAAGTCTCCGGCTTGAAGCAAGACAGAAACTGAAAGATCTACGCCCCTCATCGATTGGACAGGCGTCCAGAATGTCCGGAGTAACTCCGGCCGATGTGGCGGTATTATTGATATACCTTGAAAAAACAGGTAGAAAGAATGAGAATATAAATGAGCAGAGAAAAGAATACGACACAGAAGCTGACGACCCTGCGTGAAAAGACCGGTATGAACCGCGCACAGTTCGCTGCGTATTTTGGAATTCCGTACAGAACCATCCAGGACTGGGAGCTTGGAAACCGCCAGATGCCGGATTACCTGTTGAGGCTTATGGCATACAAAGTAGAAACAGACCTGCTGTCCGGCACAGATGAGGACAGCAATAAAGCTCAGGAAAAGAAAGCTTAAGAAAAGACCTGAGAAAAAGCTTAAGAAAAGAACCGTCAGGGCAGACCTGTCAGGAGCAATATGATCAGAAGAGCGGAAAATAAGGATATTGAAAGAATTCTTGAACTGCTGGTTCAGGTAAATATGGTACATCACAACGGCCGGCCGGATCTTTTCAACGGGCCGGCAACAAAATATACTGCCGAAGAGCTGATGAAAATCTTTGAAGACGACAGCACGCCGGTATTTGTATATGAGGATGAGAACCACAAAGTACAGGGACATGCCTTCTGTATCATGAAGCAGGCTCTGAATGACAATATTCTCACTGACATAAAGACACTTTATATTGACGACATCTGCGTCAACGAGAACGCCCGCGGACACCATATCGGGAAGAGCCTGTATGACTACGTGACGGACTATGCCAGAAAGGCAGGCTGCTATAACGTCACCCTGAACGTATGGACCTGCAATGAAAGTGCAATGAAATTCTATGAGAGCCTTGGAATGGCAAAACAGAAGATCGGCATGGAGCAGATACTGAACTAACGATGGCAAACGCTTCTGTTATTGACAAATTCATAGAGTCGCTCGGCAGCATCCGGCCGGAGCTGAAGCTCTCACAGGAAAAGCTTGATAAACTGTCCGTGTATTACGAGAACCTTGTCGAGTGGAACAAGGTGATGAACCTTACTGCAATTACGGATGAAAAGGATGTTTATGAGAAACACTTCCTCGACAGCCTTTCGGTGAAGCTGCCGGTGGGGAGCAGTGTGGAAAACAGTTCTGTAGGCAGCGGTACTTCCGGCACCGATTCTTCCGGCATCGGTTCTTCCGGCAGCAATACTTCCGGCAGCAGTGCAGCCGGCACGCAGAAGCTGATCGACGTCGGAACCGGCGCGGGCTTTCCTGGCCTTGTCCTTGCAATTGCATATCCGGAGATGCAGGTTACATTAATGGATTCCCTGAACAAGAGAATCAGCTTCCTGAATGATACGATTCAAAAGGCGGACATTCGAAATGTCACCTGTGTACATGCGCGGGCGGAGGAACTTGCAAGAAACAAGAATTACAGGGAACAGTATGACATGGCAGTTTCCCGTGCAGTTGCCAATCTCAGCACACTGTCCGAGTATTGTCTGCCCTTCGTTAAAAAGGATGGGTTCTTTATTTCATATAAGGGAGATGATACAGCTGAGGAAATACTGGCTGCGAAGAACGCCATATTTCTTCTGGGCGGCAGGATGGATGCTAAAGAAGAGTTTACACTGCCCGGCACAGACTACAAACGAACCCTTATATATATAAGGAAGAAACAGACTACATCTGCCAAGTATCCAAGAAAAGCAGGTACACCGGCAAAGAATCCGTTATAATGTTTCACGTGAAACATTTAGATACAATTTTGAAAAGTTTCACGTGAAACATTCGAATATAATCTGGAGAATTTAGATGGGAAGAATTATTTCAATTGCCAACCAAAAGGGAGGCGTTGGAAAAACTACAACGACTATTAATTTGAGCGCCGCATTGGCTGAGGCGGGGAAAAAGATCCTGGTAGTAGACATGGACCCGCAGGGAAATACATCAAGCGGCTTTAATATTGAGAAAAACACAGAAGAAAATACAAGCTACGAACTTCTGCTCGACGAGTGCACAATTACAGAGGCTGTCAAAAAGGAAGTAATCGAAAATCTGGATATCATCCCGTCAAACGTAAATCTTGCTGCGGCGGAGATTGAACTGATCGGCGTCGACAGAAAAGAGTACATTCTGCGGGATGCACTTGATTTTGTCAGGGATGATTATGACTATATTATTCTCGACTGCCCTCCCTCATTGAATCTTCTGACGGTGAACGCCATGGTTGCGTCGGATTCCGTTCTCGTTCCCATACAATGCGAGTACTATGCACTTGAGGGACTGAGCCAGCTGATCCATACGATTAATCTTGTCAGGGAGAGACTTAACGGCAGACTTGGAATCGAAGGCATTCTGTTCACAATGTATGATGCCAGGACAAATCTGTCTGCGCAGGTCGTCGAGAACGTAAAGGCAAACGTAAAACACAGAATTTACGACACAGTGATTCCGCGCAACATCAGACTGGCTGAGGCACCGAGTTTCGGACAGCCGATCACAATCTATGACAGCCATTCTTCCGGAGCAGACGCTTACCGGAAACTCGCTGCGGAAATCATCAGCTCAGTCGGATAGTCCGGCGCTATTTCGGGCAACGCGGGTTGAACACCGCGGACATATTTGAATATTCAGGAGTAAGATATACAGCTGCAGAAACAAAACACAGAAACCAGAACAGGCAGGTATATATGGCAAAAAAGAGAGGATTGGGAAGAGGACTGGATTCTCTGATACCAAAGCAGAGCGTGCAGAGCGTTCCGGTGCAGCCGCCTTCAGACGGCGGTGCTTCCGGGGGAGAATCTGCGGCAGAAAATGAAAAGACCGGTGAGGAAAGAAAAGTATCCGGCGGAAATAAGGCAGGCGTAAAGACCGCAGAGTCAAAGAAGGCTGCGGAAGCGACTGGTTCGGAAGATACACGGGACAGAGTTCTTTATGTGAAAATGAGCAGGATCGATCCCGATAAAAACCAGCCGAGAAAGAACTTTGACAAAGAAAAACTGGAAGAGCTGGCCGACTCCATTAAAAAGAAGGGCGTCCTGCAGCCGATTCTTGTACAGGAAACAGGCGGCCGGTATACCATTATTGTCGGCGAACGGCGCTGGAGAGCCGCAAAGATTGCGGGTCTTAAAGAAATTCCCGTAATAATAAGAGATTTCACCGAAAGAGAAAGAGCAGAAGCGGCTCTTATCGAGAATATTCAGCGTGAGGACCTGAATGTCATTGAAGAAGCAAAGGCATATCAGACACTGATCGAGGAATACAATATTACGCAGGAAGAGGTTGCTGCCCAGGTTTCGAAGAGCCGGACAGCCGTAACGAACATTCTGCGTCTTCTGAAACTGTCTCCCGAAGTCAGAGCAATGGTTTCAGACGGAAAGCTTTCGATGGGACAGGCGCGTGCACTGGTGGCAGTTGAAGATCCTGCAGTACAAAAAGAACTCGCGGAAAAGATAATTGCTCAGGATCTGAATGTCCGTGAGGTTGAAAAGCTGATTAAAAAGCTTGGAAGCCAGTCTGCAGCGAAAAAGACCGGCAGTGATGAGACACTTCAGGCATATTATTCGGATATCGAGAGCAGACTGAATGAAGCACTAGGAATGAAGGTCAATCTTCATGTTGGCAGAGCAGGCAAGGGCAAGGTTGAGATTACCTTTGCAAACGCAGGTGATTTGGAAAAAATCATGGAGCGGATATTTGTATGAGTACAGACGGTTCTCTCTTCGCTGCGGGATCGCCCCTCTCGGGCGTAATCATGATACTGCTGACGATAATTGTCATTATTCTGATTGTTGTCACAGTTATGCTCTCCCGAAAGGTCAGCTCACTTGAGAAAAGGGTTGGAAAACTCTCCGCCGGAAGCGACGGGGAGTCGCTTGAGAACGCACTGATCCGGATTTTTGATGATTACAGCGTATTCAGCCGCACGTTAAAACAAAACGAAGAAGACATCGACGACATTTACGCGAGATTACGTACTGTTATACAGAAGATCGGTGTGATAAAATATGATGCGTTTAACCAGATGGGCGGAAATTTAAGCTCCGCGATTGCCCTTCTGGATGAAAACAACGACGGATTTATTATCAACACCGTCCAGAGTGTAGACGGCTGCTATTCCTACGTCAAACGGGTGATTGACGGAAAACCGGATATTGATCTCGGAAAGGAAGAAAACCAGGCACTGGAAGAAGCTCTGCGGTATCCGCAGTAGATAATACAAGCAAAAAGAAATAAACATTAGAGGTAAAAGGCAATGATTGACATCAAATTCCTTAGAGAGAATCCCGATATCGTAAAAGAGAATATCAGGAAAAAATTCCAGGACGAAAAGCTTCCGCTGGTCGATGAGGTAATCGAGTACGACGAGAAGGCCAGAAAAGCACAGAGAGAAGCAGACGATATCCGCGCAAGCCGCAACAAGATCTCAAAAGAGATCGGCGCAATGATGGCCCAGGGAAAGAAAGAAGAGGCAATGGCCCTGAAGGAACAGGTTGCCGCGAATGCGAAGCGCCTGACAGAGCTTGACGAGATTCAGAAGCAGGCCCTCGAAATCGTCCAGAAGGATATGATGGTAATCCCGAATATCATTGATCCTTCGGTCCCGATCGGTAAGGACGATTCCGAAAATGTCGAGCTTCAGCGTTTCGGAGAGCCGTTTGTCCCGGATTTCGAAATCCCGTATCATACAGATATCATGGACCGCTTCGCAGGCATCGACCTCGACGCGGCAGGCCGTGTTGCCGGCAACGGTTTCTATTATCTGAAGGGAAATATTGCAAGACTTCATTCCGCAGTACTTACCTATGCGCGAGATTTCATGATCGACAAGGGCTTTACCTACTGCATTCCTCCTTTCATGATCAGAAGTGCCGTCGTTAATGGCGTTATGAGCTTTTACGAGATGGAAGCCATGATGTATAAGATCGAGGGCGAGGATCTCTACCTGATCGGAACTTCCGAGCATTCCATGATCGGCAGCTTTATCGACCAGATTATCGATGAGAAGACGCTTCCGCTGACACTCACAAGCTATTCTCCCTGCTTCCGCAAGGAAAAAGGCGCACACGGAATTGAGGAGAGAGGCGTTTATCGTATCCATCAGTTCGAAAAACAGGAAATGATCGTTGTCTGCAAGCCGGAAGA
>ODAI010597230.1_pt1 | contig 18960 bp, 16 predicted proteins | sample 1539321 | NCBI WGS metagenome assembly ODAI01 (sample SAMN02144231, study PRJEB22623) | gut metagenome | biome: sheep rumen | host: Ovis aries | place: New Zealand
AAGAGTTAGCTGTCAGCAGTGGCGGCTATCATCTGCTCGACATCAATCTCCATACCGGCCGCCACCATCAGATTCGTTGCCAGCTGGCCAATATCGGTTGTCCCATCAAGGGTGACCTTAAGTATGGCGCCGAGCGTAGCAACCCCGACGGCAGTATTTCGTTGCATGCCCATACCGTTTGCTTCGAGCATCCTGTCACGCACGAGCGCATGACCATTACCGCTCCCAATCCAGAAATAGAAAAAATGTTTAATATATAATAAAATGCGCAAAGCTTCTTTGTTTATTGTCACTTTCATTTTGTGCCTGCTGTCGGTCGAAGCCCAGCAGGTGGTTGAGAACAATTTCGACCGTTTGAAGGTTCACTATGCCACCCCGGATGTGAAGATTCATTCTGCCCGGGACGGTTACTCCCTCCTGCAGATGGAGGGCTACAGTCAAGGTGGTGTGCATGGACGTCCCTCGCTTCCTGTTCAGAATAGTCTCATCGCCGTGCCTTTCTGCGACGGCATGGAGGTGAAAGTGGAGAATGCAGTTTTTGACACAATCGCTATCGAGGGTCTGAAAGTCTTGCCTTTGCAGCCATCCCTCCCCAAGAGCGACCGTAAGGAGCATCCTCTTTTTGTCGATGACGATGCCTATGCCGCCGATGTCTTTTGGGGCCAGTCGTTGGCTTCGGTGCAAAACCTGGGTGTGGGGCGCGACCGCAACTATGCCACCTTGAGCTTCTCGCCCGTGAGCGTCAATCCTGTCAGCGGACAGATGGTTGTCTGCCGTAGTGCCGACGTCACGGTGAGCTATCGCAATGCCGATGTTGCCACTACGATGGAATACCTTCAGCGCTACCATTCTCCTGCCTTTGGCCTCGGTTCCACCCTCAACACCATGCCTGGAGCCAAGTCTGTGAGCAATTCCGCTCCTCTGCGCATGGTCATCGTGGTGGGCCAAGGGCTGCAATGTCACGCCATTCAGGAATTCGCCGAGTGGAAACGTACCCAGGGCATGCTGGTTGATATTCTTGTGCCCTCGTCCTACAACACCCTCGCCATCACCAACACCCTCAAGAGCATGTACACCAATGCCAGCGAATCCTCGCCGGCTCCCACCTATGTGCTGCTTGTGGGCGATGTGGCTCAGATGCCCGTTTATAGCACCAAGGTTGCCAATTCCTTCTTCTGGCAGATGCAGCTCTCGAAGGATCATGCCACCGACTTGTACTATACCACCTGGAGTTCCGGCGACAACCTGCCCGACTGCTACCTCGGACGCTTCTCGGCCTCCGACACCGCCACCTTGCGCAACATCGTCGCCAAGACTCTCTACTATGAGCAATACCGCTTTTTCGACGACAGCTACCTCGCCAAAGCCGCGCTTGTCGCCGGTGAAGACCAAGGCTCTACCGGTGACAACGCCTACCGCTGTGCCGACCCCACGATGGATTATGTCGCTTACTATTATGTCAATGCTGCCAATGGCTTCAATACCGTCAGATACTATAAGAACAATACCTCCTTCTACCCCTCCGGCGTCACCGTCACCGGCAGCAGCCAGAGCACTTCCTCGGCTACTGCCCTGAAAAGCTACTATAGCGTCGGCGCCGGTTGGATCAACTACAGCGCCCATGGCGACTGGAACATGTGGTACAAGCCCCAGTTCACCGTCAGCGATGTCTCCCGCATGTCCAACGTCAACATGCCCTCTGTCATGATCGGCAACTGCTGCCTGACCAACCGCTTCAACGAAACGACCTGCTTCGGTGAAGCGCTGCTGCGCAAAAACAATAATGCCGGTGCGGTCATCTATATCGGCGCCACCAACTCCACCTTCTGGGATCAGGACTTCTACTGGAGTGTCGGCCTGCGCGACAACATCAGCAACACCATGTCCCCCAGCTACATCGCCGCCAAGATGGGAACGTACGACCGACTTTTCCACACCCACGGCGAAGCCCTCTCCGACTATGCAGTCACCGCTGGCAAGATGCTCTACTTCGGCAATATGTCCGTCCAGAACGCACCTACGGCATCCTCCAACTGGTACGGTACCACCGCCGAGATGAAGCAGTACTACTGGGAAATCTACGAACTCATGGGTGACCCCAGTCTCATGCCTTGGTTGGGGCGGGCCGAAGTCCTCAATGTGGTCCTTAGCTCCGATGGCACCAGCCTCAGGGTCGCCGCCGCACCCGGGGCCTACGTGGCGCTCATCGCCAACGACGGCCTGCAGCTGCAGGCCGCAGGTTTCGCGGGCTCCGATGGCTTGGCCTGGCTGCCAGTCCCCTCCGTGGGCCTCGAGAATTGCTTCGTCAGCGTCTCGGCCCAAGGCTATCGCCCCGTGCAGAAGGCCTGTACTCCTGACAATCTGGCCGTCGATGGCATTGGCCTCCACGACGTCGGCATCTCGCCCAATCCCGCCTCCGACCACGCCGTCGTTTCCGCCGTCGGTCTGCAGCATGTTGCACTCATCGACATGACCGGGCGCACCCTCCAGACCCTCCCAGCCTCAGGCGACCGTTGCCGACTCGACCTCTCCGGCCTACCTGCCGGACTTTACCTGCTCCGACTCGTGACCGCCAACGGCAGCTCCACGGGAAAGCTCCTGGTGAAGTAAACCGTCAATAACCTAGAATCTTCAGCATCGACTTGTAGCTCTGCTCCTTGGCGAAGAGTTTCGTCGTGTATTCCCCGTTCTCGTCCTTGTCGATGATGACGTGCTTCGGAGCCGGTATCAGGCAGTGCTGTATGCCGCCGTAGCCGCCTATGCTCTCTTGGTAGGCTCCCGTGTGGAAGAATCCGATATACAGCGGGTCATCCTTCTGCAGTTTCGGCAGGAAAATGGCGTTCGCGTGGCTGTCGGCGTTGTAGTAGTCCTCCGAGTCGCACGTCAGACCCCCGAGGAACACCCGCTGGTACTCGCAGTCCCAGTGGTTGATGGGCAGCATGATGAAGCGCTGGTTGATGCCCCAGGTGTCGGGCAGCGTCGTGATGAAACTCGAGTCGATCATGTACCACAGCTCCCGGTCGTTCTGCTGCTTCTGGTCCAATATACTATATAATGTAGCGCCGCTTTCGCCCACGGTGAAGCTTCCAAACTCGGTGTAGATGTCCGGCTCCTCCACGCCCCGCTGCGAGCAGATGTTCTTGATCTGCGCCAGTATCTCCTCCGCCATATACTCGTAGTCGTAGTTGGCCGCCAGGCTCACCTTCGACGGGAATCCGCCGCCGATGTTCAACGAGTCCAGTTCCGGACACACCCTCTTCAGGTCGCAATACACATTCACGCACTTCGCCAGCTCGTTCCAGTAGTAGGCTGTGTCGCGGATGCCCGTGTTGATGAAGAAGTGCAGCATCTTGAAGCGAAACTTGGGGTTCGGCTTGATCTCCTTCTCGTAGAACGACACGATGTCGTGATAGCGGATGCCCAGTCGCGAGGTGTAGAAGTCGAACTTGGGCTCCTCCTCGGCGGCTATCCGGATGCCCAACAGCATCGGTTCGCGCCCCTCCGGCACCGCCTGGTTGAGGGTGGAATATTCGTTCTTGTTGTCCAGAATGGGTATCACGTTGGTGAATCCGTCTTGGAAGATTCCTACGATATTCTCTATATATTGCTCCTTCTTGAATCCGTTGCACACGATGGTTTTGTCCTTCTCGATGAGCCCTTGGGCGTGCAACTCCTGTATCAGGTTGATGTCGAAAGCCGACGAAGTCTCAAGGTTGATGTCGTTCTTCAGCGCCTCTTCCAGCACGAACGAAAAGTGGCTGCTCTTGGTGCAATAGCAATAGTTGTAGGTGCCCTTGTAGTCGGTTTTGGCGATGGCCACGTTGAACAAGCGCTTTGCCCGCTGTATCTGTGAGCTGATCTTCGGCAGATAGGTGATTTTCAATGGGGTGCCATACTGCTTGATGACCTCCATCAAGGGGATGTCGTGGAAATAAAGCTCGCCGTCCTCCGTGCGGAATTCATCCTGCGGGAAGTCGAAAGTCTGATCAATCAGGTCGTAATACTTGTTCTTCATAACCGTTGAATTGATTAATTTACAATCTTTTTGTCAATCCGGCTCGCTCGGATTGGTGCTGCAAATATACAACTAATTTACTTGCATTGTAATTTTTATTTCATAATAAGTGAATTTTTTCAGGCTTCCGGACGCTGGTTTGGTTCTTCTATGGTACGCTCCATTTCTTTCGATTCTATGTAACCATCTGATAATAAGCCATGAATCCGTTATGACCTAGTATTGACCTAGTATTGACCTAGTAATGACCTAGTAATGACTATATAGAAAGTACTAAGTCATTACCCCGTCATGCCTCCATCATGCCCAGGTGTTTTCTTTCATCATGCCTCATGATTATTTCACGAATCGGAAATGAATTGGCGTAATTATTCCACGAATTTTTGAGGTAAGCCTATGGTGACAAATGCCGCCATGGGCTTACTTGTGCTTACTGGAGGGGAATAAATTTGCACGGACGAAAAAAAAGACGTATCTTTGTAGTGCACATTCCGAATGGGTGTTGTGTGCAATGGATTGAATCATAACAAACTACAATAGGATATATGGCTATGAAAAGAGTGATGGTGCTGACGGGCGGCGGCGACTGCCCCGGGCTGAACGCCGTGATTCGCGGCATCGTGAAACGTGCTTCGCAGACCTCCGACTGGGAGGTGATAGGCTGCATCGAGTCGTTCAACGGGGTGCTTCGCGAGCCGACGGAGATTGTTGAGTTGACGGAGAAGACGGTGGAAGGGATTCAGATACAAGGCGGTACTATATTGGGTACGACGAACAAGGGCGGCCCCTTCGCCTGGCCGGTCAAGGAGGCCGACGGCTCTTGGAGCACGGCCGACAGAAGCGACGAGATGCTTCGCAAGTTGCGCTACATGGGGGTGGATGCGGTCATCAATATCGGCGGCGACGGCAGCCAACGTATCTCGCTGGGTCTCGCGAAGAAGGGTCTGAATATCGTGGGCGTGCCCAAGACCATCGACAACGACCTCTCGATGACCGACTACACCTTTGGCTTCCAGACAGCGGTGCAGATATGCACCGACGCCATCGACAAGCTGGTGACCACCGCTGCGAGCCACAACCGGGTGTTTATCGTCGAGGTGATGGGCCGTGACGCAGGTTGGATTGCGCTCCATTCGGCCATCGCCGGCGGCGCCGATGTCTGCCTGATTCCCGAAATCCCTTACGATATCAACAAGGTGAAAGCCAAAATCGAGCAGCGGTACAACCGGGTGCTCACAGGGAATGCCTCGCGTCGAGGCTATTGCATCATCGTGGTGGCAGAAGGAGCCTTGCCGAAAGGGGGCTCGGTGACCGGAACCGTGAGCGGCGAGGTGGGCTACCAGCACATCAAGCTCGGCGGAGTAGGGGAGCAGCTGGCTGCCGACCTGAAGGCCGCCGGCGTGGAGCACGACATCCGCTACACCATCCTCGGTCACCTGCAGCGCGGCGGGACACCCATCGCCTTCGACCGTGTGCTGGCCACCGAGTTCGGCGTCCGCGCCATGGAGTTCGTCATGGAGGGCCGCTTCGGCCAGATGGTGGCCTACCATCATCCCGATGTGGTTGGCATCCCGCTCGAGGAGGCCGTCCGCGAGCAGAACCTGGTGGCACCCGACAGCCGTCTGGTGCATACCGCCAAGGGTGTGGGCATAGAGTTCGGCGACTAAACACGTGTGAAATATGGAGATCAAACCTTACCGCCACGAGGTGAAATATTACGAGTGCGACCGTATGGGCATCACGCACCACAGCAACTACATACGCTTCATGGAAGAGGCGCGGGTGGATTGGATGGACCAGTTGGGCTACGGCTTCGACCGCATGGAGGCCGAGGGCGTGGTGTCGCCGGTGGTGGCGGTGGATTGCCGCTATCGCAATTCGACTACCTTCAAGGATGTGATCGAGATTGTGCCGACGGTGGCCGAGATGACGGCTTTGAAGCTGGTGATCAGCTATGTGATGACCGTCGGCGGACGTGTTGTCTGCACGGGCACCAGCACCCATTGCTTCATGGAGAACGGCCGCCCCGTCTCGCTCGAGAAGCGCTTCCCCGAGCTGTACGCCAAGATGATGGAGGTGGAATAAATACAATCAGGAAAATGGAAGAGTACCGGCAAATCATTAATAGGATATGTGGAAACATACATGTGGGGATTGTCGATTTTGACGAACCACGTGGAGAGGTTTCAATGCCGACACAGGTGTCTTCAGAGTTTATAACCAACAAGCAGCAAGGAGATTGGGCAGAAGATGTGTTGTTCAGGGCGATTAACGACAATTCGGAGAGGGTGGTTGCCGTAAAGTATGGCAAATCGGACGACTTGGTGGCAGGGGAGCCTGGTTTTGAGGAGCTATTCAATAACTATCAGAGGGAGTTGGACACGATTGGTAAAAGGCCGGATTTGTTGCTTTTCAGGAGGGAGGATTATAATGCCGAATGGGGGAAGGATATCAGCAGGCGCGATCATCGCGAAATAGACGAGTATGTAAGGAAGGCCATTGCGGGTATTGAGGTGCGTTCCAGTGCTTTCCTTATCGACAGATATATGCAAGAGGCCGACAAAGCGGTAGAGGAACACATCCGGCGAGCTATTGGGATACGGAATCGGGTTCTTGGCGAGTACAAGGATCTGCTCGAGGTGAAGATACCTGAAATGATTGACATTCTTGAGAGGCTTGACGATGTGTCTGTCAGGAGTATAGATTTTCGTACACCCAGTTACAGGGCATCGCAACGGCTGCAGGAGATGTCTTCGCTGTTGTCGGAATTAAAGAAATGCTTAAGAAGCATTCAGAAGAGAAATACTTTGTCCATCACCCCCAAGGTGGAAGATTTGAAAGTTGTGCGCAAATGAGTGATGATGTACAATGTGCCTCATTTTTACGTCCAGGTCTTCTTCGACAAGGTCTATGGCATATCGTATAAACACATTCTGGAACTGATTGCCAATCCGGAACTGGAGGGTGAGAAGTACTTTGTTGAGCAAGATACAAAAAACCAGAACAAGACCACCATCAAGATTCCTTCAAGGGACGGCGTCTGTTTGGTGAAAAGGGCAATGACAGAACCGAACCACCAAAGTGTAAGAAAAGAATTGAATAAGGGCAGGTTGTTGCATTATGTCAGATTTGACGGGGGAGAAGCCACTCTCGACAAGGTCGCGTTTGACCATTTGTTCGGCTGCAATTTATGATAACGAACAGGGAATATTCGGATAGGGTGGGGCTTGTGCATAGAAAAAAGTATGCGCAGTTTTTTACGCCGAAGGTTATTTCCGACTTCATGGCGAGCTGGGTGCTTGCTGATGGACGTCGTTGCAAAGAGGTTTTGGACCCGGCATTCGGATTGGGTGTGTTTGGGGATTCATTGTTGGGAATGGACCGAAATGTAAAGGTCACGGGGTTTGATATTGATGATTGTATTTTGAGTGCGGCGCAGGAAAACTTTTCGTCCATGAGGGAAAGTGTGTCTATTGTCAAACAAGATTACTTGACATCCTCTTGGGAGAAGAAGTACGATGGCATTATATGCAATCCACCGTATTTCAAGTTCCACGACTATGACAATGCCTATTATATTTCCGATGTCAACCGCCGTCTTGATACGAGGCTGAATGGCTTTACCAACATCTATACGCTGTTTCTTCTGAAGTCGATTCACCAACTGAAAGAAAGAGGGCGGCTGGCCTACATCATCCCGTCGGAGTTCATGAATTCCGACTATGGGGTAGAGGTGAAGCGGACTCTTGTTGAGAGCAATGTGTTGAAGCATGTCGTCATAGTTGATTTTAACGAATGTGCTTTTGACGATGCGTTGACGACGGCGTCTATTTTGCTATGTGAAAAGAATGAGAGAGTGGAGAGTGTCCGCTTTTCGGTAGTTAAAGATGTGTCGTGCTTGGAGTCATGTTTGGACGAGTGTAAGTCGTATAAGCCGAGTGAACTTGATGTAAATGTGAAGTGGAAGCAGTATTATGAACCGACAAATGCTTCCAAATTCAGGAATCTGGTGCCTTTTAATTTATTCGCCAAAGTGACGAGAGGAATTGCGACAGGCGCCAATGAATATTTTACGTTTAACAGAGCCAAGAGTGAGGCGTTTAACATACCCAAAGGTTGCTTGTTGCCCTGTATCTGCCATGTTCAAGATGTTAGGACAGCCGTATTTACAGAAGGCGATTTTAGGATGTTGGCCGATGCCAACAAGAATGTGTATCTGTTCGATGGACATGCAGGCGAGGAGGATGCTTGGGTAAAGAGGTATTTGGAGTTGGGAAGGCAACATGGGTACGATAAGAGGTATCTCACGGCGAGTCGAACCCCATGGTATTCCATTGAAAACCGGCCAGCCGCACCGATATGGGTGTCTGTGTTCAACCGCAGAGGGTTGCGCTTTGTGCGGAATGAGGCCAATGTGCGTAATTTGACCACATTTCATTGTGTTTATACAAAAGGCGTGGTCGATACGGATATTCTATTTGCTTATCTGCTTACGTCTGTGGCGCAGCAGATATTCCTTGACAATTCCCGCCAGTATGGCAACGGGTTAGTGAAGTTCGAACCCAATGATTTGAACAAGGGTATGGTGGTCGATCTGACGCTTTTGAACAAGGATGAAAAAGATTTTGTCAAGAGCATTTACGACCTTATCCGGCAGCAGGGAGACAGAACGATTGAATTGGTTGGGCAACTGGATGCCTTTTTCTTGAAAAAATATACAGACAAGGTCTGAGAGTATTGGAAAAAGTTGTATCTTTGCATTCGGCGAGTATTGTATGATATGTCGCGCATGTGATATATTGTCAATGCTTTATATGGATATGTAATATAATAAAAACAATAATATGGAACCTAAACGTATAAAATCAGCCCTCATCTCCGTCTTCTACAAGGACGGGTTGGAGGACATCGTTCGAGCACTTGACGCACAAGGGGTGACCATCTACAGCACTGGTGGAACCCAGAAATTTATAGAGGAATTAGGTATCAAGCCTGTGGCGGTGGAGAGCCTCACGGGTTATCCCAGCATCTTGGGCGGCCGTGTGAAAACCTTGCATCCGAAGGTGTTCGGCGGCATCCTGGCCCGTCGCGACAACGAAGGCGACAACAAGCAGCTGGCCGAGTACGAAATACCGGAAATCGACCTTGTGATTGTGGACCTGTATCCCTTCGAGCAGACCGTTGCCAGCGGCGCTTCGGAGCAGGATATCATAGAGAAGATTGACATCGGCGGCATCAGCCTCATACGCGGCGCCGCCAAGAACTTCAACGACGTGGTCATAGTGCCCGCTGTGGACTACTACAAGGAGTTCCTCGACATCTACACCGCACAGGACGGCTGCACCACACTGGAGCAGCGCCACCGCTTCGCCGCCTATGCCTTCAACGTCAGCAGCCACTACGACACCGCCATCTTCAACCACTTCAACGGTACAGAGCAGATCCCTGTCTTCAAGCAGAGCTGCAAACACGGCGAGGTGCTGAGATACGGGGAAAATCCTCACCAGAAAGGAGTTTTCTACGGCAATATCGACGACTGCTTCGACAAACTCAACGGCAAAGAGATCAGCTATAACAACCTGGGCGACATCGACGCCGCCTGCGCCCTTATCGACGACTTCGAGGGTCAGACCGCTTTCGCCATCCTGAAGCACAACAACGCCTGCGGTATGGCCGTGCGCCCCACGCTCCTCGAGGCATGGAAAGATGCGTTGGCTGGAGACCCCGTGAGTGCCTTCGGTGGTGTGCTTATCTGCAACCAGAAGGTGACCAAAGAGGTGGCCGACGAGATGCACAAGATATTCTTCGAGGTCTGTATTGCCCCCGACTACGACGCCGAGGCCCTCGAGGTGCTGCGTGGCAAGAAGAACCGCATCATCTTGCGCCGCAAAGGCTTCAAGATGGCCGACCCGATGTTCCGCTCCGTGCTGAACGGCGTGCTGGTGCAAGACCGCGACACTGTGGTGCCCACCGCCGCCGAGATGCAGAAGAGTGTGACATCGACACCCATCACTTCTGGGCAGGCCGAGGATTTGGCCTTCGCCACCATCCTTGTGAAGCATACCAAGAGCAACGCCATCGTGCTGGCCAAGGGTAAGCAGCTTTATGCCAGCGGAACAGGCCAGACCAGCCGTGTGGATGCGTTGCGCCAGGCCATCGCCAAGGCCAAGAGTTTCAACTTCGACCTCAACGGTGCCGTCATGGCCAGCGATGCCTTCTTCCCCTTCCCCGACTGTGTGGAGATTGCACATGAGGCAGGCATTGTGGCTGTGGCTCATCCGGGCGGGAGCATCCATGACCAGGACAGCATCGACTACTGTGAGTCGCACCACATGGGAATGGCTATTACAGGCAAGAGACACTTTAAACATTAATATACATGGGACTTTTTTCATTCTTTAACCGCGAGGTGGCAATGGACTTGGGTACCGCCAACTCCATTGTGATATACAATGACCAGGTAGTCATCGATGAGCCCTCTATTGTGGCTTATGACCGAAATAACAACAAGATCATTGCTGTCGGCAAGCGTGCCCAGTTGATGGATGGAAAAACCGATCGCAACGTGGAGACCATTCGTCCGTTGCGCGGCGGTGTCATTGCCGACTTCGAGATGGCTCAGCACCTGATTCGCGAGCTTATCGGCATGACCAATGTCAACCGTTCGTTCCTGCCTCCATCGCTCCGCATGGTCATCTGCATACCCAGCGGTATCACCAATGTGGAGGAGCGTGCCGTGCGAGAAAGCGCAGAGCAGGCAGGCGCCAAGGAGATACGTATGATCCACGAGCCCATGGCGGCTGCCATCGGTATCGGTATCGACGTGCTGCAGCCCGAGGGACACATGGTGGTCGATATCGGAGGCGGTACGGCAGAAATCGCGGTCATCTCCTTAGGCGGCATTGTGTGCAACAATTCCATCCGTATTGCCGGTGACGTGTTCAATGAGAATGTCGTGGATTATATGAAGCGCCAGCACAACATGATTATCGGCGTGCGTACGGCCGAGCAGGTGAAGATCGCCGTCGGCGCCGCTGTCAGCGAATTGGCCGATCCGCCCGAGGACTTCCGTACCACCGGTCGCGACTTGCTCACGGGACTGCCCAAGGAAATCAGCGTCAACTATAAGGAGATTGCCCACGCATTGGATAAGAGTATAGCCAGCATCGAGCAGGCTATCCTCGATACCCTTGCCGCCACTCCTCCCGAACTGGCAGCCGATATCTACAAGACAGGTATCTATCTGGCCGGCGGCGGTGCTTTGCTGCGTGGATTGGATCAGCGTGTGAGCAGCAAGACCAAGCTGCAGGTGCATATCGCCGACGACCCGCTGCGTGCTGTGGCCCGTGGTACCGGTATCGCCCTCAAGAACTTCAATAAATTCTCATTCCTCATTCGATGAAGAGATTGCTGGTGCTGGTGCTCCTGCTGACGGCGGGAGCAATGGCTTCGGCACAGTTCAAATTGCGTCCTGATGCCTTTCCGCCGGAGCCGGAACCCCTTGCCGTCAAGGCGGTGACAATGGCTGCCGATGTCAGCCAGATGGCGCAGTGGGACCGTTATCCGACCTACGGCACCTACGTGGCAATGATGCAGCAATGGGCCGCCGACTTCCCGGCTCTTTGCCGTCTGGACACCATCGGCACTTCTATACAGGGTCGTTTGATACTGAGCCTCGAGATAGCCGGAGACCTTGCCGATACCACCTTGCCCGAATTCTTCTATTCCTCTACCATACATGGTGATGAGGTGACCGGCTATGTGATGATGCTGCGATTGATAGACACGCTGTTGCATGGCTACGGGTCAAATCCCTTTTATACCCGGCTCGTCAACACCACTCGCATCTGTATCAACCCTTTGGCCAACCCCGACGGCACCTATCGTTCGGGTGACAACACGGTGCAGGGGGCGCAGCGCTACAATGCCAACTACGTGGACCTCAACCGCAACTATCCCAATCCTTTCGGCTCCTCGCAGGCAAACCTGCAGCAGGAGAATGCGGCCATGATATCCTATGTCGGCAGCCATCAATTCCGTCTCAGCGCCAACCTGCACGGAGGCTCCGAAGTGATGAACTACCCATGGGACTGCTTCACCTCCGCCCAGAATCCGCATCCGAAGAGTTCCTGGTGGCGGGAGGTCTGCAAGCGCCTGGTCGATACCATCCATACCTATACCGGCGGCCACTTCAACGATGTCACCAGCGAGGGCTATATCGCCGGCGGCGACTGGTATGTCATCACCGGCGGCCGGCAGGACTACATGAATTATTACCACAACTGCCTCGAGCTCACCATGGAAGTCTCTACAACCAAGTTGCTCGGCAGCAGCCAACTGCCCGTCTATTGGAACATCCTCCAGCATTCCTTGGTGAACTATATCGACATGATTCACCACTTGAACCTTGTCTCTGTGACAAGCGCCGACCCCTCGATGGGAACTGTCGAAGGAGGTGGCCTGTTCGGTAACGGCGACACCGCCGTGCTGGTGGCAACAGCCAAGAGCGGTTATCGATTTTCTCATTGGAGCAACAGTGCAGTCGACAATCCTCTGCTTGCAACGGTGGATGAGGATACCCTCAACCCGCGTGCTGTCGCCGTGATGTCCGATACCTTGTTTACGGCCCACTTCGTGCCGGATACAGCCGTGCATTCCGCCATCTGCCCTGTGGCTGAATCCCCGAAGATCTATGTCCGTGACGGCCGCGTTGTGGTCGAAGCCGACGGGTGGCAACAGATGGATGTCTATGATGCGATGGGCCGCCGGGTGACCGATGCCGTTCTCCGCCGTGGAGTTTATTTCGTCAAGGTAGGGGAGTGTCCCATACGCAAAGTGGTCGTCCTGTAACGTCCACATAAAAAAACCTACCCCACATTAGATGTGGGATAGGCCAAAACAAAAGCGTATGAAAAAAATTATTTCTTCTTCAGATATTCCTGCACATTGTCCGAGGCCACGATTTCCTCTTTGAACATGTAGGCGCCGGTCTTCTCGGAGCGGACCATGCGAATCACTTTTGCAAAACTCTTACCGGTAGAGGTTTTGAGGGTAGCAACAACTTTCTTTGCCATAGTTCGGTTCTCCTATTCTTTTACTTGATTTCTTTGTGAACGGTGACTTTCTTCAAGAAGGGGTTGTACTTCTTGAGCTCCAGACGCTCCGGAGTGTTCTTCTTGTTCTTGGTGGTGATGTAGCGGCTCATGCCGGGAACACCGCTGTTCTTCTGCTCGGTGCATTCGAGGATAACCTGCACACGTGCGTCTTTATTTTTCTTTGCCATGACTATAATTGTTTTTCAGACGTTAAGTGACTGATTCCTAAAAAGAAAAGAGCATCAACAATTCGTTTTTAGGCATTCAAATCGGCTGCAAAGATACAACCTTTTTTGAAACTGACAAAATTTTTCTTCCATAATCATTGCATGGTGCATGATAAATGTTCTCATTCCGCCGCAGGAGCGCCCCTCGTATAAGCCCTTCCCCCTCACCCTCCCCGTGAAAATATGCTGTTTAGGGCACGATGGGCTGCATGGTTTGCAATGAATCCTTACCTGCCGGCGTCTGTTTAGTCAATATCGGCACCCTTCCTGCCTGCAGGGTCGTGGGTAAGTCTCTCCGCCCGTTAAATACCCGTCAAATACCCGTGCGGGAATTTTGTACTAGGTTAATACTAGGGTAGTACTAGGTTAGTACTAGGTTAGTACTAGGTTACCACTAGGGTATTCCCATCCCGGGCTCTCGTTCCTCGCTGGGCTTTGCCTCCGTGCAATAGATAGAGGCAGTAGCACCTGCGGCCGCTTGGGCGGTGTAGCCGCTCTGGGCGAATAAAAATGAAGCTCCTTGATTTTGAGACCGATTGGCGGTGGCGTAAGCCACCAGAACTGAGGTAGCGCGTAACCGGATGGGAATCAGGGCTTGGTATCTTGTCCTTGACGCAATGGGGCGTTGGTCGCCGGCGTTGTTGTTGTGCGCCAAGCGTCGCTGTTCAATAGGGGGGTGTTGATAAAAAATAAAGTAAGGGTTTGTCAGAGTGGAAAATGTTTTGTAATTTTGCAGATTGAAAAATACGACTGCTATGGATCCAAGAAGTGCAGAAATAGGGGAGAAATACATTGACATTAAGAAGATTATGGCGGCCAAGCGGGTGAAGTTGCCGGGCTTTGTGCTGCGATGGATGGAGCGTCTGCTGCATGTGAAGGAAATCAATGCCGGAATCTATTACAACCGTGAGTATTTCGGGTTGGATTTTGTCTATAGGTTTCTTGAGGGCAAGGAGCCGTATAACATGGGCGTGACGATAAACACGACGGGATTGGAGCATGTGCCGGCGGACGGCTACCCGATGGTGGCGGGCAACCACCCCCTGGGAGGCCCCGACGGGCTGGCGCTGATGGCGGCGGTGGGGCGCGTAAGGCGCGACATCAAGTTCCCGGTCAACGATTTCCTGCTCTACCTGCCTGGATTGAAGGAGTTGTTCTTCCCCATCGACAAGGTGAACAAGACGCGGGCGCTGGCGTCGCTCGAGGAGGCTTTCGCTTCGGAGAATGTGCTGCTGTATTTCCCAGCCGGCATGTGTTCGAGGTTGCAGCACGGCGAGATTCTCGACTTGGAGTGGAAGCCGACTTTCATCAAGAAGTGCGTGCGCTATCACCGCGACTTGGTGCCTGTCTATACCGACGCGCGCAACCGTAAGAGATTCTACCGCATAGCCAATTTGCGCAAGGCGCTGGGGTTCAAGTTCAATTTCGAGATGGCGCTGTTGCCGGCCGAGATGTTTGCCCAGCGTGGCAGGACGTTCAATGTCACCTTTGGGCGCCCGATTCCCTGGCAGACGTTCGACGGCCGCCACACTCCGGCCGAATGGGCTGCGCTGGTGAAGGCGCATGTGTATCGCCTCCGCACCGAGCCAGAGGCAGTGTTTAGTGTTTAGGTGTCAAGTGTTTAGTTGTCAGTGATATGGATTTAAGTTACATAGCCCCGCCCGTTGACCGCGAGCTGATCAAGAAAGAGCTGAAGCAGAAGCATTTTCTGCGCAAGTCGAACCGCGGCAACAAAGAGTTGTACATCACCACGGCGCATCTTTCGCCCAACATCATGCGCGAGATCGGCCGTTTGCGAGAATTGAGTTTCGCCGCCGACGGAGGCGGCACCGGCAAGGAGGTGGATATCGACGAGTACGACACCCTGCCGGACCCCTATTGCTGCAAGCAGCTGTTTGTGTGGGACCCCGAGGAGGAGGAGATTGTGGGCGGCTATCGTTTTGCCCACGGCAGCACGATGATGCAGCGCCCCGACGGGACCTTCATGACGCCTACGGCCGAGCACTACCAGTTCAGCGAGCAGTTCCTCAACGAGTACCTGCCCTATACCGTCGAGCTGGGGCGCGCCTTTGTGCAGCCCGCCTACCAGCCTTCGAACAATCTTGGCAAGGGGCTCTACTCGCTCGACAACCTGTGGGACGGCCTCGGGGTGCTGATTCTGGAGATTCCCGAGACGCGCTATTTCCTGGGCAAGATTACCATCTACGACTCGATGGACACCGAGGCGCGCGACATGATACTCTACTTCTACCAGAAGTATTTCCCCGACCCCGACGGGTTGCTGTGGCCCTATGAGCCCACGCGCATCGAGATGGATTACAACCGGTTGGTCAAGCTCTTCAACGGTCGCAACTACAAGGAGGACTATCAGATACTGCTTCATGCCGTGCGTTCGCGCGGATGCACGGTGCCGGCGCTGGTGAACGCCTACATGAAGCTTTCTTCCACCATGCGCTATTTCGGCACCTGTCCCGACCACGGCCTGCCCGGGACCAACGGCATCGGTATCCTGGTCACGCTCAGCGACATCAACGACGCCACCCGCAGCCGTCACATCGACAGCTACACGACCAAGAACCTCAAGTTCGACCGCAAGCGTCTCTTCCGCATCGACATGCGCCGTCTGCCGTGGTGGCGCAAGAACAGCGACGAGGAGGTCGAAGCCCTGCGAGAGCTCGGGTTGTTGAAAAGCCACCGAGTGCAGAAAGAGGAGGAGGAACGGAGTGTCGTACAAAAAGGAATCAAGCGGTTGCGCCGCAAAAGAAAGGATGTGGAATGATTGTCAAAAGTGCGCAGTTCGTAGTCAGCAGCCCCAACTATCGTAAATGTCCGCAGGACGGGCGTCCCGAGTATGCGTTCATCGGCCGCAGCAATGTGGGCAAGTCGTCGCTGATCAACATGCTGACGGGCGTCAAGGGGCTGGCCAAGACCAGCGGCCGGCCGGGCAAGACGCAGCTGATCAACCACTTCCTGGTGGTCGGCGAGGTGGAACGGGCCAATCGCAAGGAGCTGGATGAATGGTATCTGGTTGATCTGCCGGGCTACGGCTATGCCCGCACTTCGAGGAGCAGTCGCGAGGCGTGGGACAAGATGATGCGCGACTATTTCCTCCACCGTGAGCAACTGACCAATACCTATGTGCTGATTGACAGCCGAGTGGAGCCACAGCGGCTCGACTTGGAGTTCATCGGCTTTCTCGGCAGCAACGGGGTGCCGCTCAGCATTGTGTTCACCAAGACCGACAAGGAGAAACAGCGCGAGGTGATGGCCAACATCAAGGCCTTCAAGCAAGCCCTCTCCGAGCAATGGGAGGAGCTGCCCCCGATGGTGCTCACTTCGTCGCTCACAGGTTACGGCCGCGAGGCTTTGCTGGAACAGATAGAACAGATCAACGAGATGGTGAAAAGGGAGAGGGAGCAATAAAAACGTGTTGACATGAACCATAAGATATTGTTGAGAGGGGTTTTGCTGGTGGCAGGGTGTCTGGCCCTCGGCCTGTCGTCCATCCCCATGCAGGCGCAGCAGACGGCCGAACTGGACCGTCTGGTGAAACAGGTGCAGCAGCAAGAAGCACTGCGGCACGGACAGCTGGGTGTGTGTGTCTATAATGTCAGCACCGGTCAGCGGCTCTATGGCTGCAATGCCGAGAGTTCCATGGTGCCGGCGTCGGTACAGAAACTTTTCACCACCGGCACGGGTTTTGCCCGGCTGGGAGGCGACTTCCGGTTCACCACGCGGCTCTACATACGGGGCATGGTTGACCGTGAAGGAGTGCTGCACGGCAATATCTACATTGTGGGCGGCGGCGATCCGTTGCTGGGTTCCTACCGCTACCGCCAGACCTCGCCCGATTCCCTCTTTGCAGGGTGGACACGTGCGCTGCGCAAGAAAGGCATACGGCGTGTCGATGGCCGGGTGTGCTATCATACGGCTGTTTTCGATGACCAGCCGTTGCACGACAGTTGGCAATGGGGCGATGTGGGGAATTATTATGCCGCCGGTGTCAGCGGCTTGAACTTCCACGAAAACATGTATTTCGTGCATTTCAATCCGGGAAAGAAACTCGGCCATGCCGCCAGTGTGGCCCGTACCCAACCCAAGAATATCGACATCCACGGCACCTGCGAGGTGACCACCGGCCCTGAAAATAGTGGCGACCAGGTGGTGATCTATGGCTCGCCGACCTCCAAGGAACGGCTCTACCGGGGTACCGTGCCGTTGGGGAAGAACGACTTCGCTGTGCGTGGAGCTATGCCCAATCCGGCTCGTACCTGTGCCGATCTTTTCGCCTCACACCTGCGTTCGCAGGGCATCGGCATCTCCATGGGCTCCATGCAGGTGTTCTCGATGCCCGACAGTTTACGTTCGCTCCTCGACTATTCCAGCCCGCAATACTATACTATTGCCCAATATACCAACTTGACATCCAATAATGTCTATGCCGAGAGCATCTTCAAATATCTGGGACAGAAACAATGTGGCAGCGGCAGTTTTGAGGGTGGCGCCCGTGCTGTGAACGAGTACTTCAAGGAACGTGGGTTGGCCTGCGACGGAGTGCGCATCGTCGATGGCAGCGGCCTTTCACGCCAGAATCTGACTACGCCCGATTTCCTATGCCGTTACCTGATGACCCTCAGCCGAGAGTCGTTTTTCGACCAGTTCCAGCATTCGTTGGCGGTGGTGGGGCAGAGCGGCACGGCCAAGAACCTGCTTCCTTCGCTGCCACAGAACGTTACGGTGTGGATTAAAACGGGTACCATGGACGGCGTCAAGGCCTATGCGGGCTACATCAACACCGCCGGCGGCGAGACATTGGCTTTCGCCATCATGGCCAACGACTTTGTTTGCAGCGGTAAGGAAGCTGCCGATGCCATGGGGAAAGTGCTCCTGAAGGTGGCTACTTCCTATTGATTTTTTTCTGGTGCATACTTTTTTTCGTCTCGTTTGGGAAAAAGTGTGTATCTTTGTCCTTCAATATGTTGGCAGTTATTTTTGCCAATTTTTTGAATGTGAACATAATATAATAATTGACTATGAAGTACAACGAGTATAAGCAACTTAATTTGACCCAGATTGGCGAGGACGTTCGCCGCTACTGGGAGGAGAACGAGACTTTTGAGAAAGGACAGAAACTGGCCGAAGGACATCCGGCATACGTGTTTTACGACGGCCCCCCGAGTGCCAACGGCAAGCCCGGCATCCACCATGTGATGGCCCGCACCATCAAGGATGTCTTCTGCCGCTATAAAGCCCAGAAGGGATTTTTCGTTGACCGCAAGGCCGGTTGGGACACCCACGGTCTGCCCGTGGAACTCGGTGTGGAGAAGAACCTCGGCATCACCAAGGAGGATATCGGCAAGAAGATTTCGGTAGATGACTACAACCGCGCCTGCCGTGAGGAGGTGATGAAATACAAAGAATTGTGGGACGAGCTGACCCGCGTGATGGGCTATTGGGTCGATCTGAAGAACCCCTACATCACTTTCAACAACGAGTATATCGAGACCTTGTGGTTCCTGCTGAAGAAACTCTATGACAAGGGCCTGCTTTATAAAGGCTACACTATCCAGCCCTACAGCCCCGCCGCCGGCACCGGTCTCTCGAGCCACGAGCTGAACATGCC
>ODAI013911840.1_pt1 | contig 18960 bp, 17 predicted proteins | sample 1539321 | NCBI WGS metagenome assembly ODAI01 (sample SAMN02144231, study PRJEB22623) | gut metagenome | biome: sheep rumen | host: Ovis aries | place: New Zealand
AATGAAGATCAGGATCGCGATCGATGCAAGTCCTCCCCTGCAGATCGGCATACAGATCTGCGTGAAGATCTGCCACTCACCGGCGCCGTCGATCGCTGCCGCCTCATAGAGCGAGTATGGGATCCTCCTCATATATTTGGTCAGCATATAGACCGCGAAGGGGGAGAATATTCCCGGAAGCCAGATCGCCCAGCGCGTCCCCACGATTCCCATCCTTGACAGGACCATGAAGTTTGGGACCAGTGTGACCTGGTAAGGCATCAGCATCAGTATGATATATAAAAAGAAAATGAGCTGCTTCACCTTGCCGCGGTATCTCGCAAACCCGAAGGAGGCGATCGAGGCCACCAGCAGCTGGAAGATGACGATCGGAACGACATAGATCACGGAATTCCAGAATTTCATCAGGTATTCCGGGCTCTTGAACAGCACAGTGATATACTGGCTGAACGTGACCATATCCGGTATGAATTTCAGGTTCACCGTCTCCGCCACATAAACTTTTCCGCCGGAATTGTTCTGGGCGAAGATCGCGCCGTAGTTGGCGTTGATCTCCGATGCCGTCATGAAGGAGTTGGTAAACGTGAGCACCGTGGGCATGAGGAACAAAAAGGCAAAAAAGACAGCGGCGAAGGTTCGCCGTACCGTCTGCCTGCGCTCCGCCTTGCGTCTGTCGCTGATAGCGTCATAGACCAGATCCTCTGCCCTGAAATCATACTCCCATACCGTCTGCTCAGGGGCTTCTTCTCTCACCGGCTCCTCTTTTCGGACCGGCTCCGCGTTTTTCACCGGCTCTGACTTGGCAGGTTCCGCCTTCGCGGGCGCCGCTTTCACCGGTTCTGACTTGGCAGGTTCCGCCTGCACAGGCTCCGCTTTTACCGGCTCTGACTTGGCAGGTTCCGCCTTCACCGGTGCTGCCTTCGCCGGCTCCGCCTTGATCTCCGGCGTCTCTATGGAATTGTTCCGTTTCTTTTTTTTGGAAAACCACATACTACTACTGCTCCAGATCTCTTCCGAACCGGTCTTCTGCCAGCAAAAGGATTCCGATCACCACCACCATGAAGGCAGCCATGATGATCGCTGCGGCTGAAAGCTTCTGATAGTCCAGCGACTGGAAGGTATTGTTCATAAAGTGCTGCATCATATACAGAGAATCGAATGGATAGTCTCCCGTTAACAGATACACTTCCCTGAACACCTTGAAGGAATTGATCAGTGACATTATGATGACGAACATGATCGTGGACGACAGATATCGGAGCTTGATCAGCCAGAAGACCTGGGTCTCGTTCGCCCCTTCCAGCCTTGCCACTTCGATCTGATCCTTGGGCACGTTCGACAGGCCGGACATGAACAGGATCATGTTATAGCCCAGATTCTTCCATAGAAAGAGGAGAACAATGACGATCGGCGCATAAGCGGACTTGAGCCAGTCCACTTTACCCAGTCCGAATCCGGACAGGAACACATTGACCAGCCCGTTATTATCGAACAGGACCTGCCAGACCAGGATGACCGAAGCGATCGGCACCATCATGGGACTTAGGAAAAAAGTCCGGAAGGTGCTCTTGAACGGGATCCTGCTCTCCATGATGACAGCCAGATGGAGCGACAGGACGACCGCAAGGGGAACGGCGATCATAGAGAAAAGCAGCGTGTTGTGCGCGGCAAGCTGAAAAGCGTTGTTGTTCCAGGTGCGGATGAAGTTGTTAAACTTCACATATTCGTGCTGGACCGGATTATTGATCACGGAATAGTAAATGACAACGCCGAACGGTGCTACAAAGAACAGCCCCACACCTATAAGGCTCGGGGCCAGATACATCCAGGAGACCGCGCGTCCTCTCCATCTACGCAGTCTTGCAGAGCCCAGTCTCCTCTCTCTGTGTGCCTGTTCAGCATTTTTTTTCAAATAACTGTCTAACTTCCTGCCTGCTTCTGCACTCATTGGGTATAAATCTCCACCGATTTAATAGCATATATCAAACTATTTTACCATATACGACGAAAAACAGGCAGGAAATTTTATTCCTGCCTGTCTTTATATTGTGTAAATTCTGTGAAATCTGCGTTTTGCAGCCTATCATTTGCGGATCAACAGGGATTTCCCTGTCATTTCCTTGGGCTGCTCCATTCCCATGACATCGATCAGAGTGGGAACGATATCTGCCAGGACACCGCCTTCGCGAAGCTCCACGTCCTCATCGAAGTTGGCCAGAATGAACGGGACCGGATTGGTCGTGTGAGCCGTGTGGGGAGCTCCTGTCTCATAGTTGATCATCTGCTCGCAGTTTCCGTGGTCAGCACAGATGAAGAGAACTCCATTCTCCTCCTTGATCGCCTCGAGTGCCTTGCCGACGCACTCATCGACAACTTCCACCGCCTTGATGGCTGCCGGAAGGACGCCGGTGTGACCGACCATGTCGGGATTCGCGAAATTGATGACGATCACGTCATACTTCTTGGAGTGGATCGCCTCTACCAGTTTGTCGAGGACGCCGTAAGCACTCATCTCGGGCTTGAGGTCGTAAGTGGGTACATCCTTGGGGGAGCGGACCAGGATTCTGTCCTCATCCTTGTTGGGAGTCTCCACGCCGCCGTTGAAGAAGAACGTGACGTGTGCATACTTCTCTGTCTCAGCGATCCTGGCCTGCTTCATGCCATTGGCAGCCAGCCACTCGCCGAACGTATTGGTGACATCGACCTTCTTGAAGGCCACTTCCTTGTTCGGGATGTCCGGATCATAGTCCTTAAAGCAGACATAGAGCACTTTCTTCCTGGGACCTCTGTCAAAATAGTCAAAGTCGTTGTCGCAGAAGCAGTGCGTGATCTCTCTTGCTCTGTCAGGGCGGAAATTGAAGAAGATGATCGAATCGCCGTCCTTGACCGTGGTGAGGGGTTTGCCGTCCTTGGTGATGACAGTGGGCTTAACGAACTCATCGTACTCGCCTCTCTCATAGGACGCCGTGATCGCCTCATGTGCGCTCTCAGCCGTCAGTCCCTCTCCCTTAGTCAGGGCATCATATGCCTTCTGAACGCGGTCATAGTTGTTGTCTCTGTCCATTGCGTAATAGCGTCCGCTGATCATAGCGATCTGCCCTACGCCAATCTCTTTTTCCTTTTCCTCCAGCTGGGCAATATAGTCGATGCCGCTCTGGGGGGGCGTGTCTCTTCCGTCGAGGAAGCAGTCGACATAGACCCTGTCAAGCCCGTTGCGCTTGCACATCTCAAGGATGGCGTACAGGTGCGTGATGTGGCTGTGTACTCCACCGTCAGACAGCAAGCCGTAAATATGCAGATCGGAATTTCTCACCTTGCAGTTATTGATGGCGTCAAGGATCTCCGGGTTTTCAAAGAACTCACCGTCCTGAATCTCCTTAGTTATTCTTGTGAGCTCCTGATATACGATTCTCCCTGCTCCCATATTCATGTGGCCCACTTCGGAATTGCCCATCTGGCCGTCCGGAAGACCTACCGCCATTCCGCTGGCATACCCTTTCACAAAGGGCGCATTTTCCATCAGACCGCTGACGACCGGCGTCTTCGCCATTGCGATGGCATTTGCCTCGGGATTGTCATTAAGTCCGTAGCCATCCAGGATCATTAATACTACTGGCCTTTGCTTCATGTGATTCTCCTCATTCCATTATTTATAGCAGTTACTTTTGAACGTATTTTACTACGTTTGGAATGATTATTGAAGTCCTGCGGCAAATTAATTTACAGTTCCTTCACACACAGCCCTACTCTGATTTGACATTTCTGAGTACCGTATAGATCCTCGTTTTCCCGACTCCCCTGAAATCCTTGATCATTTTGTGGATCCTTTCCAGATCCTCCGGATCCTTGGCATAGAGCTTGAGCAGAAAATCGAAGTCCCCGTTGATATAACAGCATTCTGCAATTTCCGGCACCTCGTTCACCATTTCCGCGAAATGATCAAAATGTGAAGGATGCTCCAGCCCGACTTCCATGACGGCCTGCATGGCCAGCCCCAGGCTCTTCTTGTTTGTTTTGACCGTATATCCCAATATAACTCCCTGGTTTTCCATCTTGCGGATACGTTCCAGCACAGCGGATACCGAGAGGTTGATCTTGCGGCTGATCACTGACGCTTTTTCTCTGCTGTTCTCCTTCAAGCAGTTAAGTATTTCCAGATCCAGTATATCCATGGTCTCTCCCTTCGTCGACGAGCTGATCTGTTTGTTTTGCTGATAATTGTACTTGATATACAAAAACGACAGATAATAGATATAAAAAAGGCGCCATGAATCCAAGATTCACGACGCCATTGTCACCTAATGCATATAATATGTTTTTTTATCATCAAATGTAATGATTTTTTTAGCACTTTTGATCGTAAAAATGCTTTTAAATAAACACAATTTGATTTTTTTATTATTATGCTGCCCAAGTCCTCATCTGTGTCCTTTGAACAATGTTCCTACCGGTTCTCCATTGATCGCCTCATAGAGCATCTCAGGATTCTTGCCGTTCATCACGATCGTATCGATGCCCTGTGCCGTGGCCAGATCCGCCGCCTGGAGCTTGGTGCGCATTCCGCCCGTTCCTCTTCGCGAACCGGCGCCGCCCGCAAGTTTGTAGACACTCTCGTCGATCCTGTCGATCTGTCCGATCAGCTTCGCATCTTTGTACAGCCGGGGATCCTTGTCGAAGAATCCGTCGATATCCGAGAGGATCACCAGCTTATCCGCCTGGCACAGAACGGAGACGACCGCAGAGAGCACGTCATTGTCACTGAAGAGTCTCTCCTCCGACTCGATCTCCGTGTAGCTCACAGAATCGTTCTCATTGACGACAGGGATGACGCCCTGTTCCAAAAGGGCCGAGAAAGTATTGCTCAGATTCTCTTTCTTCTCCTCCTGGGCGATATCTTCCGCGTTGAGGAGGATCTGGGCCACCGTCTTATCGTAATACCCGAAGAACTTATCGTACAGGAACATGTTCGTGCACTGTCCCACAGCCGCCGCAGCCTGCTTCATTCTCATCGTCTTGGGTTTTTCCTTCAGATGCATTTTGTTGGCACCGACCGCAATGGCTCCTGAAGAGACCAGGATCACTTCATGCCCCATGTTCTGAATATCCGACAGGACCATTGCAAGCTTTTCCATCGTGCGGAGATTACTGTTTCCCAGTTCGTTCGTGAGGGTCGAAGTGCCGACTTTGATTACAATTCTGTCTCTTTTCACAATTTATCCTCTCAATTAAAATCGATTAATATCGCTCGGTTTATATCTCTCACTCAATACTGAATTCATCTTTCATCTCTATAATGGCGCTCATTCATAGAATATGATGATCGCTGTTCCGGTCTCGACGGCATTATAGATTTCCTCTGCCGCATACAGAGGCAGATTGACGCACCCGTGAGATCCGTTCCCCCTGTATATACTGCCGCCAAAATAGTACCGCCAGGTCGCATCATGCAGCCCCTGCCCCTCGTAGAAGGGCATCCAGTAATTGACTTTTTCCTCGTACTCGCTGTCACCCTCGCCTCCGGTCAGTACCGAGGGACTCTCTTTATATGCCAGCGGATAACATCCGACATGCGTGCCGCGGTCTTTGGTCACATCGCCGGACACACAATCCGTCTCTATGTACAATTCGCCGTCCTTGTAATACCAGACGTGCTGCGCTGTCAAGTCCACTTCGATGTAGGTCCCCGCGAGATCATCGTGTCCGTTTCTTCTCAGATAATAGGGATTGCCCCAGGAGTTGGTCTCCAGATAAACGGGTTCTCTCTCGACATGACTCGCCGACTCGATATCTTCACGGATCTGCTCCGCCTCGTCCTCCTGAAGGATCGTATAGCCGTAATCATTGCGCCCTGCAGGGATCGTGATCTCACCTGCCAGCGTCGATTCGAAAGTCCTCTCCCTGTAGCGGGTGTCATATTCCGAGGCGAGCTCCTCTACAAAGCTCTCTATCTTTTCATCGCTCAGTTCCGCTTTTCCGTCCTCAATGTCCATCAGTTCAGAGAGTGCCAGAAGGTCATAACTGACCTTCTCTTCGCCGAACACATATGTCAGGCCTGCGCCTGCAAATTCGTTGATCGCATCGCGCTTAGCGATGAGCTCCTCACTGTCCCTGTAGATCTCCGGCTTTTTACAGAGCTCCTTGGGAAATTCAAAGCTCCGGTCCAGGCCTTCCCCGCCGTAGATCGTCTCCTCCACGCATTCCTTCACAAAGCCCTGAAGCTGTTCGTCTGAAATCTCGTTGCCTTCGATCTCGTCCCTGATCACGATCCGGTCCTGCCCTTCATCATAGGAAAGCTCCGCGTTCTGCGAAGGGTATCTGGCGACCTTCAGATTCTTTACCCGGACCGCCTCCTTGAAGGCGGCTTCGTCGATCTCGGGTTTTGCTTCGATCTCACAGGCAAACCGATCGAAGATACTCTTTAAGACAGACATCCTGTCGCCCTTCATCTCGTCGTATGCAGCCTGAAGCTTTTCCCTAAGAAGATCCTCATTTATTCTATAGCCGTAGTAACCGGCATTTCCTTCTAGATCCGTCTGTCCGTCCTCGGTAATGACGATCTTCGAATCGTCATATTTGCGGATAACCTGCTCTGCAGCCTCTTCCACCGTGAGCCCGTAAAGATCAACTCCTTCTGCGGTGGTTCCCTTCAAAAAGCCTTCGTTGACAGTCTCGCAATAGAATCTGTACCCATGATATGAGGCCTCTCCCAAAAGGGAAGAAACTGCGCAGACCGCTGCAAAGCCGATCCACAGCTTCGCGCCGCCGGGACGTTTGTAACGGCGTCCTCCCGTATCGATCATTGTCATAACCTCCTTATAAAATCGAGACTTATATTATCACGATTCGAAATCCGCGTAAATTGTCTTTTTCATCTAATGGCTTCTTTGATCATAAATATATTATACTTAATAATATAAAACGGACGGGCCGATCCTTCAGGATCAACCGCGTCCGTATAATAAAAGAAATTTTTCCGATGCTTCTATGAGATCGATTCCCGCGTCCATAGCCCGCTTCTGAAGATACTTGTGTGCTTCCGGCTCCGTCATGCGGAACCGTTCCATAACTGACCTCTTGGCTTCTTCCAATATCTTCAGGTCCCGCTCTGAGCGGCTGCGTGAAGAGGAAGATCCCGCACGGCTTTCGTCTTCCCTGCCGGCTTTATTCTCTGAGTGCTGATGTTTTCTCATTTCCGATCCTGCTCTGCAATGATTGCATGTTTGTTATACTGATGTTTATTATATTAATGATTGTTATTTTTTCTTCAAAATACTATCCAAGACCAATAGTAACACCTATGTACTCGTGTATACAATATAGTGATTTTTTTCCGTGTTTTTTTTCGTATACAGCTTATTTCGTGAAAATTTCCGCGCGTATTTGTGTTAATATGTTAATTGTTTTATTCAGGAATCTTCTCTGCCGCAGGAATGGAGTTTACGGCAGGGAATTTGATAAACAGGAGGAATTATTATGATCAATGAGTCCAGGCATTTCCCGGAACTCTTCGGCAGCATGGTGTTTAATGAGGAGACCATGAAAGAACGTCTGTCTCCAAGCTGTTACAAACAGTGGAAGCAGAGCGTCAGCGACGGCACTCCCCTGGACATCTCCACCGCAAATGAGATCGCAGAGGCCATGAAACAGTGGGCAGTCGAGCATGGCGCCACCCATTACACACACTGGTTCCAGCCCATGACCGGTGTCACTGCGGAAAAGCACGACAGCTTCATCTCCCCTGCAGAGAAGGGCCGGATCGTTCTCGAGTTTTCCGGCAAGGAACTTGTCCGCGGAGAACCCGACGCCTCCTCCTTCCCCTCAGGCGGACTCAGGGCGACCTTTGAAGCCAGAGGCTACACGGCATGGGACCCCACCTCCTTTGCCTTTATTAAAGAGAATTCTCTCTGCATCCCCACCATTTTCTGCTCTTACTCCGGACATGCACTCGACAAAAAGACCCCTCTTCTTCGTTCCATGGATGCCGTCAGCAAACAGGCTGTACGCATTCTCCGCCTCTTCGGAGATACAACGACTTCAAGGGTCATCGCCCAGGTAGGCGCCGAGCAGGAGTACTTCCTTTTGGACAAAAGGCTCTATAACCGCAGGGAAGACCTGATCATGACCGGCAGAACGCTCTTCGGTTCCAAGCCTCCCAGAGGACAGGAGCTGGAAGATCACTATTTTGGCGCGATCCGTCCCAGAGTCGCGGCCTACATGCAGGATCTGGACAATGAACTCTGGAAACTCGGCGTTCTCTCCAAGACCAAGCACAATGAGGTGGCGCCCTCTCAGCACGAAATGGCGCCGATCTACAGCGATGCCAACTCCGCCTGTGACCAGAACCAGATCACAATGGAGATCATGAAGAAGGTCGCTGACCGGCACGGACTCGTGTGCCTTCTGCACGAAAAGCCCTTCGCAGGTGTCAACGGCTCGGGCAAGCACGACAACTGGTCCCTGGGGACCGACCACGGCAGCAATCTGTTCAAGCCCGGTTCAACACCTCGCCAGAATGCCCGTTTCCTCCTCTTTTTGACTGCTTTTATCAAGGGAGTGGATGAATACCAGGATATGCTGCGCGCTACAGTCGCAACGCCCGGAAATGATCACCGCCTCGGCGCCCAGGAAGCGCCGCCGGCTGTCGTCTCGATCTTCCTCGGAAGTGAACTGAGCGCTGTCGTCGATTCCATCATCCACGACACAGCCATGAAGGGAAGCGGCAAGCGCAATCTCGACATCGGCGTAGATGTCATGCCTCCGATCCCGCAGGACAACACGGACAGAAACCGCACGTCTCCCATGGCGTTCACAGGCAATAAGTTCGAGTTCCGTATGCCCGGCTCCTCGCTGTCGATCTCCGGTCCCAACATCGTGCTCAACACGATGATGGCCCATGAACTCATGCTCTTCGCCGATGAACTGGAGAATTCCGAGAACTTCGACAAAGATGTGGCCTCGCTTATTCGCAGAGAACTGACCGCACACCGAAGGATCATCTTCGACGGCAACGGTTACGATGAATCCTGGCTCGCGGAAGCCAGACGGCGCGGGCTCTCCAATTTCTCCACGGCTGTAGATGCTCTTCCCGCTTATATAGACGAGAAAAACATCCGCCTGTTCACGGATCACGCCATCTATACCAGAGAAGAGGTCCACGCACGCTACAATATCCATGTGGAGAACTACACCGCGACCATTGAGATCGAGGCACGCACCATGATCGACATGCTCCGCAAGGACATACTTCCCGCAGTCTCCGACTACGGCACCTCTCTCTGCATGGGACTTGAAAAGCGCAGCCGTCTCGGCCTCCCCTCCAAATATGAAGAGAACAACGCGCGCAACAACTGCATGCTGTCCGACTGTCTGCACGACGCCTGCATCAAGCTGGAGAAGGACCTGCGCAATGTTCCTGCGGATCCCGAGGCAGCGATGCGCTTCTGTCACGACGTGATCGTGCCCGATATGAACGAATGCCGCAGTTTCGCTGACGAGCTGGAAACCATTACCGAGCGGACCGCATGGCCCTTCCCGACTTACTCCGATCTCTTATTCAGCGAGGGCTGATCACGGATCACGATACCCGAGGACAGATATGATCACTATTTTGTCAAGACTGTTCATCCCGAATTACGAAAATACCGACCTGCCTGAGGTGAGGCGCCGTTACGGCGTCCTCTCCGGCACTGTCGGTATTTTTCTGAATCTTGTGCTGTTTGCCGGCAAGCTGGCCGCCGGACTCATCGTGCACTCTGTGTCGATCACGGCGGATGCCTTCAATAACCTCTCTGACGCAGCTTCGAGCGTGATCACGCTCATAGGATTCAGGTTCGCCGGCAAAAGGCGGGACCGGAACCACCCCTTCGGCCACGGCCGTGCGGAATATCTGACGGGTCTTCTCGTGAGCGTTTCCATTGTCCTCATGGGAATCGAACTTGCCAAAACATCGCTGTCCAGGATACTCAGTCCCGAACATGTCCACTTTTCCGCCGCCGCTGCCGCGATCCTTGCAGCCTCCATCCTGATCAAGTTCTATATGTACTTCTACAACCGCCGGCTTGCAGATAAGATCGGCAGTGTTGCACTGCGTTCCACAGCCATGGATTCTCTCAGCGACTGTGTCTCTACCGGCGCCGTCCTCATCTGTCAGATCCTCTCCTTAAAGCTCGGTATGCATCTGGATGGCTGGTGCGGTCTTGCCGTCTCCCTGTTCATTCTCAGAACGGGAGTCGCCGCCATGCTCGAAACTGCCAATCCGCTTTTGGGCAATGCGCCGGATCCGGAACTGTCCGCCCGTATAACGGATCTTGTCCTTAATACCGAGGGAATCCTGGATATGCATGACCTGTTGATCCATGACTACGGCCCCGACCACCTCATGGCATCTCTGCACGCAGAAGTTCCCTCTGATCTCACTCTATTACAGGCGCACGAGATCATCGACCGGCTTGAAACGGCCCTCGATCACGAATTCGGAGTCGAGAGTGTCATCCATATCGATCCGATCGACGTGAGCGATCAGGAAGCCATCGCGATGAAGAAATGCATTCTGCAAAGGCTCCGTTCTCTCCACTCCGGCGCAGGACTCCACGACTTCAGAGTTCTCAGGGGTGGTGAGATTCCCGTCATCTCATTCGACGCACTCATTCCGTACTCTGTAGAGAGCAGCGACGAGGAAATACTTCAAATGCTTGCGGAATTTATATCGGACCGGTATCCGGGTCACGGCCATCAGATCCGGATCGACAGGATATAAAAAGATATGGTCAGGATATAATGAGACATAAAAAAAGCGGCTTGTTCAGCCGCCTTTTTTATACGCTTTTTAATGCGCTCTGTTAATGAGTTTATCTGTCATGATGATGAGCCCTGTGCCGCTTCCGATCGTTATGGACGGCTGAAGGCCGCTCTCCTCCAGTGTCTCATTGCTGCAGCCGACCGGATAGTCATTTGTGACCTCCGCGTTCTCCGCTTCATATTTCATGCCGCGGATCGTCACACCTGTCAGCTGCCGGTCAAGAGCAAACAGCGAGACAGTTCCCCAGAACGAGGGGGGGATGTCGAATCGTCCCGGCCCGATCACTGTGATCGACGTCTCCCTGTCGAGCAGCCATCCCCGGCCGCCGTGTCTGAGAATCCATACCAGTGTCTGTATATTTGCCATGGTGTGGTCCAGTCTCGCTCCGAGTCCTCCGTAGATCACGAATTCCCGGTATCCTCTCGAAAGCCCCAGCTTAGCTGCAGCCAATGTGTCAGTGTCGTCTTTCTCCACGGGGAGCTGCATAAATGCGCTCTCACCTCTCCCCCGGTATTCCTCGACAGTCTCCTTATATTCCGGTTCCAGCGAATCAAAATCACCGAGAAGAAAATCCGGACGAATTCCGGAATCCAGAAGGTATTTGAGTCCTCCGTCTACGGCGACTACGTAATCTCCGGGTTTTCTGTCTATTTTCATCGGGTGATACTCACCCGCACACATCATGATCCATCTGCCGCCCATAATCTCTCCCAATCATAATCGGGCAGGCTTTCGCCTGCCCGATCTCATGATCAATTCCTGCATTAAATATTACTTGTCACCCGCAAGGATCTGCTTGTTGGCATTGATATATGTCACAAGCGAAATGATCGTCAGCGCGAGCGCGATCCACATGACGATATTGGTAACGATCTGAAGCTGCGGGATATTCATGATCATCAGAATGATCATGATCATCTGGAAAGTCGTCTTGAACTTGCCCCAGTAATTCGCAGCGATGACAACGCCGTTCTCTGCTGCGATCAGACGGAAGCCGCTGATGATGAATTCTCTGGCCACAATGATGACCACGATCCAGGACGGGATCCTTCCCAGTTCGATCAGGCAGATCATGCCGGAGACCGTCAGGATCTTGTCCGCCAGAGGATCCATAAACTTACCGAAGTTAGTGATCAGATTGTACTTCCTTGCGATATATCCGTCAGCAAAATCCGTCAGTGAAGCGATCACAAAGAGAGCCAGCGCGACCCATTTGAGCGTCTCATTTGTATTTGAGAGCAGCAGTGTCGCCACAAAAAAAGGTACCAATACCATACGTAAAACAGTGAGTTTATTCGGCAGATTCATAATACAAACCTCCAATAAGATCATACTCCTGTGATCCTGTCACCTTTACCTTTACAAGATCACCTGTCATAAGTTCCTTTTGTGTCTCTATAAACAGGACGCCGTCCACACCGGGCGCATCCTTATAAGTTCTGGCCAGATATACATTTTCACCCGCGAGCCTGCCCTCGACCATAGCGTCGAGAACGCGCCCTTCCATCTCCTGCGCCGCCTCGAAGGCAATCCTCTGCTGAAGCATCATGAGATCTTTCTGTCTCTTCTTCTTCACACGGGCCGGGATCTGCGGTGACATCTTCTCAGCAGGAGTTCCCTCCTCCTTCGAATAGGTGAATACTCCAAGCCGGTCGAACCGCATCTTCTCGACGAATTCCAACAGTTCCTTGTGATCTTCTTCCCTCTCGCCGGGAAATCCGGTGATCAGTGTTGTCCGAATACAGATATCGGGCATCACTTCCCGAAGCATCGCGATCTTCGCTTCCAGTTCCTGCCGGTCTGTCTGCCTGCCCATGCGCTTTAAGATATCATCCGATGCGTGTTGGATCGGCATATCGATGTAATGCAGGACCTTGGGGTTATCCCGCATTGCTTCGGCGATCTGCTGCGTGATCTCTTCGGGATAGCAGTACATAAGCCGGATCCATTCGATCCCCTCGATCTCCGACAGTTTCTGCAATAGATCGGGGAGCGCCTTATAGCCGTACAGATCCGTACCGTAAAGCGTCGTCTCCTGTGCCACAAGGATCAGCTCTCTGATTCCCTTAGACGCCAGGGACTTAGCCTGACTGATCAGTTCCTCCATGGGCATGCTGCGATAGCGCCCGCGGATGGAGGGGATCACACAGTACGTACAGCACTTGTCACATCCCTCTGCGATCTTGAGATAGCTGTAATAGCCGCCCGTCGTCACGATCCTCTCTGCGGCAATACCGGTCCTGAGATTCTGGTCTGCGACAAAGAGACGGCCGTCTTTTCCGGCCTCTTTGCCCGTTCCGATGATCTCCTCCAGCGTCGATGCGATCCGGTCCTGTGCGGTCGTCCCGATCACTGCGTCCACTTCCGGTATTTCCCTGAGCACTTCATCCTTATAGCGCTGTGCCATGCATCCGGTCACGATCAGGGCCTTCAGCTGTCCCTCTGTCCTTCTCTGTGCCAGTGCCAGGATCTGGTCAATGCTCTCTTTCTGGGCATCCATGATAAAGCAGCAGGTATTGACAATGGCTGCATCAGCTTCTTCCTCGTCGTCCGTAAAGACAAATCCTCTCTGCTGCAGTGCGCCGAGCATCTCTTCTGAATCTACAAGATTCTTGTCGCAGCCCAGCGAAACAAATAAAACCCTGTTCGTCTCACTGCTTTTCATTAATCAGATATATCCTCTGTCATTTCTTCCTGAGCATCTTCCACAGGGGCTTCCTCAAACTCATCCTGCATCTCAGATGCCTCTTCTTCAGAGATTTCTTCGATCTCCTCTGAAACCTCGTCATCTGCCGGGTCGTTCTCGGCGAGGATACGGATCTTCTCCTGGTTGAGTTCTTCAACGGCGATGGAAAGGGGCTTGTCACCTTCGTCTGCGTCAATGAGAGGCTCGTCGCCGTCTACGATCTGTCTTGCCCGCTTGGCTGTCGCCATGACGATGGAGTATCTGCTGTTGATCACAGGCGTCTCTCCCTCTTCCACACCTTTATTTACGACCTGCATTAAATCCACATAGGACGGATGTATCATGTATATTACCTGTTCCTTTCCGGTCTGAGCTCCCGCTGCCTTGTCCGAATACAGCTGAGCTCCCATCATTAGCACATATAGCATGCATTTAGCATTAATCTACAAATTATAACTATATCACACTCTTATCAATCTTGTACAGATGATTTGCCGCTTCTTTTCTCTACGATCTTTCTCAGGTCCTCTAAAAATGCCTTTTTAAAGGAAGAGTCATATCTGTGTCCCTCAGGCCTTGTCCTGATGATCCTGTCGACGTCCGTGACGCACTTGTCCAAGTCGTCGTTGATCACGACGTACTCGTACTCTTTCATGTGTTCTGCTTCCTCGAGCGCTCTCTTGAATCGTCCGGTGATCTGCTTTTCCGATTCCGTCTTCCTGCCGGTCAGACGCTTCTCCATTTCTTGGGCATTCTTGGTCGTGAGGAAGATCAGAATCGCATCCGGATTCTGTTCTTTGATCTGCATGGCCCCCTGGACTTCGATCTCCAGGATCACATTGACGCCCTCATCGAGCATCTTCTCCACAAATGCGCTCGGAGTTCCGTAATAATGGTCTACATACCCTGCATACTCCAGGAATCCGTTCTCCCGGATCTTCTTCTCGAACTCCTCATTGGTGACGAAATGATAGTGTACTCCGTCGATCTCGCCTTCTCTGGGCTGCCGAGTCGTCATCGAAACAGAGACCACATAGTCGCCGTAGTCCTGAAGCAGTCTGTTCACAACGGTTCCTTTTCCCACACCGGAGAAACCGGAGATCACAACCAGTTTGCCGCGCTTTTTATTCTTAGCCATATTCACTCTCCTGCCTGTCCCGAATGGTGATCGTCTTCGGGCTCCCCGATCTCTTCTTCGGCCGTCTCATTCATCGTCTCATTCATCGTCTCTTCAGTCATCTCATTCATCCCGCTCATGATGTCTTCCCTGCCCGACTGCACTCTGGCGCGGATCGTCTCCGGAAGAAGTGCGGAAAGAATGATCCGGTCGTTTTCCATGACCAGGACGGCTTTCGTCTTGCGCCCTTGGGTCGCATCCACCGTTCTGCCGTTCTCGCGCGCATTTGCCACAAGGCGCCTGATCGGTGCGGAGTCCGGACTCACGATGGCTATGATCTTTCCCGCATTGACGGTGTTTCCAAACCCGATGTTAATAAACCTGAACGCGTCCATATTTTGCATCACCCGATTTCCGATCATGTAATACTGTCATTTGATCCGATCACTCAATATTCTGGATCTGTTCTCTCACCTTCTCGACCGTAGTCTTGAGCTCGATCGCTCTGTCGGAGACTTCCAGATCATCAGACTTGGAGAGGATGGTGTTGGATTCCCGGTTCATCTCCTGCGCGATAAAGTCAAGCTTGCGCCCGATGCCTTCACTGCTGATGTCCAGTGCTTCCCTTGTCGCCTTGATGTGGCTCTTAAGGCGCACCAGCTCCTCATCGACACAGACTTTGTCTGCATAGATCGTCACTTCCTGAATGATCCGGCCCTCCTCAATAGTGCTCTCTCCGATCAGCTCCCTGACTTTTTCAAATAGTCTCTGTCTGTAGGATGCGATGATCTGAGGTGAGCGCTCCGTGATAAAATCCACATGTCCCTGCATCTCGTCGAGCTTGCCGATCAGGTCATTTCTGAGGAATTCACCCTCCTTGATCCTGGCCTGCAGGAAATTCTCTGCCGCTTCGCAGACGACCGCGCGCAGACTCTCCCACAGCTCATCGGGATTCATGGGCTCTTCTTCCATGGTGAGCACGTCCGGATACTTGGACAGGACAGATACGCGGATATCGTTGTCCAGACCGTACTCTTCCGCCATCTGCCGCAGGAACTTCAGGTACTCGCCGGCGATCTTGCTGTTGTACTTGACCTGCATGTTGGCTTCTTTGAGATCCTCATAAGCAATATAGACGTCGACTTTCCCGCGTTTTATATACTTCTTCAGTTCCGTGCGGATCGCCGATTCAAGCATCCCCAGCTGCCTCGGCATCTTAATCCCGATGTCCAGGTAGCGGTTGTTCACGGATTTGATTTCTACTGTGATCTTCAGATCATCGTTGGCAAGTTCTGCTCTGCCATAGCCAGTCATACTCTTGATCATCTCTTTTTGCTCCTCCATATATACGGCCATATATGCAAGATTCTACAGCGATTTGAGAACTTTGTAAAGAAATCTGCCGTGTGGTATAATCAGTTGATTCAGCCCCAATATCCAATGAGAAAGGAGCCGTACACATGGCTTTTGACGGAATCACGACCGCCTGTCTCTGCAGGGAACTTTCCGACAGACTCACAGGCGCCAGAATTAATAAGATCGCACAGACGGACCGCGATGAGCTGGTCCTTACACTTAAGCCCCTCCCGGAGCGGGGCGGCGGCCAGTGCAGGCTTTATCTGTCTGCGGACGCCTCACTCCCCCTTGCTTATATCACTTCCAAGAACCGGCAGGCCCCTCTTCAGGCGCCCGCCTTCAGCATGCTGCTGCGCAAGCACCTGCAGAACGGAAGGATTCTCTCTGTCACGCAGCCCGGCCTCGAGCGGATCCTGCGGTTTGAAGTCGAGCACCTCGATGAGATGGGCGACCTCTGCCGCCACACGCTCGTTATCGAGCTGATGGGAAAACACAGCAATCTGATCTTCTTAAATGATCAGGAGCAGATCGTCGACAGCATCAAGCATATTTCCGCGCTGGTCAGCTCCGTCAGGGAAGTACTTCCCGGAAGGCCCTATTTTGTCCCCGATACGAGAAATAAGAGAGATCCGCTGTCCGAGACCGAGGAGGATTTCGACGCCCTCCTCCGCTCACAGCAGGTCCCCCCTGCCAGGCTTTTGATGAGTACTTATACGGGGATCTCCACCCAGATGGCGGAGGAACTCTGTCACCGCGCGGCTCTCGCCAACGACCGCAGCGCCTCCTCCATGCCGGAGAGTGACCGATCCTCTCTCTGGAGAGAGTTCAGCGGCCTTATGGAAGAGATCAGGGGCGGTCAATTCTGTCCGTCCATATACTATAAGAAAGAGGAGACCTCGCGGCGCGGTGCCCCGGTCGGGTATGCCGCTGTCCCCATGAGGATCTATGCCGATTTCCCCGGGCGTTTTGAAGAGGTCCGCTTCTCTTCCATGTCGGAGCTGCTCGAGACCTTCTACGCCCAGAAAAACGAGGACACCAGGATCCGCCAGAAATCCGCCGACCTGCGCCGCATCGTCCAGACCATTCTGGAGCGCGACGTCCACAAATACGATCTGCAGTGCAGACAGATCCGGGACACTCAGAAGCGGGACAAATACAGAGTGTACGGGGAGCTTCTCAACGCCTACGGCTATTCGGTGCCGGAAGGTGCAAGGTCCTGCGAGCTGGACAATTATTACACCGGTGAAAAGATCAGGATCCCTCTGGATCCCACGCTCACACCCGCCCGCAATGCCAAGAAGTACTTTGACCGCTACACCAAGCTCAAGCGCACCGAGGAGGCGCTGACCAAACTGACCAGCGAGGTCAGATCCGAGATCGAGCACCTTGAGAGCATACGAACCTCTCTTGACCTCGCGACCAACGAAGGAGATCTGGCCCAGATCCGCCGGGAGCTGGAAGACAGCGGACTTGTCAAGAGACATGTCACTAAAGGAAAGAACCGCCCCGGTTATGACAAGTCCGGCAGGGATTCCTCAGGAAACAGGAAGGGCCGTGCGCGCACACCTGTCAGCGAACCGCTTCACTACATCAGCAGCGACGGGTACGACATCTACGTCGGCAAGAACAACACGCAGAACGATCTGCTGACCTTCCATTTCGCGGAGCCCACCGACATCTGGATGCACGCCAACGACATGCCCGGCTCCCATGTGATCCTCCGCTCCGGCGGCCGGTCCATGGAGGAGATCCCGGACAGGGCTTTCGAGGAAGCGGCTTCTCTGGCGGCCTGGTATTCTGCCGGCCGGCAGCAGGGCAAAGTAGAGATCGATTACCTTCTTCGGAAAAACGTCAAAAAACCCGGCGGTGCCAAGCCGGGCTTTGTGGTCTACTACACGAACTATTCTATTCTTGCAAAAGCGGATATAAATGGTATACGGGAAGCAGATGCCTAGGCCTGTGCGTCAGCCGCGCAGGATCGGCGCATTCATGCTCCCGGTCCGGTAGCCGTCCAAATCCATCGTCACATAATCAAATCCGAATTCTCTGAGCCTTTGGCAGATCTCTTCCCGATCTGCCAACAGCCCGGGGAGCTCATCGGGCATCACTTCGATCCTGGCCAGTTTCCCGTCATTGCCGTGTATCCTCACGCGCAGCTGATGAAATCCCATATCCATGAGGAGCTGCTCCGACTTTTCGACTCTCCTGAGCTTTTCTTCCGTGAGCTTCTCTCCGTAGACAAATCGTGTCGCAAGACAGGCAAAAGATGGCTTGCTCCATGTGGGAAGGCCCAGTTCCTGCGAGATCTCGCGGATCTCCGCTTTATAAAGCCCCGCTTCCCGGAGCGGACTCATAACGCCCAGCTCGTCGATCGCCTTGAGCCCGGGCCTGTAGTCACTCAGGTCATCCATATTGGAGCCCTCTGCGAGCGTATCATAGCCTTGATCCCGGACTGCATCGATCATAGTACCGAACAGAACCTTCTTGCATATATAACACCGATCCGGTGGATTGTCCTCAAATCCCTCTATACTGAACTGGTCCGTCTCGACAATGATCTGGGGCACACCGATCTGCCTGCAGAACTGCACCGATTCACTGCTCTCCCTCTCCGGGAAAGATACTGACCTTGCAGTTACCGCTATGACATCTCCGCCCAGCACATCCGCAGCGACTTTCAGAAGCAGGGTCGAGTCCACTCCCGATGAAAAGGCCACCGCAAGGCGGCCTTTCTCTCTGATCAGATCGCAGAGTCGATCATACTTTGCCTTTGTTTCTGCTTTCATATATTATCAAGATCCTTATCATATATCCTTAACTGCTGCTCCGGCTTACAGCGCACGGATGAAGCGGTCAAAAGCTTCCTGCCCCTGTGGCGTTCTCTTGTAGACGCCCGCGTCCTCCAGTACTTTGGCAAAGACCTTTCCGATCTCGTCGCGGATGATCCCGTCGATATTGGAAGCATCGATCTGATCATAGCAGGAGACAAACTCCTCCGCCCAG
>ODAI013611191.1_pt1 | contig 18959 bp, 14 predicted proteins | sample 1539321 | NCBI WGS metagenome assembly ODAI01 (sample SAMN02144231, study PRJEB22623) | gut metagenome | biome: sheep rumen | host: Ovis aries | place: New Zealand
AACAGCTTTGCGGTGGTTTCCGACTATGTCTTTAAGGAACTGCCGGTCAATGAGTATACGTCCACGCTCTGCTGGCTGGGCGCCATTGCCTACACGCTGCAGATCTACTTCGACTTCAGCGGGTACAGCGACATGGCCATCGGGTTAGGGAAAATGTTCGGATTCACCTATCCGGAGAACTTCAACTATCCGTATATTGCGAGCAGCATCACGGACTTCTGGCGCAGATGGCATATGTCCTTAAGCAGCTGGTTCCGTGACTATGTCTATATTCCTTTGGGAGGCAACCGGGTGCCAAAGTGGAGATGGTTTTTGAACATCTTTATCGTCTGGCTTTTAACGGGCTTCTGGAACGGGGCTGCCTACAACTTAATTCTCTGGGGTCTTTCATTCAGAGCGCTCCTGGTGATTGAGAAACTCTTCCTGCTGAAGGTTTTGAAATACGCCTATGTGATCCGGAACATCTACAGTCTGCTTCTGATCATCATCGGCTGGGTCATCTTCAACTGCAGCGGGGTGGAACAAATCCGTCTGTTCTTAAGCGCCATGTTCAGTTCGCTTCCGCACTTCTCCATTGAATTTATGAACGAGCTGAACTATGCTTATCTCATTATCTACTTTATCCTCGGCATCCTTTTCTGTACGCCGGTCATGAAGTATGTGACGGAGTGGATGAACAAGATCGCCATCACGGGCGTGATCTACGATGCGGCTCTGGTGCTGATCTTAGCGGTATGCGTGATGTTCTTAATTAACAACAGCTATAACCCGTTCCTCTATTTCCGCTTCTAATGTGTCAAAATGATGAAAAAAACGGCAGTTTATGCCGTTTTTTACGTAACGTAGAGGGAAAATGATTCTATTCAGGAAAGTGATTGTGTTATAATCTTAACTACGGAGATGATTTTACTATGCTTAAAGATAAGAAACCGCTGCAGAAAATATACCAAATCATCATGTTGCTTTTGGCAATTGTCTGCATTGCGTCCCTATTATCCATCGTCATCGGCCTGACAAAAAGCGGAGGTACGGACCCGAGCAACCCGGACAACATTAAGGTTTCCGACAGGACCGACAAATATCAGATACCAAATAACCCGACGGACTATCAGAGAGAAATCTACGAAAGTCTGGCACGGGTAACAAATAGCATCAAGGATATCAATACGGAAGACCTGAGCGAACTCGCCAAGGAGGTAACGAGATCCTTTATTGCAGACTACTTCACCTGGAGCAACAAGAGGGGAAGCTACGATGTCGGAGGTCTGGACTATGTCTTTGGTCCGACGCATTCCAATTTCTCCTGGAGCGCCAGAGAGTACTACTACAACGATCTGGATATTCTGATGAAGGATTACGGTGTGGAAAACCTGCCGACAGTGAGCAACATCAACATTCAGTCGGTGGAACACATGACAGATAAATACAAATGGAAAACGACGGTTCATGACTGGACAACCAACGAAGATTATGAACAGGTCGAAGAATACGATGCCTATCTGGTGAAAGCCGACTGGCAATACGACTTAAAGGAAGGCTCTACATACGACCCGTCCAACCTGCCGAATGACGGAAACTTCATGCTGGTAGTACGTGACGGACGTCTGAAAGTAGGGTATTACCACGAATTTTGGGTAAGAGGTTTGGCAGAGGAATAAGAACAAGAATATTCTGGGCATCATTACCCTCGCGTTTGCGGCACTGCAGACACTGGTGGGAGGCTATCTCATCTTCCAGGTCGCAAAGTATACCGAACTTTCAAGAAGCATTATTATCGGCGCAATTATTGCGATTCTGGCGCTGATCCTTTTGATTGACGTCATCGCATTCTATTCCTACAAATTCCGTAACAAAGGCTTCTCCATTGCCGGACTGGTTCTGGGCATTGGCATGCTTGCTTTGACTTATGTCGGATCTTCCTATCTGGGCAGAGTCGACAAAACAATCGACGACATGAGCGAGACGGAAGTCGTCATTACGGAAACCCATACGGTCGCTCTGGTTACCTACCAGAACGACAAACTGAATTCCATCGACGATCTGACGGATCCATTAATCAAATTCGGCTACATTGACAACGAATCCTTCGTTGCCGGTAACAAGCTGGCTCTGGAAGTCATCGAGAACAACAAGCTGAATCTGGCCATGGAACCGTACGAATCCTATAACGATCTGCTGTTGGCCCTCTTTGAGGGAAAGGTAGATGTCGCGGCATTGCCGGATAACTACTATTCCATGTTCTCCGTCAACGACGGTTACGAAGACTATCTGGAAAACACCAAGACCATCTACACCTATTCCAAGGATATGGAAGTGGACAACCTGGGCGGAAACGATAAGGATCTGACACAGGAGCCGTTCACGGTCCTCTTAATGGGTATGGACGAACAGAGAACCGACTCTCTGATGGTTGCGACATTCAACCCGAAGCGGATGGCGGTAACTTTAACATCCATTCCGCGTGACAGCTTTGTCCCGATTGCCTGTTACAACGGCAACCGTTCCGACAAGATCAACCATGCACGTACCATTTCCCGTCAGTGTACGATCGATACGGTACAGAACTTAATGGATATCACCATCGACTTCTACGTGGAAGTGAACTTCTACGGTGTCGTTCAGATGGTGGATGCCATGGACGGTCTGTTCTTATATTCCCCGGTCCGCTTCATCGGTCAGCAGGCCGGTTATGAAAACGACGAAAACGGCCGTGGCAAATACTGGGTCGACGTTGTGGCCGGCTGGGCACAGCGTGACGGCCAGCAGACACTGGCACTGGCCAGAGAACGTCATGCCATGCCGAACGGGGACTTTGACCGTGTTCAGCACCAGCAGGAGATCATTCAGGCAATGGTCAGCAAAATGCTGGAAATGCGCGATGTCAACAAGATTCTCAAAGTCATTGAAGCGGCCGGCGAAAACGTAAGAACCAACTTCAACGTCAATCAGATCACACAGCTGGTCAACTTCGGACTGAAGGCCATGTCTACGACATATGAAGGCAGAACCAACGGCGTGAGCGGTCTGTTCAAGATCACCAACTCCCGCTTAACGGGCTACTCTTCCTGGAACTACAACGAAGCCATGCAGCTGCCGCTTTGGATCTACATCCTCTACGACGGATCCATTGCCGACAACAAGGCTATCATCGACCGTAACTTATGGACGGATACGACATTGAAGAATGCCTTCAGTGCCGACTATGACACATTCTATCCGTTCTACGACGACTTTACGGTCAAGGAATACTACAACGAAGCGCATCATCATCCGGAAATGCCGGATATCATGCCGACAATGAAATTTATCTATACTTTGGAAGAGGTCAAGAGCTGGATCGCCGACCGTGACTGGATCAAACTGAAGGTTGTGGAAGTCCGGCAGGGCGATACCGACTACTCCGCAGACTACAAACACAATCTGGTCATTGCCCAGAGCGTATCCTACGGGAAGATCACCAAAGATATGACCGAGCTGACAGTCTGGGTCGTCAAGCACGACGTCAACTGTAAGCTGGAAGAAAACAGAGACTATGAAGACTGCGGTGCGGCCTATGTTGTTCCGGAATTCACGGGCATGAGCCTGTCGGAAGTCAACGACTGGAAGAACGCCCATCCGGATATCGCTGTCAGCGTTACAACGATTGACAGTTCCTCCGCATCCTTCAATCCGGAATATGCCAACAAGGTCATGTCCCAGAGTGTGGAAGCTTATACATTATTAAAGAATGTCACGGGAACGATCGAACTCGTTTACTGCGATGCATCGAACGTAACGGTCGACTTTGCAACATTATTCAACTACAGCAAGTCCGATATGGATGCCTGGATCAAGCAGAACTGGAGCAATAACTACGAATACCGCTATCCGTACAGCGATACGGTTGCGGCAGGCAGGATCATCAGCATCAGCATCGGCGGTACCAGTTACTCCGCAAGCAGCGGCAGCGCGACATTCAAGACGGACAACAGTCTGGTGGTTACGATCTCCAACGGACCGGAACCGACATTAACGATTCCGACATTCACGACAGTGGATGAATACAAATCCTGGTGTTCCGCCAACAGCATTACGGAAAACATCGTCAACGAAGAAAAGACTGACGACAGTAAGGCCGGCACGACGGAAATCACTCAGTCCATGACAGGTACATACAAGGGCAGCGAAATTGCCGGCGGTCTGTATCTGACAGTCACGAAGTATGTTGCCGAGCAGCGTGTGGATGTTCCGACATTCGCATCCGTGGATGAATACAATACCTTCATGTCCGGTATCGGCGGAAGCGCAAGCGTGAACTACGCGGATACTACGATTGAAGATGAGGCAAAAGCCGGAACAACGGAAACGGTCTCCATCACCCAGTCTCTTGCGGCAGGAAACTACAGGATTTCCGAAGCCAGAGGCTGTACGCTGACGGTTACCCGGAATGTCTATGTTGCACCGGCACCGGTTGAACCGGACCCGCAGCCGGAACCAACACCAGAAGAACCCACTCCGGAAACACCGGGTGATTCTGGAACTGGAGGCAACTAGTGAGCACGGTAAGTATTATCGTAGCCATTTATAACATCGAAGAATATTTGAAAAAATGTTTGGATTCTTTAAGAGTCCAAACATTTTCGGATATTACGGTATATTGTGTCAATGACGGCTCCAAAGACGGGTCCAAAAAGATCATTGAAGAGTTCTGCGCCATGGATTCCCGCTTCGTTTTGGTGGATAAGCCGAACGGCGGATTAAGCGACGCAAGAAACTACGCACTGAAGGATGTCACCAGCAAGTACGTCATGTTTATTGACGGCGATGACTTTGTACAGCCGGACATGGTGGAATGCGCCTTGAAAAAGGCGGAAGAGAATGATCTGGACCTGGTGGTCTTTGATTACAACCAGTACTATCTTGCAACCAATACCAGTGAAGTCCGTCACATTCCGTTTGATGAGAACAAGGTTTATTCCTTAAAGGATACTCCGACGCTCTTATGTTACGTGGGTAACAGCGCCTGGAACAAGCTGTATAAGACGGAACTGTTCCATGCCAACGGGATCGAGTATCCGAAAGGGTATGTGCAGGAAGACCTCGGTACCACACCGAAGCTGTTATATCTGGCAGAGAAGATCGGCTTTGTATCGAAGCCGTTATATAACTACTTAATTGACCGTCCGAACAATATCACACAGGAAAAGAATGAGCGGATCTACCATATTCTGAATATGTGTGAGAGTTTTCTGACGTTCTATAAGGAAATGGGAGTCTATGACCGGTATTATGAAGAACTCAAATATCTGGCCAGTGTGAATATCCTGCTCTCCCTGAAGAAACTGCCATATTTTACGGATAAGGCCTTTGTGAACGGCTTTATCAAAGACACGTTTGCCTTCCTGAAGCGGTGGTTCCCGGATTTTCCTAAATGTAAATATCTGTTGTATACTTATAAAGAGGACAGGATTTATCTGAACCCGCTCTTACTGAAGATGTATCTGATGTATAAGAGGGTCAAAGGATAACAGAGGTTGTTTATGAGCAAAGTTACAATTGTTGTTCCGGTCTATAATGTGGAAGAATACATTGCCAAATGCCTGGATTCTTTTGTTGTGCAGGCAAATGAGGATTTTGAAGTGCTGGTCGTCAATGACGGCAGCCCGAAAAACGAGCAGGCCATTATTGATGAATATGTCAAAAAGTATCCGTTTATTCATACCATTGTGAAGGAGAACGGCGGATACGGCTCTGTTCTGGAGCTGGCAGTGAAGACAGTCACAACACCGTACATGTTGGTGTGCGACCCGGATGACTACCTAAGAGACGATGCCGTAAAGACACTCCTGGATCTGATTGAGAAGAATGACTGCGACATTGCGATTGGTGCCAAGACGCTGATTTATGCCGACAGTGAGGAACAGAATTACGATCCTTCCTTCAATACCGGCTATGTTCTTTTGGAAGACGGAAAGGTCTTTGAAAGAAACAGCGATGACTACGAAAAACTGTACTTTGTGGACCCGAGTCCGCATGCCAAGCTGTACAAGGTGAGTTTGTTAAAGGAAACGCAGTTCCCGCACAAGGTCTCCTTTACGGATAACATTCTCTTCTTCACGGCACTGAACCGGGCGAAGAGAGTCGTCTATACCAGAGAACCGCTGGCGTACTATCTGATCAACCGGGTGGGAAACACCATGACGGATGTGAAGCCGACAGCCATCGATGCGGAAATCAAGGTGCTGAATTCCCTGATCACTCAGTGCAGGGGAGAAGACGTTCCGGAAATGTTCTATTACCGGATGTTTGAAGCCTACAAATTCATCATGAATGACAAAATCAACCGCTGCAACGGCACGAAAGAAGAAGTCCGTCAGCGCCTGCTGTCACTCTATACGGTGATTTCCAATCTTTTGGACAAAGGAAAGGAAATTCAGAAATACTACCGTAAATATGCCACCTACCATCTGGTGGAGCGGACAAAGGATCTGCTGCTTCTGCAGCCGAAGACGTCACAGAAGACGTATCTGTCCATTGTAAACAAGAAAATAGAAAACATGAAATAACATGAAACCGAAAGTAAGTGTGATCGTACCGGTATATAACGTGGAAAAGTATCTGAGCAAGTGCTTAGATTCTTTGGTGCATCAGACACTTCAGGACATGGAAATATTGGTCATCAATGACGGCTCTCCGGACAATGCCCAGGCCATCATTGAAGAATATGAAAAGAACTATCCGCAACTCAAGGGATATTTAAAGAAGAACGGCGGACTGAGCGACGCCCGCAACTACGGCATGCGCTATGCGCAGGGGGACTACATCGGCTTTATCGATTCCGACGACTATGTGGAGTTGGATATGTTTGAGAAGATGTATCAGACGGCCGTGAGGGAAGGGTGCGATCTTGTCGTGTCCGATCTTGTCTATACCTATGAGGACGGACAGCCGGACTCCCTGATGAAGGGGTTGTCTCTGCTGAATGAGAACCGCAACAAAGCCGGTTTTCTTTCCCCGCTGTTTGCCTGGAATAAGCTGTATAAGCGGGAGCTGCTCGAAGAGAACGGCTTAGCGTACCCGGTCGGCTTATGGTATGAGGATATCCCTGTCAGCATTCCGTGCTTTGCGCTGGCAAAGAAGATCGGATATGTTGAGAAGGCGATGGTTCATTATTTACAGCGCTCCTCTTCCATTATGGGAACGCGCAATTCCAAGAAGCTGCGCGATATCTTTACGGAACTGGAATCCACTTACAGCTACCTGGAGTCCCACGGGCTCTTGCATACTTACAAAACGGAACTGGAATACCTCTATGCGGAGCATCTGATGGTCTACGGGGCCTTCCGTTTCCTGCGTACGGAAGAGTACAGAGCCCTTTCGCACGAAGCCTTTCAACTCATCTCCAAACGTTTCCCGAACTGGAGAAGAAATCCCTATCTGAAGCAGAGGTTCAGCTGGAAGAACCGGCTGTTCTGCATGACTTTCCGTCCGTCGACACTGACGTTATGGAAAGCAGTCTTAGAAAGAAGAGATGAATCAAAATGATCAGTGTCAGTGTCATTGTACCTATCTACAATGTAGAGAAATACCTGCGGAGATGTTTGGATTCCTTAGTGAATCAGACCTACCACAACATGGAGGTCATCTGCGTCAATGACGGCTCGAAAGACAAGAGCCAGGAAATTGTCGAGGAATATGCAAAGCTCTATCCGCAGTTAAAAACTTATATCAAGGAAAACGGGGGACTCAGCGACGCCCGTAATTTCGGCCTGGACAAGGCCAAAGGCGACTACGTCATGTTTGTGGACGGGGACGACTGGCTCGATTTAAGCTGCGTGGAAAAGATGGCCGCTAAAGCCGAGGAAGACTGCGCGGAGATCGTCTGCTGCAACATGGAATATGTCTATGAGACGGGACGGAAAAGCACATTCTCCACGGAATCCTTTGAAACGGGTTCGCCGCGCGTGAATAACAGGCTGATCTTCTTAAACAATTCCGCCTGCAACAAGCTCTACCTGAAAACACTGTTTGACGACTATAAATTCCCGGTCGGCATGTGGTATGAGGATCTGGCCAGCGTTCCGACGCTTTTGGCAAAAGCCAAGATCGTGGCCCAGGTGAAGGAACCGCTCTATAAGTACTATCAGCGCGCCAATTCCATCAGCCATAAGATCAAACCGGACAACCGCATCTTTGATATCTACAAGGCCATTTCCAAGGTACAGAAGGAAGTGGAAGGGATGGAGGAATATCAGGGCAAGGAATACATTCAGAAGCAGTTTGAAGAACTGTATGTGATTCACGGGGCTGATCTGACCACACTTCGAATCGCCCGCTTTGACTTCCAGCCGGATGTCTATCTGCTGGAGAATCTGAAGAATCTGGATGAATACTATCCGACATGGTATGACAACCATCTGGTGCGGGAAATGGGATTTAAGAAGCGCGTCGTCTTCTTCCTGTTAAAGCACCGCCAGACGAAGATGCTGGCACGGCTTTTGGGGGCAAAAGTAAAATGAAAAACGTATACAACAAGATCCGGCCATATGTGCCGTATGCCTTTGCATGGCTGATCTTTGGCCTCTTCTATTACATGACCAGCAAAACACCGCTGGCAGGGGATGACTGGGGCTATGCCATCAACGGCATGAAACAGAATCCTTTCAAGACGGCATTTGAGTTTTACCAGAGCTGGAGCGGACGTTTCTTCTCCGAGCTTTGGGGTTTTATCGTTGCTCCGCGCAAATGGCTGTGGAATCTTCTGAATCCGCTTTTCTTTGCGCTCATTTACTATTTTGTCTATAAGATCGGATCACTGAAAAAGGAAGCAGGGCTCTTAAGCGGCATGGTTCTTTTTGCGATGATGCTGAACGTCAACGCAGATCTCAGAATGCAGACGTATACGTGGATCATGGGGACAACCTATGTGATTCCTTTACTGCTCTCTCTGGGATACTTTTTCTTTGTGTTAAAAGAGTTTGATACATTGGAAGAGATGCCGAAGTGGTTAAAGGGCATACTGCTTTTTGTCTGCTTCTACATCGGTCTTACCATGGAGAATATTGCGGCGGTGGTGGTCTTCGGCGAACTGCTTCTGATCATCCACTACTACTTCAAGCATAAGAAAGTTTCGCGCTTTCTGGTGCTCTCCATTGCGATCAGCTTATTCAGCTTTGTGATTATGCGTTCCTCCCCGGGCAGTGCCTTCCGCTTAATGCGGGACCATCCGGAGTTTAACGCCTTACCGATCTTAAATAAGATCCAGATCAATCTTCCGTATTTTATCCAGTATACCTTTACGGGGCATAAATTCACATTGCTCTTCTTTACGGTGGTACTGGGCGGACTGATGGTCTTTGACGGACGCCCGTTAAATCCGTTAAAGATCGCACTGGGACTGTATCTGGTCTTTATTCTGTTCCTTTTATTCTATGACAATATCGCCAGATTTTTGCCGTCCGCCTTCTTATCAAGGATTACGGATCCGGCGGACTCCATCGGCAGAATCCTCTGGCTTCTCTATATCGTTGTGGCTTTTGTGATCATTCTGCTTTATGTGGAAGATCCTGCCGTGAAGCTGATGGCGCTCTTCTTTATCACCTTGGGCGGCAGCTCCAATCTGATCATGATGATGTCTCCGATCTTCGGAGCGCGCTCGGCCTTATACTTTGTCTACTTCATTATCGTGACAACGGTACTGCTGCTGAATGAATTTGCGCATAAGATGGGCATCTTTGTCTGGCCGCTTCTGATTGTGGCTTTAGCACTGAGTCTGCTTCGCGTCCGGGAATACGGATATAAATATGCGGCAGTGGATGCCGTGCAGAAAGAGCGCTTAAGCATCATTGAATACTACCGCACCCATCCGGAGGATAAGGAAGTTCATATCCCGCGCATGCCGATCTATTCCATTCACAGCGGAGATGTGGAAGTGGGGGATGACTACCATTTTGAAACATTCCGTCAGTACTTCGGTCTCTCGCCGGACACCAACATCTATTTTGACTGGAAGGAATCGTACTGAGCGATAAGTCTCCTGTGGTATAATAGGGCAGTATGAGAACAAGATATACCTTTTACAACTTTTTAGTCAGCATTATTTCGGGGATCGTCATCCCCGTTTTAGGCTTTGTAAAGGTACGTCTTTTTATTGCGGCTTACGGGGACGAACTCAACGGCCTCTATCTGGTCTTCAACAATGTCATCACCTATCTGAATATCTGTGAGCTTTCCTTCTCCCTGGCCTTCCGTCAGCTGTTATTCAAACCGCTGGCCGACGGAGATAAAGAAGAAGTGAACCGCATCTATTCAGGCGTGACCAGCATCTATCATAAAGTCGGTCTTTTCGTCATTGTTCTGGCCTTTGTGCTGGCCTTTATCGTGCCGCTCTTTAACCGGGATACGATCGATATGTCCTTATGGGAAATGGCCTTCCTCTTTTTGATCATGGCCCTGCCGTTTGGCATTTCCTATTTCCTCTTACCGCCATCCCTGGTGATCATTGCGGATCAGAAGGAATACAAGATCTCCGTCTGGATCCAGACGATTGCGATCATCCGCATGTTCTTAATGATCATTGTCATTTTACTGAAGCTGCCGTATGTTCTGATCTTTATCATTGAAGGCTTAAACGTCTTCCTCAGCAACTTCCTTGCCAATCGGATTGCGAAAAAGCACTATCCGTGGCTCAATCATGATAAAAATATCCGCACCAATCCGGAATTTGTGGAAAGCTCCCGCAGTACCATGGTGCAGCGCTTAAGCAATATTGCCATCACCAGTTCCGATAACATCATCATCAACACGACGATGGATCTGACCAGTGTCTCAATCTTCGGTTCCTATTCCTATCTGATCGAGGCGGCGCTGCGCATCATCAACAGTGCCATCACTTCGCCGATCAACAGTTTCGGAAACCTGTTCTCCTCTGATTCGGAAGATTCCTATCCGGTCTTTGAGGAGTTCTATGAATTTTCCTGTTATCTGGCCACCATTTTAGCGGTATGTATCTTTGTGGTATTGGATGAATTTGTCTACCTCTGGGTGCATAAGGCCAGTTATGTTCTGCCAATCTCGGCCAGCATCATCTTCGCGCTGAATGTCTTCTATTTAACGCAGCGGGAATCGATTATCCTGATTCGGGATGCCAACCGTCTTTTTGTGAAGGCCAAAAAGAATGCCTATCTCATGACGGCGGTGAAAATCGTTTTATCCTTTGTCTTGGTACGCTACTTCGGTGTCATCGGTGTCTTATTGGGAACGCTCATTGCCTACGGAACGGTGGACCTGCTCTTTAATCCGAAGCTTGTCTATGAGGAAGTTTTCCATAAGGATGCGAAGATCTATTACGGAAAGTTTGCCGTGCGTCTTGCCATTGCGGCTCTCATGGCTGTTGTCTGTTACTTTGTATATCAGAAGAGCGTTCCGTATATCGGGGAATCCCTGATCCACTTTGCGGTGACGGTGATGGGGCTCGGAATCAGTGTGGTGATTCTCACCACGGCGATTTACTACAGCCTGTTCCCGAGTTTCCGCAAGCTGGTCTTACGCGGGAAAAATCTTCTTTTGCGAAAGGTAAAATAGGTTGGTAGGAAAAGAAAATATAGACTATAATGATAGGGAAGGAAGGAATTCAAAATGTCAGAAAATAAAGTATTAGTAGAAGTCAGCGCCAGACATGTTCATTTATCCCAGGAACATCTGGAAGCTTTATTCGGTGAAGGTTATCAGTTAACAGTCAAGAAAATGCTGAGCCAGCCGGGTCAGTTCGCCTGTGAAGAAAAAGTCACAGTAGTCGGACCGCGTGGAGAAAGCAAAATGTCCATCTTAGGACCGGTCAGAAAAGAGTCCCAGGTGGAAGTCTCCTTAACGGATGCCCGTGGCTTAGGCATTAAGGCTCTTGTTCGTGAAAGCGGCGATCTGGAAGGAACAGAAGGCTGCAAGTTAGTCGGACCGAAGGGTGAAGTCGTTCTGGAAAAGGGCGTCATCGCTGCAAAACGTCATATCCACTTCACACCGGAAGATGCAGAAAAATTCGGCATCAAAGATAAAGATATCGTCAGTGTCAAAGTTGACACAGACGGCAGAAGCCTGGTCTTCGGCGATGTTGTCTGCCGTGTTTCCCCGTCCTATGCACTCGCAATGCATGTTGATACGGATGAAGGAAATGCCATGGGCTATGCCGGACCGGTCTACGGCGAAGTTATTAAATAAGCCATTTACAAGCAAGTAAAAAGGAACTGCCCGCAGGCAGTTCCTTTTCTGTTGTCTTGCTTATTCGTTGGCAGGATTGATCTCGTTGAGATATGTCATGAAGGCGCCGATCAGATTGGCGTCATTGTGGAACTGGCAGGTGACAACTTCCACCTCGAGTTTCGGTAAGAAGCGTCCCATCGGGCTCTCCTGCATGACAGCCTGCAGGTTGTCGCGGATCTTTTCCGTTAAGATCGGCTGACGGCTGATTCCGCCGCCAATGGCCACTTTTTCAATATCCAAAAGCCAATAGAAGTTGTAGATCTGCTTGGCAACGGCCCGGGTGAAATCATCCAGCACCTTCTGGGCCACTTCATCGTCCGGCAGACGCTTGAAGAATTCGCGTCCGTCGATCTTTTCCTTTAAGCCTTTGGCGGCCGCGTAGGCACCTAACAGACCCGTGGTGGAACAGTTCATGCCCATATAGGAAGAGAAGTCATCGAACTTTTCCGCATTGGTATTTAAGAAGCTGAATTCGCCGGCCGTGAAGTGACGTCCGCGGACGACCTGTTTATTGATGATGAGTCCGCCGCCGACTCCCGTGCCGATGACGCAGACCGCCGCATTGGTGCAGCCCTGCAGCGCACCTTTGTAGAATTCCGCCTGGACCGCAGCCTTGCCGTCATTCTCCAGAACAACGCGGCAGCCTAAGCGCTCCTCAAGCAATGGCCCGACATCCGTGCCGTGATTGTAAAGCAGAGCACCGCCGCCGTTGATGCGGCCTTTTTTCACATCCACAAAGCCAGGCAGGGACATGGCCACGCCTTCCACCTGATCCTTATACTGCAGGTAGACTTCCTGGATATTGTCCGCAAAGTGTTCGAAGGTATCCATTGGCGTAGGGAAGTAACCCCGTTCGCTGATGTTCAGATTCTCATCCATGACGGCATATTTGATCTCGGTGCCGCCGACGTCAAATGTCAGTAATTTCATGATTCTACTCCTTTGTTACGCTTCCGCTGTTTAATGTTTTTGAATTGGCCTCTAATGGCAGCCACTCCAGGACCCGCTTGATATTGCGGTCCCAGAAATCCCATTCATGTCCGCCGTCTTCCTCCAGATACGTGACGTTAAAGTTGAGCTGTTCCAGTTTGTCACGCAGATTCCGGTTGGCATTTAAGAGGGAATCCTGCAGGCCGCAGGCCACAAAGAATTCCGGTGCAGGCGTACCTTGTTTTACCTTGTTTGCCAGCTCTTTCATGGCGACATCCGGGTTGTTCATTGACGCTTTGGCTTTTTCATAATCGCCAAAGAGGGCATTGATCCCGAGCAGGGAATCCGGGGAGTCCAGAATGCTGCAGGCTGAAGAGAGCGCGGCAATCCTGCTGAAGGTTTCCGGATATTTCATGCCGTTGATCAGAGCACCGTAGCCGCCCATGGAAAGTCCGGCGATGAAGGTGTCTTCCCGTTTGTCGGAAAGCGGGAACATGCGACGCGTCACATCGACGAGTTCTTTCGCAATAAACTGCTCGTAGTCGAATGTCGGCATGTTGGTGTTGATGTAAAAGGCGTTGTCTCCGGACGGCATCACGACCGCCAGATTCTTTTCTTCCGCCCAGCGCTGAATGCGCGTACCGCTGACCCAGTCTGTGTAGTTGCCGAAGATGCCGTGCAAGAGATACAGTGTTTTAAACTTCTGATCTTTCCGGTTGGCATAGTCCATGGTCTCAAAAGAGATCCTGTCCACCGGCAGAATGACATGCAGCGGGACCGTACGCATCAGGGAACGGGACAGATAGTTTACCTGAATGAGTGCCATAAATCCTCCTGATATGATAATAATGAATTCTTACACTTCTATTTTACCATCTGACAGAGAAGTAAAACACTGAAATCTGTAGTAAAATAGAGATAGAAATTATGAGGTAACATTTATGCCGTTTTTACCGACGACAAGAGAAGAAATGCTGGAACGCGGCTGGGAACAGCCGGATTTTGTGTTGGTCTGGGGCGATGCCTATGTGGACCATCCTTCCTTCTGCGGAGCCATCATCTCCCGTCAGCTGGAAGCCTTTGGCTACAAGGTCTGCATCGTCAATCAGCCGGACTGGAAAACGGATGAGGACTGGACGCGCTTCGGAAAACCGCGGCTGGCGTTTTTGGTGACGAGCGGAAACATCGATTCCATGGTGAATCACTATTCCGTTTCCAAGCATCACCGCCGCAAGGACAGCTATACGGATAACGGGGAGATGGGGAAGCGTCCGGACCGGGCCATTATCGTCTACACCCAGAAGATTCGTCAGCTCTATCCCGATACGCCGATCGTCATCGGAGGCATTGAAGCTTCCTTACGCCGGCTGGCCCACTATGACTATTGGGATGACAAGGTACGCAATTCCATCATCATCGACTCCCAGGCCGATCTGATTTCCTACGGGATGGGGGAACGGTGCATTGTGGAGATTGCGGACGCCTTAAATGCCGGACTCGATATTCACGACATCACCTTTATCAAGGGTACGGTCTTTAAAACCAAGAATATCGACTACCTCAGCGACTATGTCATGTTGCCTTCCATTCAGGAAGTCAAAACGGATAAAAGGAAATACTGTGAATCCTTCCGGATCCAGAATCAGAACCGGGATGCCATCAATGCGGATCTTCTGATAGAGCCGTATGACGGCTGGTATGTGGTGCAGAACACACCGCAGCCGCCGCTCTCCACCCAGGAGATGGATGACACCTACGATCTGCCGTATATGTATGCACCGCATCCGAAGTACCATCATATTCCGGCCTTCGATGAAGTGCAGTTCTCCATTGTCTCCAACCGGGGCTGCTTCGGCAGCTGCACCTTCTGTGCCATCACGGCGCATCAGGGCAGGACGATCTCGCACCGCTCGAAAGAGTCCATTGTAAAAGAGGGGAAGCGTTTGGCGGAAGATAAGGATTTCAAGGGCTACATTCACGATGTGGGCGGCCCGACGGCCAACTTCTATAACCCGAGCTGCGAAGAGCAGCTAGAGCGCGGAACCTGCAAGATGAAGGAATGCCTCTATCCGGGACCGTGCAGGAATCTGGAAGTTTCTCATACCAACTATCTGGAGATCTTACGGGAACTCCGTCAGATTCCCAAGGTCAAGAAGGTCTTTATCCGCAGCGGCATCCGCTACGACTATCTGATCTATGACAAGGATGAAGAGTTCTTTGACGAGCTGATCAAATACCATATCAGCGGGCAGCTGAAAGTGGCGCCGGAACATATCAATCCGCAGGTCTTAAGCCACATGCACAAACCGAAGATGGAAGTCTTCAATGAGTTCGCCCGCAAGTATGCCGAAAAGAACAAAGAGTTTCATATGGACCAGTACATGGTGCCGTATCTGATCTCCTCCCATCCGGGAAGCGATCTGAAGGCAGCCATCGACCTGGCACTCTACTTAAAAAAGAACCATATCAATCCGGAGCAGGTGCAGGACTTCTATCCGACACCGGCCACCGCCGCCACCTGCATGTATCATACGGGACTGGATCCGTTCACCTTAAAAGAGGTGTATGTGGCCAGAGATCCGCATGAAAAAGCCATGCAGCGGGCCTTATTACAGGTAAAGGATCCGTTCAATTACGATCTCGTCAAGGAGGCGTTGATCAAAGCGCACCGGGAAGATCTGATCGGAAACGGACCGGAATGTCTCATTCCGAAAGATAAATATCAGTTGAAGTTCCAGAGGGGGAAAAGAAAATGATTATTCAGTCGACAAGAGTATGGATCAATAAAATGTTTACCAAAGCCCAGATCGAAGTGGAAGGGGAAACAATTGTTTCCATTCTGCCTTACGGTCTCAAACCGGTGGATCGGGATTACGGAAATCTCCGCATTATTCCGGGAATGATCGATATCCACACGCACGGTGGCTACGGGTACGATACCAATGACGCGGGAAGCGAAGGTTTACAAATGTGGGCGAAGGAACTGGTGAAGGAAGGGGTCACAACATTCCTTCCGACAACCGTCACCCAGTCGCATGAGGTACTCTCCGAAGCCGCCGCCAATGTCGCAAAATATATGGAAGAGAAACATGAAGGCGCCCGGGTCTGCGGTCTGCACTTTGAAGGCCCGTTCATTAACAAGAAGAATAAAGGCGCGCAGCCGGAGCAGTTCTGCCGCATTCCGGATGTGAAGGAATTCAGGGAATTCCAGGATGCCGCCAAAGGCAATATCAAATTGATGACAATTGCCCCGGAACTCGATGAGGACTTCGCCCTGACGCACTACTGCGCTCAAAACGGCGTTGTGATCTCCATCGGTCACTCCGGAGCCACCTACGATGAAGTCATGCTGGCGGCAGCGAACGGCGCCAAGAGCGTCACGCATGTCTATAACGGCCAGACCGGTCTGCATCACAGAGAACCGGGCGTGGTCGGCGGCGTCATGCGCAATCACGATTTATACGGTGAGATCATCACGGACGGCAACCATGTGACGTTCCCGGCCATTTATGACTATGCGATCCAGAAGGGCTACAAGGCCATCATGATCTCCGACTCCCTCCGCTGCAAGGGCATGGCCCAGGGCGTTTACGACTTAGGCGGACAGTCCGTGGAAATCCGTGCCAATGGCAGCTGCTATCTGGTGGGAACCAACACCTTAGCCGGTTCCACGTTAAAACTGAATAAAGGATTAAAAAATCTGATCGAGGAAGTCCAGCTTCCTCTGGATATGGCAGTTTCCATGTCTTCCTCCAATGCGGCGGAACTGTTGGGCATTGCCGATAAGAAAGGCTACATCGCGGCCAATCACGATGCGGACTTCGTGGTTCTGAATGACGACTATACGGTGAAAGAAACCTATGTACTGGGGAAAGCGCAGCTTTCGGAGAACTAGATCATGATCATTCAAAGCACGCGTGTCTATTATGAAGAAAGCTACCGCCCGCTGCAGATCGAAGTAGAGGGCTCCAAGATCATCCGCATTCTGCCCTACGGCACCAAGAAAGCGGATAAGGATTACGGGGATTATAAGATCACTCCGGGCTTCATCGATATCCACTGTCACGGGTATGGCGGACAGACGGTCAACACGGCAACGCCGGAGTGGATTGACAAATGGTGCCGCTATCTGGTCTCGGAAGGCGTGACCGCCATCGTGCCGGCCTCTTCCTCCCATGAGCAGAGCGAGATGTTCCGCGGACTCTCCGTGGTGGCGGATTATATGGAAAAGGAAACGGAAGGGGCACAGGTGCTGGGCCTGTATTCCGAAGGACCTTTTATGTGCGAGAAGTATCACGGAGCGCAGGATCTGCGTTATCTGACAGTTCCGGATATTGATACATTGGATGCCTATCAGAAGGCCTGCAAGGGACATCTGATCTACGTCATGGTGGCGCCGGAGATGTTTGAAGGCGACATGAGCTTTATTGAAGAGTGCGTGAAGCGCGGCATCGTGGTAACGCTGGGCCATACAGGCGCAACGTTTGAAGATGTGACAAAAGCGCGCGCCGCCGGAGCAACGGCCTTCACCCATACCTTTAACGGGATGCGGGGCTTGCATCACAGAGAGCCGGGCGTGGTCGGAGCGGCCATGTACTATGACGACATGTTCTGCGAACTGATCGGTGACGGCGTGCATGTGAATTCCGTGGTCGCCAATGTTTTGGCCCGCATCAAGGGCAAGGACCGTCTGATCACGGTGACGGATTCCGAAGGATTAAAGGGATATCCGTTAGGCGAATATGAAGATGAGGAAGGCAACAAGGTCTACGTCTGCGAAGACGGAACGGTCCGCTTAAGCGACGGAACGCTGACCGGCAGTGCCTTAAAGCTAAATAAGTTAGTTTACCATCAGATTGCGGAAGCGGGAATCGATGAGGTGACGATCATCAACAGCGTCACCGTCAATCCGTGCCGCCTGCTGCATTTTGATACGCATAAGGGAAAGATTGCGGTCGGATACGATGCCGATTTGGCGGTCTTTACCGATACGTTTGATGCCGTGGAGACCTACGTGATGGGTGTCTCACGCTATCAGGCAAAATAGGAGGGAAGTTATGAAACATGTCTTTATTCTGAATCCCTTTGCCGGCAGTAAGGATTCTCTTACACTCAAGCCGATGATCGTTTCTTATTTTGAAGCGCATCCGGAAGAAGTCTACGAGATCGTGGAAACGGAATATGCCGGACACGCGACGGAGATTGCCAAACGTTATACGGAAGCGGACGATGTCTGCCTGTATGCGGTCGGCGGCGACGGAACGGCCTTTGAAGTCTTAAACGGCTTAAATGACGGCGTCAGAATGGCCGTGATCCCAAACGGCACCGGCAACGACTACTACCGCATGATCATGCCGCAGAAGGACGCGGTATCCAAGATTCTCATTGACACCATTGAAGGCAAAAACGTCAGGGCGGATTACGGCATTGCCAATGAGCGGAAGTATCTGAATGCATCCAGTATGGGCATCGATGCCGACATCAATGAGCTGGCCAACCACCTCGGCAAGAAATATCCGATTCCGAAGTCATTGGTCTATATCGTGGCGGCCATCCGGAAAGTTTTAAAACCGCAGCCGCACTTCTACACGATGACCTTTGACGGGAAAGAACTCAAGCAGAAAGCACTGCTGGTCGCGGTCATGGTCGCGCGGATGACAGCCCAATGGGAGCGGCACGACAAGCAGCTCCGGGAGAATGGACGCAAGGTCTGGGCCGCGATCACCGGCTACAGCCCGCTCCAAGACGGCGGAGATCTGCGCGAGGGTATCCCGGTGCGGCTGTACCTGGAGGTC
>ODAI010807408.1_pt1 | contig 18958 bp, 18 predicted proteins | sample 1539321 | NCBI WGS metagenome assembly ODAI01 (sample SAMN02144231, study PRJEB22623) | gut metagenome | biome: sheep rumen | host: Ovis aries | place: New Zealand
CAGGGACTTCTTAAAATTATAGAGGGTGCTGAGGTTGAAGTACCGGTCGGTTCAGGCAGCAAAAATGCCATGACCCCTATGACAACCGTGAATACCCAAAACATATTATTTATATGTGGCGGTGCTTTTCCTGATATAGAAGATATCATAAAGGAAAGACTTTCCAAACAGTCCTCCATGGGCTTTAACGCAGACTTAAAAGACAGATTTGACGATGAGCCAAATCTTATGAAAGAAGTAACGGTCGAAGACTTAAGAGACTTCGGTATGATACCTGAGTTTTTGGGAAGACTTCCGGTTATATTTACACTTGATGCTCTTGATAAAGATATGTATGTAAAGATATTAAAAGAGCCTAAAAATGCCATTTTAAAACAGTATCAGAAGCTGCTTGCTTTAGATGAGGTAAACCTTTTATTTGATGATTCGGCTTATGAAGCAATTGCCGAAAAAGCTATGGAAAAGAAAACCGGTGCAAGAGCTCTTCGAGCTATCATAGAAAAATTTATGCTCGATATCATGTACGAGATACCTCGTGACGATTCCATAGGAACCGTTACCATAACCGGTGATTACATAAACGGAAAAGGTTCACCGATTATAGAACTTCGTGGTATCAGTGCAGCCGGTTCCAAATAAACACATTTTGAAATAATAATTAATTGTGTCGAAACAGTAATCTATGGTTTTAACGAAAGGAGGCAATATGAACCCTGTTATAATAGCACATCGTGGCGCAAGTGCTCTCGCCCGTCACGAAAATACATTAGAAGCATTTAAAATTGCAATCAAATTAAAAGCTGATTATGTTGAATTTGACATCCGAAAAACAAAAGACAACCAGCTCATTGTTTTTCATGATGATGAGATCGACAACAGAGCGATATCATCGCTTACCTATGACAGATTATGCAGTATAACATCAAGAGAAAATTATCGTGTTCCTCTTTTATCAGAGGTGCTTGAATTATGTAAAGGTAAAATAAAGCTCGATATAGAGCTTAAAGAGTCCGGATATGAAAAGCGTATTGTAGATATGGTAACCAAGCTTTACCGTTATGATGAATTTATGATGAAATCCTTTATCGACAGTGCTGTTAAGGCTGTCCATGATTATGACCCTTACATAAAAACCGGGCTTTTGCTCGGCAAAAAAGGCGGCTCACTTAAAACTAAGCTTCATGAGTTTTTCCCTATGACAAGACTCGCAGCGTGTAATGCTGACTTCGTTTCACCATATTATAAGCTTGCAACCGTTGGCTTTATCAAACGTATGAAATTATACAACAAGCCTGTATATGTCTGGACAGTAAACCGCGCACGAAACATCGGTAAATGTATTTTAAACCATGTCGACGGCATCATAACAGACAAACCAAACGTAGGTCTTAATGTGCGTAACTATATGCTTGAAGACATAAAAAAGAAAAAGCGTTTTTTAAGAAAACAGGCTAAATAATTTTTATGCAAATAAACACTATAAATAGTTTTTATGCAAATAACACTATAATAAATTTTTATGGCGATGAACACTATAATCGAATGAACATATAATGTTCAAACAAGATTCGTCTCAAAATGCAACAAAAATTAAAACTAATGAAAGGCAGGAAAATTTAAAATGAAATATAAGGTAGGTTTTATAGGCTGCGGAAATATGGCCTCAGCCATAATCGGGGGGTTGATAAATAATGCAGGTATAGTGCCGCATGAAATAATAGCAGCAGATGCATCCGATGTCGCTATTAAAAAAGCTTCTTCCAATCTTGGTATAGATACAACTCTTGATAACAAAGAGGTTGCAGCAAATTCAGATGTTTTATTCTTATCTGTTAAACCTCAGTTTTACGAGACTGTTATATCAGAAGTTAAGGACAGCATATCAGCAAATCAAATTGTTGTAACTATAGCACCGGGTAAAACCCTCGCATGGCTCGCCGAAAGAATAGGTTCAAATGTAAAGCTTATAAGAACTATGCCAAACACTCCTGCACTTGTAGGCGAAGGTATAACTGCAGTATGCAAAAATCAACTTGTTACTGACGAAGAGTTCTCATATATAATGTCACTTCTAAAAAGCTTCGGACTGGCTGAAGAAATATCAGAAAATCTTATGGACGTTGTAGTATCCGTGAGTGGAAGTTCTCCTGCTTATGTATTTATGTTTATCGAAGCTATGGCCGACGCAGCAGTACTTGACGGTATGCCAAGAGACAAAGCTTATAAGTTTGCCGCACAAGCTGTACTTGGTAGTGCTAAAATGGTTATCGAAACCGGCAAACATCCGGGTGAGTTAAAAGATATGGTATGCTCTCCTGCCGGAACAACTATTGAAGCTGTCCGAGTGCTCGAAGAAAAAGGTTTTAGAAGCTCCGTAATCGAAGCCATGAAAGCCTGTACAGAAAAATCAAGAAGTTTATAATAATAAAACACCCACTGTTTTATCTAAACCTCCATTAGTTGGATTTTCATCTAACTTTTGGAGTTTACCTAAACAGTGGGTGTTTTTTAGAAGAATCGACTGTCCTATCAGCTCAATATCTCTAATCTTAATGAAGTTCAATCAAGCCAAATTGTCGCTTTACTCATTTTTTTATAATTTAAATGATCCTTCTTCTCCATCAGCTGTAAAATAAACCATGCTGGTCTCTGGCTGATAGTATACATTTAATACTTTGATTGACTTTTTACCTGATACTTCTACTGCCTTAGCTACTATATCAGATGTAGCAACCTGTCCACCTGCGAACTCGATAACTACGTTCTCAGTTGCTGCCTTAGCAGGAGTTGCCTTCTTAGCAGGTGCTGCCTTCTTTGCAGGTGCTGCTTTCTTTGCTGCTTCTTTAGCAGGTGCTGCTTCCTTCTTAGCAGGTGCAGCCTTCTTTGCTGCTGCCTTAGCAGGTGCTGCTTCCTTCTTAACCTCAGCCTTAGCTGCTTCTACTTTAGCCATAGTTGAATCTACTGTTGCTTTCTTAACTGCCATTTTTGTTTTCCTCCGTATAAAATAAATTTTATCAGAAATCTTTATGTCTATCATATGTCCGCTACAAATAGGATATTACCCTTTTTTTTTTTATTTTGCAAGCGTTTAAAAAAATTTCTTATATATTTACCAATTGAAACAAATATTATTTCCAAAAAATATAAAAAATGCACAAGGAAATTCAGCATTGAATAACCGAATCAAAAAAACACATGTTAGTATCAACTGTATACTAACATGTGTTCAAATATCAACTATATGTATCTGTAAAATCTCTATGATTAACCAAAGTATCTGTTAAGTAATCCGGCAAATGCCTTACCATGTCTTGCTTCATCTCTTGCCATCTCATGAACTGTATCATGTATAGCATCGAGATTAGCAGCTTTTGCTCTCTTGGCAAGATCAGTTTTACCGTTTGTAGCACCATTCTCTGCATCAACTCTCATTTGAAGATTTTTCTTGGTAGAATCAGTAACAACTTCACCGAGAAGTTCTGCAAATCGTGCGGCATGATCAGCTTCCTCATAAGCAGCCTTTTCAAAGTACATACCAATCTCAGCATATCCTTCTCTGTATGCCACTCTTGCCATAGCAAGATACATTCCTACCTCTGAACACTCTCCCTCAAAATTCGAACGAAGATCAGAAATTATGTCTTCACTTACTCCCTGTGCTACTCCGACTACGTGCTCTGAAGCCCATGTCATCTCACCTTCCTGCGCCTTAAACTTTTCAGCAGGAGCCTTACAAACAGGACAAACTTCCGGTGCAGCATCACCTTCATATACATAGCCACATACTGTACATACAAACTTCATAATAATAACCCTCCTGTTATATTAATAAAATCGTTAAAAAGATCGCGCAATAGATAGATTAATATATTCCCAATGCACGTTCTTAAAAAAATAATTGCGAAACCAAATATTCTATATCAAGTTCCGCAATCATTTTACTATTACCAAAAAAATGATAATAATTACTGCCTTTTATGTTATCATATGCCATAGTCAAAGTCAAGCAACCCTTTAACTGTCATATTAATTGTCGGCAGGTATATCTATTCTTGTTTCATTGAGCTGGATCAATACATCCACAGATTCCTTTCCGTCAAATTTGGAAACAAAGTTCGGAAGTACATTTTTATAAACAGGAGCAATATAATCAGGATTTGCCTGTATTATTTCATAAGTATTTTCTGCTTAACAAATGCCTCCTTCTCATTTTGAGGAATAACATCCCCGAGTATACCATAGATTACCGTACCGGCTATCGTAGTCAAGCCTTTTATATCATCTGCTGAATAAATATCGACTATTTTTTGTTTTGGATCTGGCATAATATATCGCTCTTTTTCATATATATTTTATCTACAGTTTCTTATGACAATCACTTTATCAGCGATTAACAATTGAATTCATAATAAACCATATGACATGACAAAAGCGCAACACTATTATTTTTTTTAAATAATTTATCCAAGCATATTGGATACGATTTCATCAAGATGCATTCCGTTTGAACCTTTTATCAAAACGATATCATCGGGACGCATAACAGAAAGAAGGTAAAGAGCGACCTCACCATTATCCTTGAATCTGTAACACTTAATATCAGAATCTGAAGCTTCTACCGCATCTGCTATATGTTGTGAAAGATCGCCTACAACAATTAAATCATCTATCTTTTTATGAGCAAGATGTTCTCCTACTTCGGTATGATACTTAACACTGTTTTCTCCCAGTTCAAACATATCTCCCAAAACTGCCAGCTTTCTTCCCTCATTTGAAACCTCTATCTCATCAAGAACATCTATACTTGCTTTCATGGAATCGGGGCTTGCATTATAAGTATCATCAATAATAGTATATTTACCGGGTATATGAAGAAGTTTAAGCCTCAACCCCTGAAAACTTTCAAATTGCTCAGCGGCTTTTTTTACATCAAGTTTCATATAATCCACTATTGCAAGTCCGGCAAGTGAATCAATAACATTATGTCTGCCAAGTGCGTTTAATATAACTCTTATCCTGTCATCACCATGTACATAATCATATACATACTGATAATTCTCCATATGAATATTCTCTGCACGATAATCACACCAGTCTTTTGTACCATAGCAAAATGTCTTAACACCAGTACTGTCTTTTATCTCCTCAAGCATAGGATCATCACCGTTTAAGAACAATGCACCTTCTTTATTCATATGACTTGTAATGGAAAGCTTTTCTTTTCTTATATTTTCCCGCGTCTTCAAAAACTCTATATGTGCAACTCCTATCTTTGATATAACACATATATCAGGCTTAACCATATTGGAAAGGATTTCCATCTGACCTTCTTCACTCATACCAAGTTCAAGAACTGCCACATCAGCCCCCTCGGTTATCCTTGTAAGCGTAATCGGGGTACCTATCTGTGAGTTCTGATTACCTGAAGTTTTATATACGTTTACTACTCCTGAAAGTGCAGCAGCAATCATCTCTCTTGTTGTAGTTTTACCCACACTACCTGTTACACCGATAACAGGAATATCAAATTTATCTCTTATATATGCACCTATGTCCTGAAGTGCTTTTATAGTATTGTCCACTCTTATATACGGCTTTGAAAAATCCGCCTTGTCATGTTCAGACGTAAGTGTAGCTACACACTTTTCGAGCGCTCTCTCGATATATATGTGTCCGTCCGTTCTTTCTCCAATTATCGGTACATATAAATCCCCTTCTTTAGTTATACGCGAGTCTATACACACATCTTTTACAACAACGTTTTCATCGCCGCATAAAAGCTTACCTCCGGTTACTTCTAATATTTCCTTTACAGTGATATTCATATTATACTCTCCCATTTTATAACCGCTGCTTTATCTTAAGAAATAAAAGCATCGGATTTTTACTTATATACTATACTACTCGCAAGCTTATCAGCAGTTACATCATCTATAAGATTTCTTACTATCGCAAGTGCAAATTCTATGGCAGTTCCTACGCCTCTGCTTGTTATAAAATTATCATCTATAACTACTGCATCATCAAGCGCTTCAAATGCATTAAGCTCTTCCTCCATGCCCGGATAACATGTCGCATGTCTTTCTTTTAAAAGCCCCATACTTCCATATACTGTAGGCGCAGCACATATCGCACAAAGAAGCTTGCCCTGCACATTATAATCATTAATAAGCTTTCTTAATCCTTCATGAGCCTTAAGATTAAGTGTTCCCGGCATACCCCCCGGCAAAACTATCGCATCGGCATCTTCTATTACATTAAATGTCTTATCCATCTCGACCTTAATTCCATGTGAACCTCTAACCATCTTTTCACCTGTTACGGAAACCATCGATGTTTCTATACCTGCTCTTCTTAAAATATCTACTACTGTTAAAGCTTCAACCTCTTCAAAGCCTTCCGCAAAAAATATATTTACTTTTTTCATGATAAATATCCTCCAAATCTCCTTTAAATATAATACCTCTATTTAAAATCACTCAGAATTAGTATATAATATATCTGTTAAATCTTCAAGAAAAACAAATATTTAACACATAAACCGTATATTCCGGAATTTACGACAATTTATACTCAGGAGGTTACTATATGGAGATAGAAAAAAAGTTTCTTGTTAAAGAATTACCAGATGATTTAGAAAGCTGTAAAAGCTACACCATAGAACAGGCTTACCTTTCTACGTCGCCGGCTGTACGTGTAAGAAAAAGAATCAGCACTGATAATAAAGAATTTTTTCTTACGGTAAAATCTTCCGGCATGTTTGCACATGAAGAAGTCGAATCTGACATAGGTGAATCAACCTACCAAAATTTCCTTTTGGAAGCTAAAGGAAATGTCATAACCAAGCAAAGATATATCCTTCCTCTTTTGGACGGTTTAAAAGCAGAATTAGACGTGTTTAAGGGTATATTTGAAGGTGTAATCATGGTAGAGGTTGAATTTCCCGATGAAGAAACTGCAAAAAAATTTACCCCACCACCTTATTTTGGCGATGAGGTAACTTTTGATAAACGTTTTCATAACAGCAATATGAGTACAATGTCCGAAAGTGATATATCAGACCTGATTCATTTTGTTCATACCGGACATGCCTGAAAATATCATATTTACAGATATAACAACACATATTCCACTAACTATACCTGCCGGCAGAAGGCCGAGAGCCATATTGGCATTGGAGATAATAATCCCAAGCGTCTGTCCGTAAAAACAGAGCTTAAACATCTCTCCCATCGAAAGTCCAAAGCCGGCAGCTTTGTTTAACCCGTTTATAAATATTAAGAATATAAGTGAAAGCAATGCATACTTTAAAAAATAACCTATACATGTAATTACAAAGCTCACTGTAAGATATGTGTATATAAACGGAATAAGCTGCTTAAGGCTGTTGTTATTAAAGCCATCCGTCAAAAGATCATCCAGACTTACTTCTTTAATTCTTGTAACCGAACCGCCCGAATAAACTGCAACAGTAACATACTTACTTCCAAAGGCGATATAACCACCCTTTCTGTTCATCTTATCATCAGGCAGCCTTTCATCCTCAGTATCGACTACTATCTTATATACTCCAAGCGACATCTCAAATCTTTTTTCTATATCAAGCTTACCCTCTTTAAACTCAAATGGAGCAATCTTTTTTGTAAAAAGATTTTCAAATCCACCGAATCCTGTTATCGTAGCTGCTGTAGGAACTGCCACTCTGATTATGCCCAGTGCAAACATTATCACAACTACAAAGAGCACAAATCTTCCTTTTTTTAATTCAATCATTTCTTTATACTTAGACGGTTTAAACATAGCATAAACTATCTGTTCGGAAAATGTCATATCAATCCTCCTAAAAATCAAAACGCAAAACAATTATTGAAATTCACTTTGTTCTTCTTTAATTATAAATCCTTCTTTAGGAATCTTAACAGTTACTACAGTGCCCTTATCAGTTTTATTTCTAACCTCAACTCCGGCACGACACATATTTTTAAGTTTCTTTTTTATTTCCTTATAGGAAACTGTACCTGTAAACTTTATATCCGGTCCCGTACCTTTACCGTTATCAACTATCTGAATCGCAAAGCAGTCAAGTCTCTCGTAAATTCTAAGCACCAGATGCGGAGTACCTGTCGACTTAAGCGCACCGTTTCTGACTGCATTTTCTACCAGAGGTTCTATAGTTGCAAACGGAACCATAAAATTATCAACCTTATCCTCTATCTCAACAACCAGTCCTTCATTTATTCTTTGCTCCATACCAAGATATGCCTTGATATAGTCAAGTTCTTCTTTAAACGGTACCGGCTTGCTGTCCATCATAGTATTTATATTGTTTTTCAAATAAACAGAAGTATTGTATATAAGCCTGCTGTTTTCCTTATCATCCTTTAGAGAACGTATCGCCTCATTGAGCGACCTGAAAACAAGATTTGTATTTATATCTTTTACTATCTGTTCTTTCTTTTCTTCAAGACTGTTTAAAGCTTCTTCTTTTTTTGTATTGACTTCCTTTACAATTTCCTTTTGAACATTTACAACCATAAGCACAAGAAAGATATATATCCCCGCCTGCAGAACAAGCCCGTCAAATTTTCTATAAAATCCAAAAAATGACAGAACGAACTCGGTCAGACAGGAAAAGAGAAGTAAAACATTCATCAAAAAATTGCTGTATATACTCTTGTCCGAGTAAGCGTCAGCAGCAAGATACATTATGCCCGATAAAAGCAAAAGTCCCGTTATAATAAGTATTTTGGTAAATACTATATAGGTCGCAAAATCACATACCCCACATATCTGAAATATAACTCCTGTGAGAAAATTTATCGCATAAATATATATTCCTATTTCAAACATTCTTGCATATCTTCGCTTAAGTGCAAAGCATCTTTGATACATGATATAGAGCACAGGCATTATAAGAAGTACTACCATACTGCTCATATATATGCCAAAAGTATTTTTAAACAAAATCTGCATGATTGGATTTGACAAAAGGCTCCAAAGTGCGGTTGCAAATATAAACGAAAATGCATAAAAGGACTTTCTTTTATTTACCTCCGAGTTTTTCATAAGCAAAAGGCAGATTGAAAGTATAACAGAAGTTGCGATAAGTGAAACTGCAAGTACAAGTCCAAAGCTGTTATTGTTTACAATATCAAATATTATATCACTTTTACTTCCGCAGTAAACTTCCGGCAATATACCACTATACTTCTTATATCCCGATGAAAGGTATATAGTTATAATATCTCCCGGCATTCCAACGCCTATATCTACTATATTATAGCAGGGAACCGCATTTTTCATAAGCTTTTGCTCATTCATTATGCCATTGGTATAAACTGTTTCATCCCCGACCATAACTCTTACATTTTGAAACTCTGTTTTAAATGCTATGGCTGTATTGGCATTTACATCATCGGGAACCTTATGCATAAGGACGATCACTTCCTCCGTATTTCCCTCAACGTTATCAGGTAATGAAACAATCTTATCCGTTCCACCATTGTAGGATTTAAGTATCCATCCCTCTGAAAAATCCGTTATGGAATTTCCTTCCAGCTTATTCTGTTCCCTAGGTGCAAATACAAATACAAATAAGCCTATAAAGACAAATCCGGCAAATACAGTCATCAAAATAATTATATTTAGTTGTTTAAGCCTACGTTCATTCATATATCTTCACCATAAAATAATTAATATATTTGCAATTATTAATTATATCAATTCACAGCTTTAAATCAATAATTACAGCAAAAACAACTGTTTTTATGATTTACATCTGCTTCATGAGATTAATCATTTCAATAGCCCCCAGAGCGCAGTCATAACCCTTATTTCCTGCCTTCGTGCCTGCACGCTCTATTGCCTGCTCGATATTTTCCGTTGTAACTATACCAAACATAACCGGTATCTCTGTTTCCATGGAAGCTGCGGCGATACCCTTTGATACTTCGTTGCACACATAATCATAATGACTTGTGGCACCTCTTATAACTGTTCCAAGACATATTATGGCATCATACTTTCCTGACTTCGCCATCTTTTTAGCAACTACAGGGATTTCAAATGCCCCCGGGACCCATGCAAGTGTTATATCGTCATCTTTTACATTATGTCTTACAAGTGCATCCTTTGCTCCGGCTATAAGTTTTGAAACTATAAACTCATTAAACCTTGATGCGACTATACCTATCTTTATTCCCTCTGCTACCATTTTTCCTTCTAAAACGTTCATCTTTATTCTCCTTTTCTCTTTTACAGGTCAAGTATGTGACCCATTTTTTCTTTTTTGGTTTTTAAATAAAATATATCATATGGGCTTGGTTCAATCTGAATCGGAACACGCTCCACGATTTCAAGTCCGTAACCTGCAAGTCCATATACCTTAAGAGGATTGTTGGTAAGAAGTCTAAGCTTCTTTATCCCCAAATCTACAAGTATCTGTGTACCTATGGTGTAATCTCTGGCATCCTCGGGAAAACCCAATTCAAGATTTGCCTCAACCGTATCAAAGCCTCTATCCTGAAGTTCATATGCACGTATCTTATTGATAAGTCCGATACCTCGCCCTTCCTGTCTCATATAAAGAAGTACGCCTCGTCCTTCTTTTGCAATTGCTTTCATCGCTGCATCATACTGTTGCCCGCAATCGCATCTCGCAGATCCAAGGGCATCTCCGGTAAGACATTCCGAATGAACTCTGCACAGCACCGGCTCGCCATCCGTTATATCGCCTTTAACAAGTGCAACATGGTGCTCTCCGTTTAATTTATTGATATAACCATATATCATAAATTCTCCGTACCTTGTCGGCATCTTGGCTTTAGCCACACACTCCACAAAGACTTCATGCTCTTTACGATATGTAACAAGCTTTTCTATTGTACTTATCTTAAGATTATGTTCTTTGGCAAATGCAAAAAGATCGTCTCTTCTTGCCATGGTTCCGTCATCATTCATAATCTCACAGCAAAGTCCGACCGGCTTTAAGCCTGCTATCTTCACAAGGTCTACTGTAGCCTCTGTGTGTCCCTGTCTTTCTATAACGCCACCCGGTCTTGCTTCAAGTGGGAACATATGTCCCGGTCTCCTAAAATCGTCAGGCTTTGCATTATCATCGACAAATTTTCTTGCCGTTATACCTCTTTCCTCAGCTGAGATTCCGGTAGTAGTACTTACGTGGTCTACAGAAACCGAAAATGCTGTACAATGATTATCGGTATTGGTTATACACATCTGCGGCAGATGTAATTTATCCGTATATTCAGGTGCCATAGGCATGCATATAAGTCCTCTTGCGTATTTTGCCATAAAGTTTACATTCTCAGTTGTGGCAAACTCAGCGGCACATATTACATCTCCTTCATTTTCTCTGTCCTCATTGTCAAGTATTACAACTATCTTTCCCTGACGCAAATCTTCTACTATTTCTTCAATCGAATTAAATTCCATCATTATCCTCCTTGTTTCAAGTTATATGTTTAACGTACAATCTGACAATATAGATAGTATAACATCCATACTATCAAACCTGACTATCGTATACTTATTTTATAAAAAACCATACTTTGAAAGCAGATTCATATCTATATTTGATTGACTATTATTATCTGCCGTGTTATCTGTAGTACAATCTTTATGAGCAAGCAGCTTTTCCACATATTTTCCTACTATATCATTTTCAAGATTAACTATATCCCCTTTATTTTTCGAAAGCAATGTTGTCTCACTTGCAGTGTGCGGTATGATTGAAACTTTAAAAACCTCATCATCTACATACGCTACCGTAAGACTTATACCATCTATAGCTATGGAACCCTTTTCAACTATATACCTTAAAATATCGGTAGAGGCAGCTATAGTTACCCACACTGCATTGTCTTCTTTTTCCTGATTTTTGATAATCCCGGTTCCATCTATATGACCCGAAACTATATGGCCTCCAAATCTTCCGTTACAAAGCATCGCTCTTTCAAGATTAACCTTACTTCCCTGTTTAAGACTTCCGAGCGATGACCTTCTCATGGTTTCCGCCATGACATCCGCTGTAAATGTATCTCCCGTGATTGATGTCGCAGTAAGGCAGACACCATTAACTGCAATACTATCTCCTACCTTTGAGTCCTTTGTCACTATACTACCCTTTATGGTAAGAATTTCTGATTTGCTTCCATGCTTAATATTTTTTATCTCTCCTATTTCCTCAATAATCCCGGTAAACATACTAACCTCTTTTCCGATTCTATTTATCGAATGATATTACCCACATCATTTATACTTCAATCTACAATTATTTATTTTGCCTTATATCTTATCAGTAAATCACCGTCTATTTCTTTTACTTCCTTAAATGTAAATTGTGCTGCCATATCCGGTTTTGAAAAACCTGTTCCTTCCACAGCTGTAAGTGCTTCTTTTCCTCCTAAAAGCATAGGTGCCATGTATATCATAACCTCATTTACAATACCTGCTTTTACCGCACTGTAGTTTAATGTACCGCCACCTTCAATTATTATACTGTCAATACCCTGCCTGCCAAGCTCACTCATAAGCTTCTTAAGATTTATCTCATTATTTTCTTCTTCAACAAATAACACTTCAACCTTATTATCTGCAAGATTATTATATTTGTATAATATATCATCATCTTTATCTGCGGTCTTGAGGCTATTTTTCAGTTTTTCTCCCGCTACAACTATGGTTCTTACATCACGTGCAGTTTTAACTATTTTAGAATCAGTAGGAATCCTGAGCCTTGTATCGCAGATTATTCTGACAGGATTGTGTCCATTCTCCAATCTACAAGTAAGCATAGGATCATCGGCAAGTACTGTTCCTATACCGACCATTATACCACTACATCTGTTTCTTAACTCCTGCGAATTATGTCTTGACGATTCATTACTTATCCATTTACTCTCGCCCGTATACGCTGCTATCTTTCCGTCCATAGTCATGGCATATTTCAATATCACATATGGAGTCTTGTCTATTATGTAATGGAAAAAAATATCATTTAAGGCATCACATTCTTCTTTTAATATATGTGTATAAACTTCTACTCCATGCTCTCGAAGAAAATCATATCCTTTTCCGCTTACCAGCACATTCGGATCGTCCGAACCCACGTATACTCTTTTTATCTTATGTTCCACAATAGCCTCTACACATGGAGGTTGTTTACCATAATGACAACAAGGCTCAAGGGTTACATACATATCCGCACCTTCTGCATCCTCAGTGATGCTTTTAAAAGCTTCCCTTTCAGCATGCAAACCTCCGTAAGCCTTATGATATCCCTGTCCTATAATTTTGTTATTTTTTACTATAACCGATCCAACCAGGGGATTAGGATTAACGGCACCCACACCTTTTTTTGCTAATTCAATTGCAAGACGCATATACTTTTCATCCAACATTATATCTCCTTTAAAATCAAGTAGGGAACATAGAATCACACCCTACCGGCTGCGGTTCACCGGTCAGCTTTGGCTGACATCTTCATATCGGCGACTTTGCGATAAAAATAAAAACGGCCTGAAATTCTTCAGGTCATTTTTATAATAATCAAATAACAATTATACCGATTAGTGTATATATTATCTGTATCTTACTTCTTCCATCCAGACTTTACTGTCGGCTTTGGAATTTCACCAAATCAACCTTTCGGCTCGCGGGCTGTACCGCCGGTCGGGAATTGCACCCTGCCCTGAAGTTATATTTAATTCTATAAATATTATACCTTCTTATATAATAAATGCAAGCACATACATAACAAAAAGCATAATATCATTATTATTCGCTCTTACCGATAGAAAGGAATCCGCTTTCATTTGAACGAAGCAGGAAGGATAATCCTATATTTCTTCTGTTTTCTTCGGTTGCAACATATATCTCACCTGTCTCTACAAGTGACTTGGCAATCTCAAGAACTCTGTCCTTAAACTGCATCATCTCACGTCTGTCACGTGAACTTAATTTAAACATATACTGATTCTTTGAGCTTATCATAAGTATGTTATATGAATGAATATTATTCTTGGTTTCTCTCATAGCAGAACCAATCATTCTTGAGTTTGCAATTATTACCTCTGCATTCTCATCAGGAAGATATTCTGAAAGAATAAGCTTGTAAATCTTTAAATAATTCTCTTCATCATCTGCCTTAACCGGTAGCTCGGCTACCGCAAATTCAACAACCGAATCCGCAAACTTTATTGTACCGCCATCATCATTTATCTGAGCTGTACATTCCTTAGGAACGCAAAGTCTGAAGAATTTGTTCTCGATAACCTTCTGGCCTTCAGTCGGCTCTCTAAGTACAAGATTTGTATACTTCCTTTCAAGCTTGTTCATACCGATTATACAAGCATCATCACCTGTCTCGGCAATTTCTCTTAATTCATTATATAAGAATTCAATCTTATCATCACAAACAGGTACGAGTTCAATAAGCTTCTCTACCGCAGGTACATGGCCTGTCTTGGCACTGTTGAGATAGAGTCTGATCTTTTCTTCGTTATTGTCAGTCTTTTCCGCTTTATATTCGATTACTTTGAAAAGATTATCCTTGTCAAATCCATCAAAATTGTTATCATATGCTTTTTCAAAATATTTGATGCTTCTGATTTCACCTTTGTAATTCTCGTCAGCTTCCTGCATCTGATAAATCTTTCCAAGCTCATACGCTGCCTGATAGCTTCCAAGTCCAAGAGCCTCATTAAACGCTTTTTCTATCTCATAGGAATTAGCTATATAAAATACCTGACTTTGCTTATAAAGTGCTATCTTAAGGGCTGCAGCTCCGCTTCCCGCCTGAACTGCTCTTTCCCACTTCTCAACGCAGCTTTGTAAATCTTCGCCACCCAGTTCCTTGATATCCTTGATATACGCATCTGCCTCCATAATACCGTTGGCAGCCGCTTCCTCAAAATACTTAAGTGCTTTGATACCATCTCTCTTGGTTCTAAGAACACCATAATAATAAAATCTTCCGAGATAGAATGCAACTCTCTTATGACCAAGTCTGTGAGCATTTTCATACCAGTTAAGAGCTTTCATATAGTCCTTAAGCTGCTGATCATATATATTTCCAAGAAGGAATGCAAGATCGGGATCTTTTGTAGCATCAAAAAGCTGCTTAGCATAGCTTATGGTTTTTTCAAGATCCTTATATGGCGAATCATCATCAAAGTAAAGCTCTATAAGAAGATAACTTGCCTTTATACTTCCAAGCTTAAGAGCCTGCTTGGCAGCGGCCATAGCACCTTCATAATCCTCAAGATAATAGCAGTATACAGCCTCACTGTAGTACTGGTTATCCTTACGGTTTGCACTCTGCTCACTCACAAGTGTAGGATCGACAAAGGCAAATGAATTTGCAGTCTCAAAAATTATTTCCTCATACTGCTCTATGATGTCCATATTGGCACATACGAATTTCATACATGCAAGACGTTTGCCCTGATAAAATGCAAATGTAACTATACCTTTTTCCATCTCCTTATGATAGAAGGTGGTACATATACCATCTGCATATTCTGTTATATATGCTTTAAGCTGAAGTTCCTCATCAAAAGCATCGTTACAATATCTCAGATAATTCTCAAGTGTCTTTTTAGAATCTCTTGGAATACTGTCATAAGATACGTACATTGCAAAATCCTTGTAGGTAAGGCTCGGTGCATAGTACTCTTCATCAGTTTCCTCATTGATTGTTTTTACCCAATCCTTAGGAAGTTTATGTATATATCCGTCTACCTGATTGTGCACATAAGTATACTGATACTGAAGCTTGGAAGCTTCTATCATCTTATATTTTGGCTCTTTACCCTTGGCACGTCTGGCTTCGGCTATAGCAGTATAAAGCTTATCCTTTTCCTCAAATTCTATACTGTCTGTATGGCTGCTTGCATATTCAACCCTTTCGTATGCGGCCTTAGCTTTTGAATCACCCATATCTGCCAGCTTTTTGTACCATTTCATAGCCTTTTCATAATCTACAGGAACTACAAAATCACTCTTATTTCCATACTGGTCGATACGGTTAAGACCATTTTCATATATACTACCGAGGTTCATATATGCAGCCTTGATACCGCACTCGGTAGACTTTTCAAAATAAGTTATAGCCTTCGAAAAATTCTGAATTTCAAGAAGCATCTTTGCTAACTTGTAAATCATCTCACCGTCATTATTAAGTTTTATATACTTCTCATAATAAGTACAAGCCTTGGCTTTATCAATCTCTGTAGTACTGTTGCTATACTTACCTGTTTCAAAGAACTCGCCCATAATCTTAAGGGCATCCGAACCAAATGACTTATAATTCTCATCCATAATAGCTATATCAGCTATCTTTTCAAATATCTCAACAGCCTCTTCGGGATTGCCGTTTTCCATAAGGTTTATACCCTTATCATACTGGAGTTCAACATTACTCTTTGTGGATTTCTTCTTATTGCCTATATTTGATAAGAACGGAATCTTTCCAAAGAAATCACTAAGCTTTCCCATTTGACCTCCTCCTTATAAAAATAATAATCTCATAGTTCTTTATATTATAACATAGAAAATATTCTTGCGCAAGAAAGCTGATTACTTTGATTCTATATATTTTGCCATAGCCAAAACAGCCTCTTCCTCGTCCTGTCCTTCAGCTTCGATATTTAACTCATCTCCGTTTGCGAAGCCTATGCTCATCATCCCCATAATGCTTTTCGCATTGACCTTTTTGTTATGCGTCGAAACAAAAACTCTGCTGTCGAATTTGCTTGAAATCTGAACCATTACGGCCACAGGTCTTGCCTCTGAATCTGTAGGTAAATTGACAATAACACTTTTAGTAAACATTTAATTAATCCTCCTTAGTTCACCAGCTATTTCACTTATTTTTCTTAATCTATGATTAACACCTGATTTTCCGAGCGGCGGAGTCAGCTTCTGACCCAGATCATAAAGCGAAAGCTCCGGCTCTTCCAAACGTATCTCGGCTATCTGCCTCAATCCGTCAGGCAGGTATTTTAACCCTTTTGTTTTTTCTATATACTGTATATCATCTATCTGCTTAACAGCAGCATTTACTGTTTTGTTAAGATTTGCCGTTTCGCAATTAACCTTACGGTTTACATGATTTCTGACTTCCTTAAGGATACGTACATTTTCCATATCCATAAGTGACGCATAAGCCCCCATAACATTGAGCAGGTCAACTATCATGGAACCTTCCTTTATATAAACGATATATGATTTTTTTCTCAGAGCAAGCTTTGCAACCGCATCAAAATCTTTAATGATATCTATCAAAAGCAGAGCCATTTCTTCGGTATCGCAAACTAATTCCAAATGATATCCTTTCTCCGGATTTGTCACCGAACCTCTTGCTATAAATGCCCCTCTTATAAACGCCTGTTTACAGCAGTTTTTGGATATAAGCACTCTGTCAATTGTGGTTTTTTCATGTTTCTCCACTATTTTCAAAGCCATTTTCCCTTGTTCATCAAAAGGATTAAGCTTTAAAATATCGGATAACTTATCTATCTTTTTTGCTGCGATACTATCTTCATTACCATCTGATAAAACAACCAATGCAGCAAGTTCAGCCAGTTTGCAATGCCTTGAGCTTCCAATATGATCAAAAAGTTCTTTTTTAACATCTTTTGAAAAGGACATATTGTATTCTCCTATCCTTTCACAAACTTATCCTTGGTTATATCTCTGTGAAATCTTCTTACTGTATATGGAAGTCTGCCAAGTCTCTCATAAAGAGCGTTTGTAACAGTTACTGAACGGTGTTTTCCACCCGTACATCCAACTGATATCACCAACTGATTTTTTCCTTCCTTCCTATAATTCGGAATAAGAAAATCTATCATATCAACCAGTTTTTTCATGAACTGCTCATATTCCTCACAATCCTTTACCATATCGGCAACCGGTTTGTCATTGCCGGTAAGAGGTCTTAATTCCTCTACATAATATGGATTTGGCAAAAAACGGACATCAAACACAAGATCCGAATCTCTCGGAATTCCATATTTAAAGCCAAAAGACATAACAGTGATTATCATATTGTTATACGCTTCACCACTCGTAAAAATCTTTTCGATTTCTGCTCCGAGTTCCCTGGTTAAAAGTCCGCTGGTATCAATTATATAATCAGCTCTTTGTTTTAAAAACTCTATCTTCTGTCTTTCTCTTACAATCCCCTCATTGATCCTTCCACTTTCAGAAAGCGGGTGTTTTCTTCTGGTTTCCTTAAATCTCTTAACAAGTTCCGGCTCCGTAGCATCCAAAAAAAGTATCTCATAGCTGTAGCTGCTTTTTTTCATATCCTCAAGCAAAACCGAAAGTTGATTAAGCGATTCTCCGCTCCTTATATCAACACCGATAGCAACATTATCAACTTCAAGTTCATCATCATAAGCTATATCAGCAAATCTTTTTATAAGCATTACAGGAAGATTATCTACACAGAAAAAGCCCATATCTTCCAGTTTTTTTAAAGCAGTAGATTTACCTGCACCACTCATGCCGGTAACTATAACAAATCTCATCTTATGATTTTTACCTCCGGTTCAAGCAAAACTCCAAATTTATCATTTACAGTATCTCTTACATCATCTATAAGTTTTAAGACATCTTCTGCGGTTGCATTATCATAATTAATCACAAAACCACTATGCTTTGGTGAAACCATAGCTCCACCGACTCTATAACCTTTTAATCCGGCATCTTCTATAAGTTTCGCAGCAAAATGACCCTCAGGGCGTTTAAAGGTTGAACCTGAGCTTGGATAATCAAGAGGCTGTTTACTTGTTCTTTTTTCTTTCAGTTCAAACATCCTTGCTTCAATATCAGATTTTACACCTTTGCTTAATCTTATACCTGCCGAAAGCACTATCATGTCACTATCAATGATACTTTTTCTATATCCAAAATTCATTTCATTATTTGAAAA
>ODAI013383300.1_pt1 | contig 18954 bp, 15 predicted proteins | sample 1539321 | NCBI WGS metagenome assembly ODAI01 (sample SAMN02144231, study PRJEB22623) | gut metagenome | biome: sheep rumen | host: Ovis aries | place: New Zealand
ATTTGAAAGAGGTGAACGGATGCTCCAAAATAACATTGAATTAGATCTTAAAACAAAGCTAATCGAGAGCGGCACAACTCAGACGGAGGTGGCGGAGAAGGTCGGAGTATCCCTTGCCTATGTGAATCGCATCACCAAAGGCCGGGAGCAGATCGTCAATAAGACCTTCGTGAAGATGATGGACGAGTTCGGCTATGATGTAGAGCTTGTTTACAAAAAGAAGCCATAGTTGCAGAAGGAAATCTATCAGAGGACGAGGATTATACGATGCCAAGAAAAAGTAAGAATACCTTTAGTGTAGAAGGGGATACGATTTTTATATCACGTCCAGAGTGGAAGGAATTAGCTTCTGCCACCTATAGAGAGGATTATTATCCAGAATTGTCATCTCACACGTGGGGAATTCAAAATGGCTATCCATCGAATCTGACACTTGGTGGCGGACTACATAGATATATGATGGCCAAGTGGTATGGGCAAGATATTCTTGACGATATGACCGAACGAGGTTTTGTTGTAGATCATATGAATAACAACCACATGGATTGCCGAATATGCAATCTTGAGTTTCTCAAGCATAACAGAAATGTTGCAAAGGGACAGTACCTGGATAAAGAAGCAAAAGAGCAGAATGGCATTGCGCTTAGCATTTTCAAAGACTTTAAAACCAGTTGCTATCAAATCATAGTTGGCTGTAATGACACAATTACAACTGATAGCGGGGATCTTGTTAATGCAGTCAAATTGTTGTACAACTGCCAATATTCGATGGTTGTACTTGATGCCGAAAAGATCCTTACACAATATGAGGATGAGCATAGATTCTCTATTTCAAACTTAAGCCATTGCGCACAAAAGGTATATTTTGCACCAAAGATAGAACTTACAGAAGAAGAAAAGAATCAAGCCTTTGTTGTTAGAGATGGAGTAACATATTTAGTTCTTGGAAATGGTAAGTCGTATCTTAATTCGGTTCATTATGACGAGGATTGGTATCCCCCTGTTGAATAAATCATTAGGTTTATACTTCATGAGAACTATGTTGACATGTTTCCGTGAACTGGCAACCCTCTAAAATCGGTTGACATGTTCCTGACGAACAGGCAAAACGTTGATATGTTCCTGGAAACGATTTTGCGAACAGGCAGCGGCCAGTGGACAAGTTCCCGCTTACTGGCGCAGGTATGAATTAGTAGTTTCATTTCCTCGTGCCATGTGGAGACGGTCTGTTTACTGACACACAAGGGTTGAAACGACCCACAACAGCGGAAAACAATTACTCGGAACCGAAAGAACGTTAAAAAAGGGCTGGTTGAGTGAAGAACAAAAGGGTAATTATATGAAACGAAACTTACTGATTCTACTGCTCCTTATTACGCTGATGGGTTCAATCACCGGATGCGGCAAGCAGTCAGATTCGCTGCCTGTGACGCCCAACACCGAATCTTCCGAGATGATCGAAGCAGAATCTGATCAGGATACGGCAACTGAAATTGTCTATGATGCCAGAACACAAACGCTTTCTATACAGGGAGTACAGGATTATGCAAAGCTTTCACTTCCGGCAGAGGTTAAAGAAGCACGGGTTCTGCAGGTGAAGGATGATGCGTTCACGCTGAGTGCTTATCTCCCGGTACTGAGGGAAGCCGATCTGGACGAACAGTCGGAATTGCCGAAGATCATTGACAGGACAGCGCTGAGCCTGCGCTTTTTGAAGCAATACTTGTATGAGAATGCAGGCAACGCATATCCGGATGCCCTGATTAAAATACCGGTTTATTTCACAATTGACAGAACGGTATTCGGTTATCGGACAGACGATGAGCAAATTACCTTGCAATACAACGATGCCGGAACGCATCGGGAATTCTTATACCTGCTTGCGCTGATGAACAGCAACGCCATCGGGTGGGAGCAGATTGGTTATGCGTGGTACGTCGGAACCTGTATCGACCCTTATTCCGAGATGCCGGATACGATTTTGATTGTTCCGGAGTTGCCCTACTATTCGCAGTGCATCGCCGGGGGTATCGATCCGGCGCAGATGAGCGCTTCGGATTTTCGAATTGTCTATGACTCCTGTGCCAGAGTCTGCTTTGGAAAAGGATTGACCCACTGGGGAAGTTATTGCGAGAGTGCGCCAGTCACGTCGGAGTCAGTTTTTACTCGAAACAAAGCCAAAGAGCCTGGAGACACGGAATTAAGCGCTTTTATGGCAGCATCTTTTCTGGCCTGGCTGGATGACGCTTACGGCTTTGAACAGGTCAGCCTCTTTTGCTTCGGACAGAAAAGCTTTGAGGAGGCCTTCGGAACAGACTTTCAGAGCGCATTTGACGCATGGCATGCCTGGATCGAACAAACATATCCTCTCAAATAAAATGCTGCTATAACGATGGAGTGGCATTTACAGCTCGTTGACCTGTTTCCTCGCACGCGTTCCGTGGATATGTTCCCAGCGAACAGGCAAAACGTTGATATGTTCCCGGAGGCAAAAGTGCGAACAGGTAGCAGTCAGTGGACATGTTTCCCTGAACCAGCGAGAAGTATGACTATCAATCTTATTTCCTCGTGCCATGTTGAAACCGTCTGTCTGCTGACACATAACTGAGCCTTGCCTGACCCCGATTTTGCTTCCCTTTATCTCGGTCACGGCTCTCGCCTTATATGCCAGCAGTCTGATAACGCACCGAATGCAAGCCCAAAACGAATTCATCGAATGGTAGTGTTATTCCATGATGAAGAATGGCTACGTAACAATAGACAATACTGATATGTACTATGTTTCCTTTGGCACTGGCAAAAAGAAGCTTGTCGTTTTGCCCGGGCTTTCGGATGGATTGGCCACAGTCAAAGGGAAAGCTTTGGTTCTTTCCTCTCCATATAAAAAGTTCTTCAATGAGTTTACCGTATACATGTTCAGCAGGAAGAACAAAATGCCGGAGGGGTACTCAATCAGGGATATGGCAGACGATCAGTTCCTTGCCATGAAGATTCTTGAAATTGATCAGGCCTACATCCTCGGCGTTTCGCAAGGCGGAATGATCGCTCAGTACATGGCTGTCAATCATCCGGAAACCGTGAAAAAGCTGATTCTTGCGTTCACGGCCTCGAGTGCGAATGCTGTTGTGAAGGATGTCGTAACAGGCTGGATCGACATGGCGATGCGTGGGGATCATACTGCTTTGATGGTCGATTCTGCTGAAAAAATGTATTCGGAGAAGTTCCTTGAGAAGAATCGAAAATATTTCCCTATACTTGCCAAATTGACAAAGCCGCGAACCTACGAGCGCTTTCTTAAAAACGCCTATGCCATCCTTGGATTTGACTGCCGCAGTGAGCTTAGAAAGATTATATGCCCGACACTCATTATTGCAGGCGGCGATGATCATACAGTCGGGAATGAGGCTGCGTATGAACTGAACAGAGCTATCACCGGCAGTAAACTGTATGTATATGAACGCTTGGGACATGGGGCGTTTGAAGAGGCAAAAGACTTCTATGATCGGGTTCTGGAGTTTTGCGAACGATAACTTCAAGCTTGTCGACATGTTCCCGATCACAGGCAGCCGTCAAAAACCGGCAGATAGGTTTCTGGACCCGATTTTGCAAACAGGCAGCGATCTGTGGACAAGTTTCCGCGTGGCGACAGTAAATAAATTGAAAAAATCTGATAAAACGGATGCCCAGGGGAATCAGTTGCTTCCCCTGGGCGGTTTTTTGTTATTCTTGGACTCTCCTTATCCCCTGCTCTTTCCAGAATGCCACAGCCTTTTGGATCCAGCCCTCGGCGGCTGTCCCTGTTCCGGGGCCGACGCCGTGATCCACGCCCGGAAAGATCTCACAGCGGCAGGGCACCCCGGCTTTCTCCAGGGCGGCAGCCATGCGTTTGGTATTCTCGGCCGGAACCGTCGCGTCCGCATCTCCGCACCAGAGATAGGTGGGCGGATAGCTTGCGGTCACCTGCTCATCCACGCTGGCAAAGCGCTCCCGGGCAAAGCTCGCGTGCTTGCCGAGGAGATTGTCATGGGTGCCCATGTGGGTGATCTCCCTGCGCAGGGAGATCACAGGATAGCTGAGGATCAGTGCGCCCGGCTTGGGCAGGTCAAATAGCGGGTAGCCCATGGCATCTGTCCCGAAGGACGCCGCCAGGTGCCCGCCTGCAGAGAAGCCCCAGATGCTGTAGTTTTCCATATCCAGATGATACGCCTCCGCTTTGACGAGGATCTCCCGGATCGCCCGGGCCAGATCCTCCTGCGGCGCCGGATAGCGGGCTTTCTTTTTTGTGCGGTAATAGACGATAAAAGCGGAGACGCCCAGCTCATTGAGCTTGCGCGCGACAGGCGTGCCCTCAATAAAGCTGCAAACCATGCCGTATCCGCCGCCGGGGACGATGACGGCGACCGGGTGCCGCCTGCCGTCGCGGAGCACAAAGCGCTCATCCAGCGCATAGCGGTTGGGTGTGAAGAACACATCCCGCAGGCTTTGCTTCGTATCGAGGTCAAAGGGTCTGTTTGACATGGCAGCAGCCTCCTATTTCATCAGTTTTTGCCATACGATAGACGCGCGTAGCGTTGTTTTCCATCCAGTTCCGACTCACAAAAAGTGCTTTCGCATGTATTCCGCGGTTTTATGCAGGGTTTCCATATGGTAAAGCTGGGAGAGATGGCCTTCGAAATCCAGGTGATAGTGCGCTTCCAGCAAAGCAAAGAGGCGCTTTCTCTCTGCCTCCTGCTCGCGCTGTTCCTCGTCATCAAAGTCCTCCAGCCGCAGCTGGCGTTCCTCCTCGTTCGTAAGGTTATAGAGGCTCACACCGACAAGCCGCACCGGGCGCATTTCCACCTGCTCCAGCAGCCTGACCGCCTCGCGCCAGATGGCCACAGCCGAATCGGCGCGAACCGGACTGCGCGAGCGGGTAATCCCCTTCATATCGGCATAGGTGAGCTTGAGCGTGACGCCGCGTCCGCGAAGCATGACACGGCGGGCCCGGTTTTCCACATTCAGCGCCAGCAGGAACAAAACATCCTTCAGAAGCTCCGGGTTATCCACGTTCTTCTGAAAAGTCAGCTCCCGGCCGATGGACTTGGCCTCCTCCGGACGGTAAGGCTCGACCCGCCGATCGTCGATCCCCTGCGCGATCTGGGTGATCCATCTCCCCTGCTTGCCCAAGAGACGGATCACATCCTCCTGCCGCTGGTGAACGTCACGTACTGTGCTGATCCCGGCGGCATAGAGCTTTTCCGCGGTGCTGCCGCCGACCGTATAGAGGACCTTCACATCCCGGTCAAGGATCAGACTCACGAAATCCTGCGGTGTCAGAATCTCAAAGTATCCGTTCGGTTTCTTCTCCTCACTTGCGGTTTTTGCCGCCGTTTTGGAATAAGCAAGCCCGACCGAGCACGTCAGTTGCAGTTCGTCCATCGTCCGTTGCTTGATGATACGGGCGATCTCCCGGGCTCCGTCCCAATCCACGGCCTTTTCCGTCACATCCAGATAAGCCTCGTCCAGCGCAATGGTTTCGGACGCGCTTGCATAGGCGTTCCAGATCGCATGAAGCTGTGAGGAAACGGCTTTATACTTGTCAAAATTCGGATGCCGATAGATACCGCCCGGACACAGACGATACGCGTCCTTGATGTTCATACCGGAGTGGACGCCGTATTTGCGCGCCTCATAGCTGCAGGTGGCAACCACGCCGCGCTCATTCGGCAAAGAGCCGATAATCAGAGGCTTGCCGCGCAGCGACGGATCGTCCCTCATCTCCACGGAGGCGTAAAAAGCGTCCATATCCACATGAATGATGATCTGGCGCAACGCTCATGGCCTCCCTTCCGGCACTATTGCAGATATGCGCGAAGCTCCTGTTCGCGGAGCTTCATATCCCGGTAACCCAGCCAGTACAGCTCGCCCAGCTTCTCCATATCTCCGTCAAAGCGCTTGACTGTGACCGGCCGGGAAGGAGCAATAAGGAAAATCTTCCCATCGGCCGCCTCCTGCTCCAGCTCCCCGACGCAGCGGTTGAATTCCTCATTGACCTTCTCCATGCTCTGGACAAAGGCCGGATATTTCCGGTACATCCGTTTGGCAATGACGGGCGCGCCGGGCTTTCGCCGATAGCTCAGCTCCCGGGTGCGTACCACCACGAATTTCTCTTCTCCACTTTTTCTCGCCCAGGACATGGGTATTTTTTCCGCGCAGCCGCCGTCAAGATAGGGCGTGTCTCCGATCAGCACCGGCCGGCTGGCAAAGGGGACGCTGGCAGAAGCCTGCACCGCCAGATAGAGATCGCAGCTTCCTTTCTCAAAATACTCCGCCTTCCCGGTCAGCAGGTTTGTCGCGCTCACTGCCAGACGTCTTTCCGGCTCCATCAGCCGCTGCTCGTCGATCGGATGTTCGCGCAGAATGTCATGGAACAGATAGCTGAAGCCAGTGATGCCATGGTCTTTGCGGAACGCGCCAAAGCCGCAGTAATTTCTGTCGTGCCGATAGGTCAGGTCAATGCGCGCTCCCCAACCGATCTGACCGGCCACATAGCCAAGGCCGGACAGGGCGCCGGCAGATACGCCGACAACAGTGGAGAAGTTGATGCCCATTTCCATCATGGCGTCCAGAACGCCGAGTGTGTAGAGGCCCTTCCAGCCTCCGCCTTCCAGCACAAGGCAGCCGCTTGTCAAGTCTCTCCCTGCTGTTCCGGTTGGGATGCGATCAATACCGCTGTAAATCTTTTCGTGTTTGATAAAGCTGATCATAGTTACTCCTGATTCCTTTTTTCTCATTATATTCCAAATAAACGATTCAATCAAGAGTTTGCCCCGGCAGAACGGTCGGGACAGAAAGCGCGGGCTTTGGCATGAAATCTCCTCCGTCCCTCATACTGTTTAGCTGTAAGGAGGGATTACTTTGATCGATTTGAGAGGAATCATAAAACAACACCGCGCGGTGCTGTCGTCTGTCGGCTTTGTCCTTGCTATTGCGCTGATCTTTTGGGCGGTCAACAGTCCGACGGTCGTCGGCGCATCCGCCGCACAGCGGAAGCTGCCGATCTACAGCGTCGAACGGGACGATAAAACCATCTCGATCTCCTTTGACGCTGCCTGGGGCAATGAGGACACGCAGACGCTGATCGACATTCTGGAGCAATATCAGGTAAAGGCGACCTTTTTCGTCGTCGGCGATTGGGCGGAGCGCTACCCGGAGTCAGTGAAAGCCCTGGCAGAGGCCGGCCATGAGGTCATGAGCCACTCTTCGCATCATGCCCATTTCTCCCAGCTGAGCAGCGAAGAGATCAGGAATGATCTGTCTGCCTGCAATGAAAAGATCGGCGCACTGACCGGCGTCTCCCCCACTCTGTTCCGCTGCCCCTACGGCGAATATGACGACCATGTGATTCAGGCCGTTATCGACTCCGGAATGACAGCGATCCAGTGGGATGTGGAGCGTTCCCATACGAATGAAACCGATTGATTCAGCTGGCTTTATATCACTCGGTGTCTCTTGTTCATATCAATGACTCGGTCAGAGAGGAAAGAATTTTCGTCTTGTTCTCGGATTAACGACTTGTTTACATGATCCAACAACGCTTTCCTCCATTTTGTATCATGTACTGTTCATTGAACCGTATACGGTTCCCGACTGGTGCTGAGTAGAACCATCGTGAAGAAGCCCGACTCAAATTAATCTTTGAGCCGAGCTTCTTCTGTTTTTTGCTCTTCCTTGTCACTAAGCTGCGACAGCGTTGGCGTTGTACTTCTCGATGATATTTCGGATCAGCCGCTCACTCAAGATTTGCGCAAACAGCGGCAGCGTTGCGACGGAGATTCGTATGCACCGGCATGCCCGATATCTCATTGCAATGCCAAGCAAGTGATGCTATACTGATGATGAATATTGGAAAACGTCTGTGATTGGAGGAGACTATGGGTGCTTCAACTCAGTTCATTGCGCGCACCAGCGGCCTCAGGGCCAAAGACTACATAGGCTACGCCCTGATCGATACGGCGGGCTGTCTGATTTTCAGCCTTGTGACCACGCTGCTGCAAAAGTACTATACAGATATTTTGCATCTCAGCCCGCTGTTTATCATGCTGATGTTTATTGCGGCTCGCATTTGGGATGCGATCAACGACCCGATCATGGGCCGCATTGCCGACACCGTGCCGCCAGGCCGTTTCGGACGCTACCGTCCCTGGGTTCTTTATGCCGCGATTCCTCTTTCCGTCTGCGGCGTTTTGATGTTTGTCAGGTTCCCGGGCATGGGTGAACCGGAATCCATGCTGTTCACCTGTATTTACGCAAGCGTGACCTACGTTCTTTTTGGCATGGCCTATACCATGCTGCAGATTCCCTACGGTTCCCTGGCGTCGGTGGTGACGACCGATGACCGGGAACGCAGCAAGCTCTCCGTGTTCCGCTCCATCGGCGCGGCGCTTGGCTCGATCCCGGTACTCTTGATCGCGAGTTTTGCCTACGCCAAGCGTCTGGATGAATCCGGGCTCCCCGTCATCGGCGAAAATGGCAAGGCCATCACCGATATGCAGTATCAGCCGGTCATTCTCGGCGTTCTTGCAATGTCGGTCTGCTCCGCGCTGCTGCTGATCCTCGCCTTTACGATGAACAGGGAGCGCGTGATGGCCAAGCCGCAGCCGCCGGAAAAGGGCGCGGCAAAGAAAGCCATTGCGCTGCTGTTCGGCAACCGTTCCTTTGTGGCAATTAGCCTGATTTCCATGCTGCTGCTCTCTGGACAAATGTTCACGCAGAGCTTTTATACCTATCTGTTTGACGACTATTTTCACGCCAACTGGATGAATCTGGCGACACAGGCCTGCACGTATTCTCCGATGTTGGTGTTTATGTTCTTCCTGCCGAAGCTTGCACGCAGAGTCGGCAAAAAAGAAATCTGCGCTGTCGGCGTCGCCATGGCAGCGCTTGCCAACCTTCTTTTGTTCTTCCTGCGCGGTATGGATCCCGGAAAACTGATGTGGCTCTTCCTGGCGCTCAATTTTATCAGCGGCTGCGGCCTGACGACGCTGGTGATGCAGCTCTGGGCCATGGTCACCGATTCGACCGACGATATTGAAGTAAAAACCGGCAGTCGGGATACCGGCACGGCCTATTCGGTGTTCAATTTCTTCCGCAAGCTCGGACAGGTGCTGTCTGCCATCTGCGTCAACGGCGCGTTGCTCGGCATGCATTATCGCTACGAAAAGGGCGCCGTTCAGACGCCGGAGAACCTCAAAACCATGTACGATCTGGCTACGCTGATCCCTGCTGTCCTCTTTGCCCTGATGGCGCTGCTGTTGTTTACCGCATACCCGCTTTCTCGTCGACGTGTCATACAGCTGCAGGAGGAGAAAGAACTGAAGCTGAAAGAATCCTACGAACAAAAGCTGATTGAAATCTAACCGCTTTGGCATAGCTCAATCGTCCGCCTCTGGCCTTTGACACGCCTCGCTTCGCATTTTCAAGATTCCTTACAGCACAGGACGGCGTAATTCCACCACTTCTTTTCGATTACGCCGTGTATTTCAACTTTACGGGACGGCGAGCGCTACCAAACGAATGAAACCCATTCCTTTGTCAGAAAAGAGGAAGTTGTCTATGAGGAGCACATGACCGCCCAAGAGGGAGATCACAGCTATCTCTGCATGGGAAAATGCCTTGACAAAAAACGCATCGGCGGTATCATAAAAGGGAAACACATTTTTGTTCGCGTTGACGCCTTCCATGAGAACGGCATCACGCAGGGAGGAATGATCCACTTATGATTCCACATTTTGAAGTGAAAAACGGCCATCCTATCCTGATGGTGGAAGACAGGCCCTTTATCCTTTTGGCGGGTGAAGTACACAATTCGGATTCCTCGTCTCCGGAATACATGGAAAAGATCTGGGCAATTGCCCAAGAGCTTGGTATGAACTCTCTGCTGCTTCCCGCAACCTGGGAGATGGTCGAACCGGAGGAGGGACACTTTGATTTCTCCGTGCCGCAGGCGCTGATCGACCAGGCTCGCGAGCGGGACATGCGCATTGTGTTTTTGTGGTTCGGCAGCTGGAAGAACGCCGAGTGCATGTATGCGCCCGCCTGGGTCAAGCAGGATCTCAAGCGTTTTCCCCGTGCACAGATCGAAAAAGGGAAAAACAAAGCAGGGCGTCCGGTGTCTGCGACGATCCCTGTGAAGATCCCTTATACCACACTGTCGTATCTAGGCAAAGAAACTGCAGAGGCCGATGCCCGCGCTTTTGCCGCCTTCATGAGCTTTTTGAGGGACTATGACGGCGAGAAGCAGACCGTAGTGGCCGTGCAGGTGGAAAATGAGACCGGCCTGCTGGGCGCTGCCCGCGAGGTCTCTGACGAGGCCGACGCACTCTTTACCGCTCCTGTTCCGGTGGACTTCGCTGCTTACATGCGCACCCATACCGATACCATGACCGAGGAGATCCGCAACGCTGTTCTTTCCGGAAAGGTAGAGGGCAGCTGGAACGAGGTCTTCGGCGCGGCCGCCGAGGAGCTCTTCTCCGCATACCATGTGGCGCATTTTGTCAACACCGTGGCGGAGGCTGGCAAGGCGGTCTATCCGCTGCCCATGACAGCGAATTGCTGGCTCGATAAGGGAGATAAGCCTGGCAGCTACCCCACCGGCGGCCCGGTGTCCAAGGTGCATGAGGTCTGGGACTTCTGCGCCCCGGCCATCGACACCTATTGTCCGGATATCTATGTGCCGCAGTTCAAGTCGGTCTGTGATGAGTATACCCGCCGGGGAGGCGCGCTGTTTATCCCGGAGGCTGCCACGCACAGCTACTGCGCACCGCGCCTCGTCTACACGGTGGGGCACTACCACACCGTGTGCTACTCCCCCTTCGGCTTTGACGATATCGGTAAGCCCTTTAGCGCCGTGCAGGGCTTCCTCTTTGGCATGGACGTCAGCGACCCGGCGCTGAAAACGCCGCAGAGCTTTGAAGAATACGCTGCATTCGGCCATATTCTGCGGCAGATGGCGCCGATTCTGGCGGAGGCCTACGGCACGGATCGCCTGCAGGCCGTTTCTGCCGAGACCGATCCGGCGATCCCCTCGCCGGATGGAAACCCCTTCGGCGCGATCCCGCCCACGATGGACTTCGGCGCTTTCCACCTGCGTGTCGGGTTCCAGAGCCCTCTCAATCCCCGCACGGACGGCGTCTGTCTCTGCCTTGCTGTCAGCGATACGGAGTGCTGGGTCATCGGCAGCGCCTGCAGCCTGACCTTCACCTCCGGGAAAGCCGAATATCCCAACCTGGATCTGCTGCTTGCGGAGGAAGGCGGCTTCAAAGACGGCAGATGGATCCCGGGCCGACGCCTGAACGGAGATGAGACTGCCAGTCTCTCGCTGAACAAGCCTGCCGTGCTGCACGTAAAGTTCTTCACTTACGATTGAGGATTTATCGGATTGTTTTTTCAATACGCCGATTCTTCTGCACTTACCGATTGGACGCATTCCACTCGGAACGGATGAAACAAAACAGTGCACAGCAACTCACAAGACGAATTGCTGTGCACTGTTTTATTTGGAGAGTCTTTTTCCGATAGCCCCAAAAAGGCTAAAGCTATTGGAAATCTGCTTCAATATGACTTTTTGCGCGAGTATCTTCCACTGGTGAGGACACATGCAGTATCCCTCTCCGAGGGCGCGGTAGGATTGATCCGCCCAATCGGGTTTATCGGGCCGCAAGCAACGCTTCCACTTCTCCGCGCGTCGGCATCACGCGAAGGGCTCCCTTTCGGGTCGTGATCAGTGAGGCCGCGGCGTTGGCAAAACGAAGCATGTCTTTCAGCTCGCCGGGCTGAAGGTTCGCCGGGTCATGCTCCAGAAGGCCGTTGAGGATGCAGGCGCAGAAGGTGTCCCCCGCGCCGGTGGTCTCAATGGTATTCTCCTGCAGGAATGGCGCCGCGTCGATGCGCATCCCCTTGTAATAGGCGCTGCTGCCGTCCCGGCCCTTGCTCAGCAGGATCAGCGGGATCCGGTATTCTTCCTGCAGGGCGGCAATGCCCTCGTCAAAGTCCTCTTTCCCGGTAAACCACTGCAGCTCATTGTCCGAGATCTTCAGCACATCGCACTGAGCAAGCCCCCAGGCGATCTGCTCGCGGGCATCGTCAAGCGTAGCCCAGAGCGGCTCGCGCAGGTTGGGATCGAAGGAGATCAGGCAGCCGTGCTGCTTGGCCAGAGTGACCGCCCTGTGCGTCGCCTCACGAACGCCCGGGTGCGTCATGGACAGAGAGCCGAAATGAAAAATACGAGCGTCCGCAATCAGATCCTCCTGCACTTCGTCCGCGCAGAGCATCATGTCCGCCCCGGGATTGCGATAAAAGGCAAAGTCTCTGTCTCCGTCGGGCTTTTTGACAACAAAAGCCAGCGTCGTTCGAATCTCCCTGTCCATGAGAAGATTGCGGGTGTCGATGCCGACCTCTTCCACCGCGCGTTTGAGCCGCTCGCCCCAGAGATCCTGCCCGACCTTGCCGATAAAGGCAGTCTTCCGGCCGAGCTTTGAGAGCATGGCCAGCACGTTGCAGGGAGCCCCGCCGGGATTGGCCTCCAGGAGCGGATTTCCCTGTCCGCTCAGTCCGTTCTCGGTGAAATCGATCAGCAGCTCGCCCAGCGCGACAACATCATACGCTTTCATGCTTCTTCTCCCCGGTCAAAAACCAAATCATATTTTTCCACATCCATCGCCACGCAGCCGTCCGCCTCAAAGCTGATTGCGTCGGCGCTTACGTCCGTATACAGCATGGCGGTCGCCGCCTGTTCGCCGTCGTTGACAAAGAGCTCCAACGAGTGTCGGTCGAGGATCAGGCGAAGCCTGATCTCCCCCTGCCGCGGGCGGACCAGAAAATCGCGGACACTCACAATGTCGTGCGAAAAGCCGCTGTGGCTGCGGTCGATGCGAACGGTGTTGCTCTCCGGCTTATACCGCACGGTCACATAGTGTTCGCCGTCACGGGCCACATTGATTTTGAACCATTGATAGGTCCCGTTTTCCAGCGCCGGACGGACATCGACCGTCATATCCAGCACGCGTCCCTTGACATTCTGCAGAGTCGTTGTGCCGCTGAACACCACGTTTTTGTAAAGGATCTGATAGCTGCGGTACTTCTCCAGCTCCCGCACCGGGTTCTGGATCAGCCGCCCGTCCCGAACGCTCAGCTCTCTCGGGACGGTCATTTCTCCGAAATAGCGGATGCCGCGCGGCTGACAGTTGGTGGTCTCCCAGTTCTGCATCCACGCGATCATGACGCGCCGGCCGTCGAGCGTCTCGAGCGTCTGCGGCGCATAGAAATCCAGACCGTAGTCGATCGCCTGTACCGTCTCCCGGATCTGATGATGCCGCTTCCGGTCATAGCCGCCGATGATGCAGACCGTACCGTTCCCGGCATGGAATTCCAGGCCGATCGGGCTCATCTCCTGCGGACTGACCAGCAGCACGTATTTCCCGTCGAGCAGGAAGAAATCCGGGCATTCCCACATGAGTCCGTACTGGTTATGGCAGGCGGCAAGCACGCCGTCATAGCGCCACTTGACGCAATCCTCGCTTTCGTACAGGAGGATGGAGCCGCTGCCGTCTGCAGGCCGGTTGCCGACCAGGGCATAATAAGTGTCCCCTTCCTTCCAGATTTTCGGATCGCGAAAGTCATGCGGGCTGCCGCCATCCGGAAGGTCGTCTGCAGTGATGACGGGGTTCAGCTCGGACTTTTCGTAGTTCACTCCGTCGCCGATCGCGATGCACTGGGTCTGGATATCGTTGACCTCGCCGTTGGATTTGCGCACCTTGCGAACGCCTGTATACAGCAGGAGCTGCCGTCCGTCCGGCAGCTCGATGGCGCTGCCGGAGAAGCAGCCGTCTTTGTCATAGGGCATATCGGGGGCCATCGCTGCAGGGAGACGCTCCCAGCGGATAAAATCCCGGGTCTTGACATGTCCCCAGTGCATGGTTCCCCACTGGTTGCTGTAGGGATGATATTGGTAGAAGAGATGATACTCTCCCTTGTAAACGGAAAAACCGTTGGGATCGTTCATCCAGCCGATCGTCGGCGTCATGTGGAAGGCCGGGCGCTGATCGTCCGGAATAAAGGGGCCGTAATGGGCCTCAAAATCCCTTGCTTTTTTCAGTAACTTACTGGTCATCCGGTTTTACTCCTGTTAATTTGTTTTACTCTCCTGATCAAGGGCGTCCTGAGCAGATTCTTTTTCCAGATCCTCCGGCTGCATATGAAGCCGGAACACCTGCTCCAGACTGTAGCCGCAAATCCAGCAGACGGCTGCCGGGACAAAGAGCAGCATAAACGGCACCAACATGCACAGGGCCAGTCCTGCCAGGATCGGCAGCATCACGCCCAGGGCGCGGATCGGGTGCAGACGCAGCAGGACGAGGCCGTAGTGCAGGATCTCCTTGACGCTTCCGTTGAAGCGGGCCGCATAGGCTGCCACATAGGACATCCAGGTGATCGCAACCGCGTCCAGAAACAGCGCGGCCCAGTACAGATTGCCCATCGCGCCGCCGGAGAGCCTGATGCTCCGGAACACCACCGTGTCCAGCGTGAGTACGGCGAATATGAGCAGTTCGATCAGCCATGCAAGGGTCGAGCGCTTAAAATTTTCCTTAAATGAATTCCAGAACTTCTTCCAGATGCCCGCGCCGCCGCGCCGCAGACAGTGGTGCACCGCAGCGTACAGAGCCGCAGAAGAGGCCCCGATCGTGATGATGGGGAGGGAAAACACCAGCCAGAGCACGCTTAGGCAAATGCAATCTCCGATTTTCATCAGCGCCGCCATCAGCGGGCTGTCCATTCCAAAGAGGCGGTTCATGTGTTTCCCTCCCGAAAGCTTTTGTCAGCCTCTGGTATACTCACGCAGAGACGTGAACTGAATGGCGTTGTTCTCCGCAAAAAGCTGGATCGTCTTGCCGCTGACGCCATAGAGGCGAACAGTCAGCGAGGCCTGTCCGTCCAGATAGAAGATGCCGACAGAGCCCTCCTGAATGTAAGTGAAGGAGTAGCTCTCGCCCGGCTCGAGCACGGCGGCCGTCTCGGTGATCGGGGTGTTGCCCTCGTTAAAGACAAGGCTGAGCGTGTCGTTGGCAGGGTCGATCACAATGAGCTTGTTTTTGTCCGCTCTGCCGTTGTAGTCAAAACTCAGACCGAAGGTGCCCTCTCCGGTGAAGGTGAAGTCGCCGCTGAGCATGAAGCTCTCATAGCTCTTGAAGGCGTCGGTGTAGCTGTAACGGGAGCCGGACTCCAAGAAGATGTGGCTGCTGTCCACCGCAAGCGCGCGGCGCACGGAGAAGCTGTCCTGGATGCTGTCCACGGGGTCGAGGATCAGCGTGCCGTCGTCGAGCTGGATGATCTCCTGCACAGCAAGGTTTCCTGCCCAGGCAGCCACATCCTGCGTCGAGGAGACAGACTCGGAACGCCGGGCCCAGCCGACCATGTAGGCCTTCTCTCCGTCCTCAACGTGCTTGGCGGCATAGAAGAGCTTGTCGTCCAGACGCGTCGGCTCGCCGTAAGGACCGTAGGCGCTGTCCGAGCTTGCGTACCAGAGGGTGTCGTCCTGACCGGAATAGCTGATGTACCAGGTGTCGCCGATCCGGAAGGTGTCGCTGCACTCGAGGTTCCAGAAGGCACCGGTGGGATCGGTGAAGATGATGCCGTCATAGGTGACGGTCTCGAGATCGGGGCTGAGCGTATACTTGAGCAGCCGCGCCACGCCGCCCTGCGAGGCGGTGACCGTCAGAATGATGTTGCCGGTCGCGGGGTCAACATAGGCCTGGGGATCGCGGAAATCGTTTTTCTGGCCGAGCGTGGACGGCGGGGGGATTTCCCAGCCTTCGAGCTTTTCAAAAGCCAGCGGGCTGTCGCCCACGGCGACCATCACCTTCTCGGCGTACTCCAGCGTGGCGGCGTTGCCGTGGCCGGTGTAGAAGAAGTAGTACTTCCCTTCCACCTTCACGACGGAGCCGGTGCCGATCCAGCTGTCCTGACCGCCGCTGCGGTTGGCCTCCAGCACGGGATCATCATACTCCTCATAGCTCAGAAAGTCCATCGTTGTTGCAAGATAAACCGAGTGATTGTAGGAGTCGCCTGCCTCCTTGAGGTAGTAGATGTAGTAGACGCCGTCCTCGTAGAAGGGCATGGTATCGCCAACAAAGGGCTGGCTGCTGCCGTCCATCTCCGGCAGGAAGAAGAAGTCGTAATCATAGGCCTCTTCCTGGCTGCCCGGGGTGCGCAGGCGGGAGAAATCCTTGTCGTCTCCCGGCTCCTGGATCGTGTCGCCGGTATCCTTGTCCCAGGCGGCATAGAGTGTCAGATCGGATTTGATTTTGTCCGACGCGTCCCAGGCCTCGGTCAGATTCTCATCCAGAAACCAGCCTTCAAAGACGTAGCCGTCCCGGGAAGGGATCTTTTCCGCGATCTCTTTCCCGGAGCTTGCGCTCAGCGTCTCGGCCTCTCCGGCGCCGGGATAATTTGCGTTCAGACGAATGGTGTAGCTCTGTCCGCAGCCCGTCAGCAGCAGGCAGCAGGCCAGGCACAGCGCCAGAAGCGCAGAAAGGAGCTTGTTTTTCATGCTTATCGTTCCTTTCAATCAAAGTCAAAAGGCAAGCATAGAGGGGATGGATGATTCATCCCCTCTATGGATTGTAACGTGGGATTACGCGACGCTTCTCTGCAGGATCGTGATGTTGGAGATCTCGATGGTCACATCGCCCATCTCCGCCAGATCCGCCGAGCCGAACTGGAACAGCATCTCAAAGGGCATGTCCAGAATCAGCGTGTCGGTGGTGTCGAAGCTGAAGGTCTGCTCCTCGGTGGTGAAGTCGATGCCTTCGGACACACGGGGATCCCAGCTGCCGGCCGGGTTGAGGAAGAAGCCGCAGGACACGGGCTTGCTGGCCTTGCCGGTGATCTGGACAGTGAAGTAGCTGTCGGCGGGCAGGGTCAGGTTGAGGTAGAGCTTGTTGTGCCAGTCGGTCACGCCGCCCTGGTCGATGCGGTAGAACAGGCTGCCGTTCTCGGTCCAGATGCTGCCGACGCCGCGCTCGTTATCCTCGTCGGTGGCGTTGAAGGTACCCCAGCTGTACTCGTCGCCGGCATAGGGAACGCTGAAGCTGTCGATAGTCTTGACGGTTTCCTTGTCGCCCTCGACGGTGCCGAAGACCAGATCCTTAACGGTGATCTTATTGCTGACAGCGCCCTCGGGAGCGTTGCCGATCTGCAGACGGATGACGGGATCGCTGATGTCGCGGTCAGCCGTGAACACGGCGGAAACAACGACGTCCTCACCGGGCGCGGCATTGAAACCGTTGAAGTTCACACGTGCCTCATGATACAGGCTCAGGCTCTCCACGAGCGCCTCGCCGCTCACACCGTTCTCGGCGTTGACAGTGAAGCGATAGAAGTACTTGGTGCCGTTGGCGATGGTCTCGCCGCCGAGGCCGATGTTGGCCTTGATGCTCCACACGCCGCCGTCGGTGGGATAGCTGTCGATGCTGACCACACCGCCGTCGAAGGAGGCGGCAGCGCCGTCGCCGGCTTCCACGCTCACCGCGTCAGCCGCCGTCAGGTCAGAGGAGAGGATCTCGACCTCATGCTCTTCGCCGGTGATCTTGTAGAGCTCGATCTTGTCGATGGTGACGGTGAAATCATTCGGGGTGGTATCTTCCGCGTTGTCGGGATTCGGGGTGATCTTGCCCAGGTTCAGCATCAGCTCCGCGCTGCCCTCAGCCTCAGAGGTGAAGAACAGCTCGATGGGGGCGATGTTCTCGTCGATGCGGGCATTCCACACAGCGCCGAAGGTCTCCCAACCCTCCGCGTTCTCGTCGCGGGCGATGAAGTGGGCATAGGTGGGCGCAGAGGACTTGGCCCAGATCTTGATGCGGTAGTCGCCGGCTTCCAGAGCGAAGCCCGGCTTGACCAGCTGCACGGCGCCGTCGCCGTCGCCGGGATTGGCGATCTCGAACACAAACGCGCCCTGCTTGAGCTCACCGGTCGCCTCGGCGCTCTCGCCGATGCGGGCTTCCCAGCCGTGGGCGTCAGCCTCACCGGCCACGGTGAAGTCGAGATCCTGGTAAACAACGGCCTCGCCGGTCTGTCTGGTGACGGTCAGGGTGGCATAAGCCTTGGTCTCTGCGCCGCCCTTGTCGGTGACGGTGTAGGTCAGCTCATAGTTGCCGGGGTCGCTGACAGTGACCTTGCCGTTGGAGAACGTAAGATCAGGCATAGAGGTGATGACGATCTTGTCGGTGATGTCGCCGTCTTCCTTATCGGAGGCTGCGACGCCCGCAAAGGCGTCAAATTCGGTGCCGGCCTCGACCGCCTGGTCAAAGACGCCGGTGATTTCGGGGGCCGTGTTGTCGCCGGCCGGTGCGCTGCTGCCGCCGCCGCAGGCGGAGACGGACAGGAGCATGGCCAGGCAAAGAACCGCCGCAAGGACTTTATTCAAATTCTTCATCGTAAAATACTCCTCCCTGTTCAGGAATTGGCAATATAACGATCGTAAGCGTCCTGATAGACCTTCTGGATGTCGCTGAGGTGCGTGCGGCCGTTCAGGTCGTTCTGGAAGGTGGCCCAATCGGCGTCGGACACGCCGCCGCCCATCAGCCACTTGATGAGGTTGGTGCGGATGTAGTCGTTGAGGTTGTTCTCATAGCTGCTGAGGGTGTTGAGCTCCTGCAGCGTGAACTGCAGATTGGGGGTGGGGGTCACGCCGTCGGGGATATAGGGGGTGACGTAGGCGTCCAGGCGCTCAAGGCGCAGCTTGGCGCGGGGCTCCATGTTCACCACGTTGTTCCAGGCGTAATCGGACAGATAGATGATGCCCAGGGGGGCGTTCTGAAGCCGCAGCTCGTCCGCGGTGATGCCTTCGGGCAGGGCCTTTTGCACCAGCATGCCCTTTTCGTCCCGGGCTTCCTCATACACGATGCCAATGGGGCCATA
>ODAI010459846.1_pt1 | contig 18953 bp, 16 predicted proteins | sample 1539321 | NCBI WGS metagenome assembly ODAI01 (sample SAMN02144231, study PRJEB22623) | gut metagenome | biome: sheep rumen | host: Ovis aries | place: New Zealand
ATGAAGGTGGTCATTCTTGCGGGAGGCCTCGGGACGAGAATTACCGAAGAATCACAGTTCAGGCCAAAGCCCCTGGTGGAAATAGGCGGTGAGCCGATCATCTGGCATATTATGAAGGAATATGCCTGGTACGGACACGACGAGTTCATCATCTGCGCGGGTTATAAGCAGGACATGATGAAGAAGTGGTTTGCGGATTATTTCATTCGCAGCAGTGATATTTCCTTTGATTACCGGCAGGGAAGGGAGGAGATCACGGTTCACCATCAGCACTGCGAGCCCTGGAAGGTCACCGTCGTGGACACCGGACTGAATACGATGACGGGCGGGCGCATCAGAAGAGTCCGGGAATATGTGGGGGACGAGACCTTCCTGATGACCTATGGAGACGGGGTTTGCGATGTGGATATCAACAGGCTGATCGAATTCCATAAAAGCCACGGGAAGATCGCGACGCTCACCGCGGTGCTGCAGGAGCAGCAGAAGGGCGTTCTGGATATCGGAGGGGACAACGCGGTCAAATCCTTCAGGGAGAAGCATGTGTCCGACAGCGCTCCGATCAATGCCGGCTATATGGTGCTGGAACCCCAGATCTTTGATTATATCGAGGGAGACCAGACCATTTTTGAGCAGGATCCGCTGGAGAGACTGGCCGACGAGGGTCAGCTCATGTCGTACATGCATCGGGGCTTCTGGCAGTGTATGGATAACAAAAGGGAGATGGATATGCTGGAGAAGCTTTTGAACGCCGGGAAAGCTCCCTGGAAAAAGTGGGAGGACTGAATGCTTGACCTGAGCTTTTATCACGGAAAAAAAGTGCTCCTGACGGGTCATACCGGATTTAAGGGCTCCTGGATGAGCGTAATGCTCGCGAACGCCGGCGCCGAGGTTACCGGGTATTCAAGCTGCAGCAGGACGGAAACCAGGCTTTTTGATCTTTGCGGAGTGAAAAAGCAGCTTAACCATGTAAAGGGCGATGTCAGGGATTTAAAGCATCTGCTGGAGGTGTTCGAGACTGCCCGCCCCGAAATCGTAATCCACATGGCAGCGCAGCCCCTCGTCCGTGAATCCTACAGGGATCCGGTAAACACCTACAGCACGAATGTGATGGGTACGGTAAACATCTGTGAGGCGGTCAGGCAGACGCCCTCCGTGAAGTCCTTTCTGAATGTTACCACGGATAAGGTTTATGAAAATAAGGAATGGGCATGGGGATACCGGGAGAACGAGCCGCTGGACGGTTACGATCCGTACAGCAATTCCAAGTCCTGCTCGGAGCTGGTAACGCATTGCTATAAATCCTCCTTTTTCCGTGACAGCCGCGTGGCTATTTCTACAGCCAGAGCCGGAAATGTCATCGGGGGAGGCGATTTTGCGGAAAACAGGATCATTCCGGACTGTGTCAGGGCGGCGACCAGGGGCGAGACCATTGTGGTGCGGAATCCTTTTTCCACACGGCCATATCAGCATGTGCTGGAGCCAGTCTATGCCTACCTGATGATCGCGGCGAAGCAGTATGAGGACCCGGAGCTTTCCTCCTGGTATAACATAGGCCCGGACGACGGGGATTGTTTCCGGACGGGTGCTTTGGTCGATCTTTTTGTGAAGAGCTGGGGGGATGGGCTGAAGTGGAAAGCGGAAGCGGACGGCGGCCCCCATGAAGCGAATTATTTAAAGCTTGATTGTTCAAAGCTCAAAAGCACCTTTGACTGGCATCCCCGCTGGAATCTGGAAACCGCGATAGAGAAGGTCGTTGAGTGGACCAGAGCCTGGATTGCGGGACAGGATGTGCGTCCGGTTATGGATCAGCAGATCAATGAATTTCTGGAGGGATAGATGACTGCGTGGAAGGATGAAGCTGAGGCCAGAGAGCAGATAAAGGCGCTTGTCGCTCAGTATTATCATGATTTTAAGGAAAAAAAGGAGGAGTTTAAGCCGGGGAACCGCATCGTTTATGCTTCCCGCGTATTTGATGAAAGGGAAATGCAGGCGCTGACGGATGCCGCACTGGATTTCTGGCTTACGACAGGCCGTTTCGCTGACCGGTTTGAAAAGGAATTTGCTGCATGGATCGGCGTGAAATATGCTCATCTGGTCAATTCCGGTTCATCGGCCAATCTTATCGCTTTTATGGCCCTTACCGCGCCGGAGCTGGGGGAGCGGCAGATCAGAAGGGGAGACGAGGTGATCACGGTGGCGTGCGGGTTTCCGACCACCGTCGCGCCCATTCTCCAGTATGGCGCTGTTCCCGTGTTCGTTGACGTTACTGTCCCGCAGTACAATATCGATGTGACAAAGCTGGAGGCTGCTTTATCTGACAGAACAAAGGCGGTCATGATCGCGCATACCCTGGGGAATCCCTTTGACATTAAAGCCGTTAAGGAATTCTGTAACGCACATCGCCTCTGGCTGGTGGAAGACAATTGTGATGCCCTGGGAACCAGGTACACGATAGACGGTGTGACGAAGTTCACCGGCACCTGGGGAGACATCGGTACATCCTCTTTCTATCCCCCGCATCATATTACCATGGGGGAGGGCGGCGCTGTTTACACAGACAATCCGCTGCTGCATCGCCTGATCCTCTCCTATCGTGATTGGGGGCGCGACTGCGTTTGTCCCTCCGGTCATGACGGTGTCTGCGGACACCGGTTTGACAGACAGTTCGGTGAGCTGCCCTTTGGATATGACCATAAATACACCTACAGCCATTTCGGCTACAATCTTAAGGCGACGGATATGCAGGCAGCCATAGGCTGTGAACAGCTGAAGAAGTTTTCCGGTTTTATTGACAGAAGAAGACATAACTGGGACAGGCTCCGAAGGGCATTGGACATGCTGGCTGACAGACTGATCCTTCCAGAACCCGCTGAGAAATCCGAACCCTCCTGGTTTGGCTTCCTGATTTCCGTAAAACCCGAATCAGGCCTTGAGCGGAACAGAATCGTGAAACACCTGGAAGCGCATAATATTCAGACAAGACTGCTTTTTGGCGGAAACCTGATAAGGCATCCGGCCTTTGACCGGATCAGAAATACGGATGCGTATCGAGTGGCAGGGGAGCTGACGCAGACGGATTTCATTATGAATAATGCTTTTTGGGTCGGTGTTTATCCCGGCATGACGGATGAGATGATTGATTATATGGCGCAGGTCATGATTGAGGCTGTGAATCAGCAGGGTTGAAGTTTTGAATGAAGGCATCTGATTATATAGTGGAATTTTTAATTGAAAAGGGCATAACGGATGCATTTGGTTACCCTGGCGGAATGGTAACGCAATTGATGGATTCTTTTGCGCATTATCACAGCCGCATATCAGCGCATGTAACCTATCATGAACAGGGGGCGGCATTTGCCGCTTGCGGATATGCGCAGACAAGCGGGAAACCGGGGGTTGCCTATGCGACCTCAGGTCCCGGCGCAACGAATTTAATCACCGGCATCGCCAATGCGTATTTTGATTCAATACCTTCAATCTTTATCACCGGTCAGGTAAACAGTAATGAGATTAAGGGTGATTATGGAGTACGGCAGAGAGGATTTCAGGAGACAGATATCGCCTCTGTCGTAAAGCCGGTGACAAAGTATGCCGTATCTGTAGAAAAAGCGGAAGAGCTTCCGGAGAAGCTGGAAAAGGCATATAGAATTGCCATGGACGGAAGAAGAGGCCCGGTGCTTCTGGATGTCCCGATGAATGTTTTTAAAACAGAGCTTAAAACATCTGCTACCGGAACAATTCAGGAGCAAGACACATCAATTCACAGCCGCATAACGGATATTGATCATGCTGCTGCAGAAATAAGAGCGGCATTAAGGACGTCCATTCGTCCGGTTCTGCTCCTTGGCGCGGGTGTAAAGAGAGAAGGCATTGAGGAAAGAATCAGAGCGGAGGGCTGCAGGCTGGGGATCCCGATAGTTTCCTCAATGATTTCTTTTGATGTGATGAAGGACAGTACAAATTATTATGGCTTTCTCGGAGCCTACGGCCACAGGTGTGCGAACTTTATAGCAGCCAGGAGCGACCTGATTATTTCCATAGGATCCCGGCTGGACATCAGGCAGGTGGGGGTGAACAGGGAAGCTTTTGCGCCTGACGCGAAAATTCTTCGTTTTGATATAGATAAAGGAGAGCTTGAATACAGGGTTCATCAGGATGAAAAGCAGATATGCACAGATATTGAAACGGTCGTGGAGGCGCTGAAACGGATAGAAGCATATCATTACAGCCCGTGGGTTGCTGTCTGTGACAAAATCAGAGATACGCTAAAGGGTGTGGATGACAACCATATCGGAAGGATGATGGAGAAGCTGAGCGAGCGGATTCCGGATGATGCTGTCATCACAACGGATGTTGGACAAAATCAGGTGTGGGTGGCTCAATATTTCAGGGTTAAGTCCCGTCAGAGGGTTCTGTTTTCAGGAGGCCATGGAGCAATGGGGTATGCGCTTCCGGCTGCGATTGGCGCCTATTATGGAGCCGGGAGAAAGCCTGTATACTGCATAACCGGTGATGGCGGTTTACAGATGAACATTCAGGAGATGCAGTTCATTAAGCGAGAGAATATCCCGATTAAAGTGATCGTGCTTAACAATAACGCATTGGGGATGATTCGTCACTTTCAGGAAATGTATTTTGATTCGAGGTATTTCCAGACAAATCCTGAAGGCGGGTTTTCTTCTCCTGATTTTTCAAGGCTTGCCGATGCTTACGGAATCAGAAACCGCAGGGTGGAGGAAAACGAAACAGAAAGCGTCAGCTGGTCAGAGGGTCCCGAGCTTTTGGAGGTAATGCTTAGAGGAGACACTTATGTATCACCCAAGCTTGAATTCGGGAGGCCAAATCAGGATCAGGAGCCATTAATTGACAGAGGGCTTTATGAAAGGCTTATGAAAATGCAGCCTGGAGACATTACAGAAGAGTAATGAAAATAATGGTATCCGGCGCGACCAGCATGATCGGATCGGCGCTTGCAAACAGATTGATGGAATGCGGCCATGAGGTGATAGCCATTGTCCGGAAAAACAGCCGAAAAACAAAAGGGCTGGCACGGAGAAGCGGCTTATCTGTAATTGAGTGCGATATGTCTGATTATGAAGGTCTCAGCAAGCTTTACAGCGGGACGCTTGATGCTGCCATTGCCCTGGCCTGGGACGGTACGCGGGGAAATGCGCGAAACGATCGGGAAATCCAGGCGAATAATTTTAAAGCGAATAAGGACTTTCTGCGTGCGGTAATTCACATGGGATGCAAAAAGTTTTTTACCGCAGGATCCCAGGCGGAATATGGGTCGGCATATAACGAGGATTTAATCAAAGAAGAGACAGTGCCAAAACCGAATACTGAATACGGAAAATACAAGCTGCTGTTTTATGAAGCGGCAAAATCGTATTGTGAAGAAAATGGCTGTATACTGATCGAACCCAGGTTTTTCAGTCTGTATGGTTCCCAGGATTTTGAGGGGACGCTGATCATTTCCATATTAAAGAAAATGCTGGCGAATGCGCAATGTGATTTAACGGAATGCATACAGCTCTGGGATTATCTTTATATTGATGACGCAGTCAATGGACTCATGACCTTAATAGAAAACAAAAAGGCGGAAGGGATTTATAATGTCGGTTACGGCGATGCCCGTCCCCTGAAGGATTTTATTGAGGAGATGCGAAAGCTTACAAACAGTCAGAGCGTTTTGAATTACGGCGCCGTCCCCTATCCGGAGAACGGAATGGTTAATGTAAATCCCTGTGTGAAAAAGCTGAAGAGCCTTGGATGGAAGCCGGAGGTTACATTTTCTGAGGGAATTCGAAGGATAATCGATACGCTCAGGCAGTAGAGCAAAGCATATGAACATTTTGATCCTTACAACCATATATCGGGACCCGGAGGACTCCAGGGAAGCGGAGACTACGCCTGTCGTTCAGAATTTCGCGAGGGAATGGGTAAAACAGGGACACAGGGTTATTTTGATTCATAATTTCAATACATTTCTTTTGCCCTTATACTACGCACCAAAGCGGTTCTATGACATTATTTCAAATAAGCTCGGGTTTCGGATGACCTTAAACCCAAAGCAAAGAAAGCCGCTGCACTATATGAACGAAGGTGTAAGCGTATATCGTGTTCCGATTCTGAAAGTAATCCCCATGGGGTCATATGGGAAGGGAAGGCTGGCCGGCCAGTTGAAAAAGATTGCTGGAATACTGGAAGCCAACGCCTTTATTCCGGATGTGATTGCCGCGCATGCCGAAAACCCCCAGGTCTATCAGCTGCATGAATTGAAGAAAAGATATCCGGAGGCGGTAACAAGCCTGGTTTTTCATGGCGTTGAGTATTTAAACCGGCCCGGGTTCAGAGAATGGAAGGAAAGCTATTTTCCGGAAATTGACCATATCGGATTTCGTTCCGAAAATATTTTAAGAAGAGCAAAAGCAGTTTTGGGCTTTAATCGTGATTATTTCATGTGTCCTTCCGGCATTGCAAATCAGTATATCCTGAAAAACATTCCGGAGAAGAATGTACCGGTAAGAAAATTTATATATGTAGGGAATTTGATAGAAAGAAAGCATTTAAAGACATTGATCGAAGCACTGGCGAGATACCCTGAGCGGGGATATGAGCTGACTGTTATAGGTGATGGCCCCCAAAAGGATGAGGATGAAGCATTGGCAAGAGAATCGGGCGTCAAGGCCCGGTTCCATGGAAAGCTGCCGCATCCGGATGTGATAAAAGAAATGCGAAAAGCGGATTGCTTTGTGATGGTCAGCACAGGGGAAGCCTTTGGTCTCGTCTATCTTGAAGCAATGGCGCAGGGATGCATTACTGTTGCTTCAGAAAAGGAGGGCATGGAGGGTATCATTGAATCGGGCAAGAATGGATATCTTTGCAAAGCAGGGGATACGGATTCTTTGTCTGCTGTTCTGGATAAGCTCGAAGCATTAGGCGATGCCCAAAGAAATGCGTTAAGAAGAGCTGCATTGAAATTGGCTGCAGAATATTCTGAAACAAATGCAGCAGTCAATTACCTTAAACATCTGACGCTTTAAAATCGAGGCAGAAGTTTTTTACCATGAAACGTATCGTCATCATCACCGGCGGGATCGAGACACAGGGATTTTTTTCTCTGGAGCTTGCAAAGACGCTGAAGGCCCTGGGCCATCCCATCTATAATATCAACTTGGAATACGAGGAAAAATCCCTGATGGGGCTGCTTCGCTTTGTCGATAAGGGAAACACGGTCCTGCTGACCTTTAATTTCCACGGGATCTCCGGGGAGGATATTTTTTTTCGTGAGGACGGAACCCTTTTCTGGGACGAATTCGATATTCCATGTCTGAATATCGTCGTGGATCATCCGCTTTACTATCATCATTTTCTGGAAAAGCCTCCGCATCACTATACACATATTAACATAGACAGATTTCATCGAGTCTATATGAGGCGCCATTTTCCCGACATTGATGCGGAAAGCTTTCTGCCGCTGGCCGGAACCGCTGTTTCCCGTGAGCATAAAAAGCAGCGCGCAGATCAGCAGGATCGCCCTCTGGACATTGTTTTTGCGGGAAATTATACGCCTCCCTCTGCCTTTGAACAGTACATTACCAGGCTGGATGACGATTACACCTCCTTCTACTATGGGATCATTGAGGAGCTTTTGACCCATCCGGAAAGAACTCTTGAGGCTGTCGCCGAGGAGCATATCCGCAGGGAGATCCCGGAGGTCACGGAGGAGGAGCTGAAGTCGGTTTTTCCCAATCTCACCTTCATTGATCTTTATGTGCGCTTTGAAATGCGCGGCAGGGCGATCAAAACACTGACCGAAGCCGGTTTTCCGGTCCATGTTTACGGAGAGGGCTGGGAAAAGCTTCCCACGAACCGGCCTGAGCTGCTGATCCGCCATGGTTCAGCAGATTCTCTCGGCTGCCTTAAGGCGCAGGCAGCAGCGAAGGTATCCTTAAATGTGATGCCCTGGTTTAAGGACGGCGCTCATGACAGGGTTTTTAATTCCTGCGCAAACGGCGCCGCGGTGCTGACGGATAAAAGCATATATCTGAACGAGGTGCTTGAGGATGGGACCGAAGCCTGCTATTATGAGCTGACGGATATGGATGCGCTCCCCGCGCTTGCGGAGCGCTTATTGAAGGACAGGGAATACAGATTAACGCTTGCACAGGAAGGGCAGCGCAAAACGGCAGCACAGCATCTCTGGCAGCATCGCGCGAAGGTATTGCATGAAATGATGGAATGTGTATGATTGCAGCATGGCGGGAGTGAAACGAAGCCATGCGTCGCTTTTTCATATGTGGTTTGTGACGGCGAGTCATGAGGAGAGATTGATGAAAATCGTCGGAATGGAGGAAAAATGAAGGTAGGACTGATCGGAATCGGAAACATGGGGAAGGCCCTGATCAGGGGAATATTAAGCCGGGGAGAGCTTCAACCCGGGGACATCCTGGCCTCCAGCGGCTTAAGGGAGGAGGAGGAAAAGGCCGCAGAGGAGTTCGGGATCTGTGTGACGCCGGAAAACAAAGCCGCGGCGGATGGTGCGGATATCCTGATCCTTGCCGTTAAGCCGCAGGTGATCGATGGTGTGATGGAGGAGGTGCGGGGTTCTCTGGCTGAAAAGACGGTGGTCCTTTCGATTGCCGCAGGGGTTACGCTGGAACGCCTGCAAAATGGGCTGGGTGTGGAAAAACTCACCAGAGCCATGCCGAATACCCCCGCGCTGATCGGGGAAGGGACTACGGCTGTTTCCTTTACGGAAAAGGTAACGGAGGAGGAAAAGACTCGGGTGATCGGTCTGCTTGCCGGCTGCGGCAGCGTTCATGAGATCCCGGAGAAGCTGATGGATGCTGTGGTCGGGATATCAGGCTCATCGCCTGCGTATGTTTTCATGTTCATTGAGGCAATGGCAGATGCAGGCGTGCAGGCAGGAATGCCGAGAGCCCTGGCCTATTCATTTGCCGCCGGCGCGGTGGCCGGCTCGGCAAAGCTGATGCTGCAGTCAGGAAAGCATCCCGGAGAGCTGAAGGATATGGTCACCTCACCTGCGGGAACCACGATCGAGGCTGTACGCGTCCTGGAGGAAAGGGGCTTCAGAGGGGCCGTGATGGATGCGGTGCTGGCTGCGGCGGAGAAGTCGGCAAGCCTCTAAATCGCAGCAGCTTTATCTGCGCGCCTTAAAGGATCGTCGGAGCCGGTCACGGAATATCCGGCAGGTCCATTTCCAGCCCGGCGATCAGCTTCTCCAGCTCCTCCATGGTGCCGTATTCCATATCGATCATGAAATAACCGGCAGTCGTGTCACAGGCAAGGTCATAGCCGCCCTCATAGGGGATATATCCGACCCAGTGGACGCCGCCGATATCCCATTCCTGCTTCTCCACATTTTCCAGGGTGTTCAGGCTTTTCTGAATTTGTTCATCCGCCGTGTCTTTTCCGCACCAGTAGCCGATCTGGCCGCCTGTTTCCACATTTTTGAAAATGAACTGCTTCGGCGCCGCATCCTTGATCACGGTATAGCCCTCCGGGATGCCGGCCCGGACATGGTCCATTTCAACGACCTGGATGTAATTGACCGCTGCTTCTTCCGTTCCGGCTGCCGTCTCCTCCTCCGCTTCAGCGCCTGCCGCTTCCCCGGAGTCCGCCGTTTCTGCTTCATCGGAGGCTTTCAGAGCCAGAGAACCAAGCACCTCTTTTGTCTCGCTGTCCGACAGGGTAAAGCCGATTCCGGACACACGGACATTAATCCCTTCGATCTTGCCGTAAAGCTCAAAGCAGGGCGTTCCGGCGCCGTCATAGTCGAAGCCTGTCCATTCGAGGCTGCCGAAGGTGCCGCTGGTTTCCGGCTTCTGCCCGTTGGTATAGGTCTCCTTATTGTAATTATAGGACGCCGTCATATTTTCATCTGTTTCCTCCGTTTTAAAATCAAAGGAGGAGAAAAAGCATTTTTTCACCGAGAAATACCTGGTGTCCGTTTCATCCAGGACATCTCCGCCGGAAAATTCAAACCCGGCAGGAACCAGCACAGAGAATTTTCCCCATTCCTCGGTGCGGCTTTCTCCGGAAGCCTCGGTTGTCGCATCTTCTGTTAAAGCCGGTGTCTCTGCTGATTCCTCCTCCGGGGAAGAAGTCTCCTGTGCTGCGGGTGCGGGCGCAGGCGCCGGGGCGGGTGAGCCGCCGCAGGCGGAAAGACCTGCGCAAAGTGTGGCGGTGAGTGCTGCAATCATAAGAACTGTCTTTTTCATTTTTTCCTCCATTCCGAATCGCAGCGGATAAACCGCGAGGCAAATATCCAATTTGCTGAAGCGCTTCAAATCTGTGACGTAAAAAATAAAAATCTTCAATCAGTATAACGCGAAACGGAAAAATTGTAAAAATTGTGACAAGTTTACATAAGGATTTGACAGGAGTATTTTATTTTGTTAATATTTACTCACTTTTCTATTAATACTTTTGTAACAATTAACAGGCCGCTGCGTGAAAAAGGTCTGTTGATTTACTGCATTTGGGGTGCGTTGTGGAAAAAACGATTAAAACCGTGGTTTCCATATTGTTGGTGTGCGTTTTTGCGCTCCGGCCTTTCGCCGCTTCTGCCAGGGAAGGGGTCTCTGACAACGCGGTTATTTCGCAGTCCCTGCTTTCCGATGAAGCAAAAAGGGAGGCCAGGGACCTGAAGGTTGCAGGGGTGGACATGGTTTTCGATCCCTCCGTGGAGCTGCAGGATTATCGGGAATATCTGACGAAGATCGACACCGCTTTGCCCGAATCTGCAGAGGAATCTGCGGATGGCTCCTATATGCTCGGTGATCTGAAGGTGGAGCGGATTCCGGTGAAACCGGAGAAGGAAGAGAGCACTGTTTCCGGAAACGAAGCGGCAGAGAATGAGCAGGGGCGGGAAAGCATTGCCGAAGAGCAGAGCAGGGCATCGGATGTGTCGGAGCTGGCGAACGGAGACGGCGCCGGAAGCATCGTGATGGCCAATGTTTCCGATACGCTGAATGTGCGGCAGGAACCCTTCGAGAGCGCGCCAAAGGTGGGCTTTCTGTATAAAGACTGCGGCGGCACGCTGCTGGAAAGAAAGAATGGCTGGACAAAGCTTCAGAGCGGGCAGGTGACTGGCTGGGCGAAGGATGATTTCCTGCTGTTTGGCGAGGAAGCGCAGAAGCTCTATCAGGAGGTTGGAAATAAGACCGCTTCCGTCACGGCGGACGCGCTGCGCGTCAGGAAATCGCCGGGCACGGATTCCGGCATTTACGGCATGATCGGCACGGGAGAGAGCCTTGATGTGGTGGAGGATGCCGATGCGGAATGGGTGGCCGTAGACTATGACGGCGATGTGGGTTATGTTTCCAGAGCGTTTGTGGAGATCGCTTTCCGCGTGGATTCCGGGGAAACGATCGAGCAGGTAAAGGAAAGAGAGGAAGCCCTGGAGCAGAAGCGCAGGGAAGAGGCAAAGCAGCGCCTCAGCGCGCAGAAAAAAGAGGCGCAGGAGGCGGACGGCACGAGGCTTCTGGCAGCGCTTGTACAGTGTGAGGCGGCAAATCAGCCCTATGAGGGGCAGGTGGCCGTGGCTGCGGTCGTGATGAACAGGGTAAAAAGCGGCGGCTATCCGAATTCCATTTCCGGCGTGATCTTTGCCTCCGGTCAGTTTACACCTGCCAAGAGCGGGAAAGTGATGAAAGCGTACAACGGCAATATCAGGCAGTCCTGTATGGAGGCGGCGGCCTCCGCCATTTCAGGTTATTCCAATGTAGGTAATGCTACACACTTCAAGGTGGTGGGACTTCATGATGGTCTTGTCATCGGAAATCATGTCTTCTGGTAAAAGCGGCTGCGCTTTTCCGATCTTTCGCTTTATGCTATAATTCGCTTACTGTAACTGCATGGTTTCGCGGTGAAAATCCGGTGAAGGTCCGGCGAAAGCGAGGTAGTTGATGGAGCTTTTCGATAGCTGGATAACCCTTTGGCTGGTGCTCCTGGCACTTTTTCTGGTGATCGAAGCGGTCACGCTGGGGCTTACCACGATCTGGTGCGCCGGTGGGGCTCTTCCGGCGCTTGTCCTTGCTGTTTTCGGAATTCATCCGGGAATCCAGCTCGGGGTTTTTGTGGGCGTCTCATTGCTGCTCTTTTTCTTCACCAGACCCATTGCCGTAAAGTTTTTTAATAAGAATCGCCTGAAAACGAATGTGGAGGCGATGATCGATAAACAGGGCATTGTGATCGTGGAGATCGATAATCTGGCAGGGACAGGAAGGGTTCAGGTGGAAGGCTCGGAGTGGCTGGCCAGGAATTATATCGACGATGGGCTGATCCCCTCAGGAACTGTGGTGATCGTCAGGGCGGTGTCCGGCAATAAGCTGATGGTGGAGAGATCCGCAGAAAGGAGCGGGTGATGACGACTGCATTGTTTGTTTTGATCGTACTGCTGTTTCTTCTTTTGATCTCCTGTGTGAAGATCGTGCCGCAGGCACATGCCTATGTGGTGGAAAGACTGGGCGCCTATCAGGGCACCTGGTCCGTGGGACTTCATGTGCGTGTGCTTTTTCTGGACAGGATCGCAAGGAAGGTGAGCCTGAAGGAGCAGGTGGTGGATTTCGCGCCGCAGCCCGTGATCACGAAAGACAATGTAACGATGCGGATCGACACGGTGGTCTTCTATCAGATCACGGATCCGAAGCTTTTCTGCTACGGTGTGGATAATCCGATCATGGCGATCGAAAATCTGACCGCCACGACGCTGCGGAATATCATCGGGGAAATGGAGCTGGATCAGACCCTGACCTCCAGAGAGGTCATCAACACGAAGATGCGCTCCTCTTTGGATGTGGCCACGGATCCCTGGGGGATCAAGGTGAACCGGGTGGAGTTAAAGAATATCATTCCGCCCCAGGAGATCCAGAACGCGATGGAAAAGCAGATGAAGGCCGAGCGGGAGCGCAGGGAGGCCGTCACCAGGGCCGAGGGTGAAAAGAAGGCCAATGTGACCGTGGCGGAAGGCAGAAAGGAAGCCGCGATCCTTGAGGCCGAGGCGGAAAAACAGTCCGCGATCCTGCGGGCGGAGGCCGCAAAGGAAAAGATGATCAGAGAGGCGGAGGGCCAGGCGGAGGCGATCCTGAAGGTGCAGAAGGCCACGGCGGACGGCATCCGGATGATCAAAGAGGCCGGCGCCGATGAGTCGGTGCTGAAGCTGAAGAGCCTTGAGGCTTTCGAGCGGGCTTCCCAGGGCCAGGCGAATAAGATCATTATCCCGTCTGAGATCGCGGGGATCGCGGGACTTGCGGCAGGCGTAAAAAATATTCTGGATAAGGGATGAAGGGGCGGTGTATCCCCGGTATCAGGCGACAGGATTTGGTTACCTTAAGTTCGTTCGCCTGGCGATAGAATGGAGATTGAAATGGATCTGAAAGGAAGACACTTTTTAAAACTGTTGGATTACTCCCCGGAGGAGATCGTGTATCTCACGGATCTGGCGGCGAAGCTGAAGGAGAAGAAGAAAAAGGGCATCCCCGTGGATGTGCTGAAGACAAAAAATGTGGCGCTGATCTTCGAGAAGACCAGCACGAGGACACGCTGTGCCTTTGAGGTGGCGGCACATGATCTTGGCATGGGGACGACCTATCTGGAGCCAAGGGCCTCGCAGATCGGGAAGAAGGAAAGCATCGCGGATACGGCAAAGGTGCTTGGCAGCATGTTCGACGGCATCGAGTACAGGGGTTTTGGCCAGGAGATCGTGGAGGAGTTTGCGGCAAACGCGGGGGTTCCTGTCTGGAACGGGCTGACCAATGAGTTTCACCCGACGCAGATGCTGGCCGATCTTCTGACCATCCGGGAAAACTTCGGCCGGATAAAGGGCCTTAAGCTGGCCTACCTTGGGGACGCCCGTTATAATATGGGGAATTCCCTGATGGTGCTCTGTGCGAAGATGGGGATGCGCTACGCGGCCGTAACGGACCGGAAATATTTCCCGGAACAGGCGCTGACCGATACCTGCATTGCGATGGCAAAGGAGTCGGGCGGCGACATCCTGCTCACAGAAGATGTGGCAGAGGGGGTAAAGGACGCCGATGTGATCTATACGGATGTGTGGGTGTCCATGGGCGAGCCGGACGAGGTCTGGGCGGAGAGGATCAGAGAGCTTTCTCCCTATAAGGTAACGGAGCAGGTGATGGAGATGGCCGGAAAGGACGCGATCTTCATGCACTGCCTCCCCGCCTTCCATGATCTGGAAACAGAGATCGGCAGGGAAATGGGGGAAAAGTTTGGCTTTTCCGAGCTGGAGGTGACGGATCAGGTCTTCCTTTCCCCGGCCTCAAGGGTGTTCGAGGAGGCGGAAAACAGGATGCATACGATCAAGGCCGTCATGGCAGCCACACTCGGTGCTTCCTTTTGATTGAAGCTTGACAGCACTTATGTCTGAGGCTAAAATATAAAGGCTTGACGCCTTGCCATAGGTCCCCGGACAGGCTTATGGATAGGTAAACTTGCAAAATCAGTGCGATAGCTGGTTTTCCGTATTCGCATATTGCGCAGCTCTGCCTTTAGCAGAGAACACAGGCGGAGCGGAAATGTTCAAAGGACGGGGGAATTCCACAGCCCCAGGTCTTCGGCATATCGCCGGAATGGATAAGTGAGCAGCTGCCCTTTCGGGCTTTCAGAATCGGAGGAATGAAGAATGGATACATTCGTGGCAACCCCCGCCACTATCGAGCGCAAATGGCTCGTGGTGGATGCGGAGGGAAAAACATTGGGAAGGCTTTGCAGTGTGATCGCTGCCCTTCTCCGCGGGAAGCATAAGCCGTACTTTACCCCTTTCATTGACTGTGGGGATAATGTCATCGTGATCAATGCGGAAAAGATCAGCGTGACAGGCAAGAAGCTGGATCAGAAGAAATATTATCACCACTCTAAATATGTGGGCGGGATGAAGGTGCAGACCCTGAGGGAAAAGCTGGCAAAGAAGCCGGAATCCGTGATCGAGCAGGCGGTGAAGGGAATGCTGCCGAAGGGCGCGCTGGGACATCAGATGGCGCAGAAGCTGCATGTATACGCAGGACCGGAGCATAAGCACCAGGCGCAGAAGCCGGAAGTTTACGAGGTTCAGGCATAAGGAGACGACAGGTCAGACGGAGAGGTTCTGAGCCTTTCCCCACAGGAGGATAAAAAAAGATGGCGAAGGGAACGCAGTATTACGGCACGGGAAGAAGAAAGAATTCCGTGGCAAGAGTATATCTCACAAACGGTTCGGGCCAGATCACGATCAATGATCGTCCGATCGACGAGTATTTCGGTCCGGAGACACTGAAGCTTATCGTCAGGCAGCCCCTGGTTGCGACGGATAATACCACCAGGTTTGATGTGAAGGTCTTTGTGAAGGGCGGCGGCACAAGCGGCCAGGCCGGCGCAGTGCGTCACGGCATCGCGAGGGCGCTGCTGGAGGCGGATGAGGAATACCGTCCGGTGCTGAAGAAGGCGGGCTTCCTGACCAGAGACCCCAGAATGAAGGAAAGAAAGAAGTACGGTCTCAAAGCTGCACGCCGCGCACCGCAGTTCTCGAAGAGATAATCGGTGGTGCTTCTCAGGACGCCTATATATACAATATATTGCGTCCTGCGGCGCGGGTTATCTGCTATATGTAGTTGAGAGAAGCTCTGCAAGGCACCGCGTTTTGTACGATATGAAGCGTATATGCAGCGTGCATGAAGCAAGGTTCCCACAACTCGGAAAACAAATATTACAGGAGATCTTCCCTCGGGAGTTGGTCTCCTGTTTTTTTATGCCGCGGGGGCGCAGGAAACGAATTAAACTGAAGGCACTTAATTCGTTTCCTGAAATAATCGCCATTCGGCGATGCGCCCCCGGGCGGCGCATAGGGTACGGCTCGTCTTCCCTGCCCGATTTACGGCAGGCGCGGCGATCAGTCCAGAAATTCCACCTCTCCGGTTTCGATTCGGTAAACGGCTGCCTTGATCAGCACATTTTCGTCCGTGATCGCCGCTTTAATCTGCTCGGCGCTGTTTTTTGCGTTGAGGCAGCTGGCCTTGTAGTCATCCGTCTCGCCGCCGATGGCCTTTTGGATGATCTGCGTGATGGAGGAGACATTGCCGCCGGGATCAGGTCCCATCGAAGCGCCCACGGCGCCGCAGTGGTCATGACCCAGCACAAGGATCAGGTGGCTGCCGCAGTGATCCTTCGCATACTCCACGCTGCCCAGCTGATGCTTATCGATCACATTGCCGGCCACGCGGATCACAAAGAGCTCCCCGATCCCCGCGCTGAAGATGGCTTCCGGGATCACCCGGGAATCAGAGCAGGTGATCACCACCGCATAGGGCGCCTGCCCTTCCTTACAGGTCTTTAAACGAATGGCGGGAGAAATGTCCCCCGGGTTTGCGGAAGCCTTCAGGTAGGCCGCGTTTCCTGCCTTCAGCTTCTCCAGTGCCTGTTCTGCGGACACGCCGCAGTCTGCATGATGACTCATTGTTTTCCCTCCTTTATTATTCTTTTACTGCGTTCCCTCTCCCATTTTGCGTATTCGGAACGGAATTCCTCGATCCCCATGGAACGGTCATAAAGATGCAAAAGCTTATAACGCTGCAAAACAAAGCCAAAGGGCGCAAACTGGCCCTCCAGCTCATGCAGGCGGCTGGCCACATAGGCATTGCCCTGGGAAATGGAGAAGGGGACGACGATGGCGTGATCGATCAGCATGGCCTCCGCTTTTGCGAAAAGGGCGTAGCGCTCCCCGGTGTCCTGAAGCAGGGCAGCCGTATCCTTTAACCCGCTCCATTCTTCATACAGTGCCTTGATCCCGGCGTCTCTGCACCTGTCCCAGCAGCCGAAGCTGTTGCCCTCGGCAAAGGGCTCTGTCCAGGTCTGGGGGTCCGCGTAGTCGGCGCCCCAGTTGCACTTCATGAAGGCATAGTTTCCGCTTCTGCGGATCGCGGAAAGGAACGCGGTTTCCGGGCCCTTTAAGGTGATCACCTCGATATAATCCGTGCCCAAAATCAGCTCCAGCCCGGCCTTTAACGTTTCCGCCTCCAGATCCCAGTTCGGCAAGCTGGGATTATAGGGCATCAGGACCTTTACGGGAAGGCTGACCCCTGATTTTTCCAGCTCCGGCAGTGCCTTTTCCTTAAAGCGCCTTGCCAGGACCGGGTCATAGAAGTCCTTTTCGCTGACCTGGTTCAATGGCTCCAGTGCCGTATAATCCGTTCCGTCCACGGAAATGAAATTCCGGGGACAGATCGTTTTGTTTAAAAGGATCTCCGGCGTATAGGGCTCATAAACGGAAAGCACGGAAAGCCTGTTGATCGCGTACATCAGGGACTTTCTGAAGCTTTCATTTTCCACGGCCTTTCGCCAGTTATCCGGCTCATATTCCTGGTCAAAGCGCGGATCGAAGTTAAAGGAATAAAAATAGCTGTAGGTCAGATCGGGTCTCTGCGCGTGCACCTCGCTCTGCAGCTCCACATCGTTAAGCCAGTCCTCCAGATGATCCATGGAGATCTCGCAGAAATCCACCTCGCCGTTTCGGTAAAGCTCCATCTGCCTGTCCTGGGCGTCCCGGAGATAGGTTTCCTCGATCCTGTCCAGATAAACATGCTCATTGTCCCAGTATTCGGGATTTCGGACCAAAACATGCTTATCCAGAGACTGATACACATCCAGCAGGTAGGGGCCGTTGTAAAGCAGATGCGTGGCGCCGGTGCCGAAGCGCTCCCCCTCCCGTTCCAGATACGCCCTGTTTACCGGCATATAGCTGGGATAGGTCAGAACGCTTAAGAAAAAGGGACAGGGCCGCTCCAGCGTGTAGATAAGGGTATAGTCATCCGCGGCGGAAACACCGATATCCCAGGGACTTACCTCGGGCACAGGTGTCAGCGGCTCGCCGTCCGGCGTCCGGTTCTTCGTCCCGTTTTCGGAAAGGAGCAGATATTGGGTGTAATCATAGTAGGCCTGCGCGTTTTGCACCACGGAGCCGGTGGAGTACATATACTGGCTTCCGCTCCCGTTTTTCGCGTCGTTCACGTAATGCGCCGCCGCCACCCAGTCGTCCGCCTTTACCTCCGCGACCACGGCTCCCCGCTTGTCCACCCAGCTGACGCCTTTTCTGATATGGAAGGTCCAGACCGTATGATCCGCGTTGGATTCCCAGCTTTCCGCAAGGCCAGGCTGCACATTGCCATAGGGATCATATTCCACCAGGCAGTCCACGGTGTTTGCGCAGATATCAAAATCCGCGTAATTCGTGGTCACGAGATAATTCAGGTTTTCCGCCTCGGCGTTGTAAATGGAACGGAAGATCACCTGCTCTGCGGAGGCTTCCGTCTCCGAGGCCTTTCCGTACAGCGCCTCCAGATCGGGAAGATTGGAGGTGCTCCCGCAGGAGGAAAGCAGCAGCAGGGAAACGAGCAGGGCAGCGAAACGGATCAGGCCCTTTCGTCTCTCAGCGGATCGCATTGCTTCGGCTTCCTGAACGCCTGTCCCTTGTACCGGACGCATAATATTTTCTCTTGGCCTCATACATCTCCATTTCCGCTCCCTTTGTCAGTTCATTCATGCTCATTTCATCAGAACCGGCACAGAGGCCGACCGCGGCATGATAGCCCTCCTTTTCGAGATCCCTTTCCATCAGCGAGACAGCCTCCCGTATGCCTGAAAGCTCTCTGTTTTCCATAAAGGTTACAAATTCATCCCCGCCGATCCGGAAAAAGGAGCCGGGACTGAGATGCTCCTGCAGCTTATTCGCGATAAACTGCAGCATGATGTCGCCGGCCTCGTGTCCCTTTGCGTTGTTGAGCTCATGCAGACCGTTTACATCGGTATAGATACAGACCAAAGAGCTGACCGGGACGCCGGGCTCCTGCAGGAAGGCCTCGTAACGGTTGCGGTTGGGAAGCCCCGTCAGGATGTCCACATTCGCGATGCGCTCCGTTTCCCGCATCGATGTG